>ULMG01024695.1_pt1 | contig 15555 bp, 17 predicted proteins | sample 1951601 | NCBI WGS metagenome assembly ULMG01 (sample SAMEA4835545, study PRJEB28245) | human gut metagenome | biome: gut microbiome; material: fecal sample | place: Denmark | collected 2008
GAAATCCACATTTTTCAGAACCTGCAACTCGCCATACGACTTGCAAATATTTTCCGCCTCGATTATCATAATTCTCAAAGATACGCAAAAATTTTTTGGATTATTAAATAATTTACTTAAATTTGCAATCCCTAAAACGGAAGGAGAGGTGGTAGAGTGGTCGATTACGGCAGTCTTGAAAACTGTTGAACTGAAAGGTTCCGGGGGTTCGAATCCCTCCCTCTCCGCAAACACGCTTGAAAATCAAGCACTTACAAAATTACACACGATGTTACACACTATTTTGGAGTAACATCGTGTTATTTTTTGTCCTGTCCCATATCTCGGCCCATATGTATTGGGACACCGAGGACAGCTATTTCATCTTTTCTAAAAGCATTTCTACCAGACCTGGATAAACAAATATCAGAAGGAAGGCAACGAAGATCCATATCAATGGTGCCAACCATAGAACATTCTTGTCTTCAATTTTCTTATCTCTAATGAATTCTCTTACTCCTTGAATAGGCAATATGAGGAGAACCCATAATGCGAAGAAAGGGAAACATATAGCAATAATAGAGACAATCATTGCTATTACCCCACCTGCCATATGCGATAATCCCGAAAGGACATCAAGGATTCCTGATAGAAACAAGACCACAGAATCCAAAAGTAATCTAAATGAATGTAGGAATGCTTCCCAGATGTTCTTTATATACTCCATTTAATCGTCGATTTTACACTTCAGCATGCCTTCTAATTCGGCATAAGGTATCAGTGAATTGAACTGTCCTTCTGCTCCACAGCCAATCTTATAAGGGTGGTAATAGACTACTACTCCCTCAGGTACAATGGCAATACCATCACAGTCTTTCAAGTAATCTACAAGATCACAATAGCGTAACTCCCTCGCATAGTCAAACCAAGGAGAGTTACCTACATCAGTAAGATGACGTATCATGATGTATGCGAAATCTTGCAACTTAGATTCATCAATGATGTCACACAGACTCAACTGTCGGCCTGTTTTTCTTTCTATAGTAAACCAAGACAACGCGGTATTATCGCCACAACTGTTGCAATCATACCACGTATATTCCTGCATGGTAATGAATCTATCTCCCCGATAAATATCAACCAGAAGGATAGCAAACTGCTCAATAAAAGAAGAGGTGTCACATGGTTCCGTGCGAATAAAGTCAGAAGAAACAACTTCACTGATGTAGTGCTCACATATATCCTGATATGAGCGAGCTTTTCTATATAACGGCGTTCTCTCCGGGATTGTATCAGATGGCCCGTTCTTACACCAGTCCGCGAATCTTCTTAGTCTATCAGATGTCCATTCTAGACTCGTTCTCTCATTAGGGCACCGCAATCCAATATGTCTTCCAAGGCCCGTTCGATAGACCATTCCGGTGATGTTTGGAAGGCTTCCATCCTCAATCTGTCCATTCTCCCATCCGAAATACCTCGCAATCTTGTATGGACCAGAAAAATATGAGTCGGAAAACGTTTCCCCATACTCAACAAGCTTCAAGCTGTCTGGCTGCTGAGAAATCTCCGATTCTACCTGAATCTCGGAATCAAAAAGAATACTATTGTCATTATAGTGTTTGCTCTTGACGGAGAGTGCGAACAGTACTGCCACACATGCCACACCGAAAGAAAATGCAATCACAATTGCAATTAGCCAGGATTTTGGTGTATTCTTGAGGTTCATTACTTATTTATTAACAGGGCACGAATGCCTAAGATATCGATTAAAAGAGCAATAACCGAGAATATTATTCTTCCCTCCGTTGGCAGATAGTCATAAAGAAATAAAAAGGATCCTCCGCCAACTAGTCCCAAAAATCCAGCTACTAAAATATATCCTTCATCAATCTCAACCTTCTTTAGATTCGCATTGTATAAAACCACTCCTACCACAAAACCGCTGAAAGCAACAATAGCCCAACTAGCCCATTTTAATAGCATCTCAACGGCCTCAAGGAATGACATACCCTCTTCTCCGAAGAACAGCCAGATTGGAAGCCCAATTATTCCAAGGAATATCACGCCACACACCACCATCGTAGCAATATCCCGGATAGCCTCCATTATTTCTTTGGCACTTTTCATAGATTATTATTTTGAAAGAAGAAATACCAGAAGACAGAATAGCATGAAGCCAAACCATCCTAGAATTACTCCATACTTGATTTTTCGCTTTTTCTGCTCCTTGGGCTCTAGGTCTTGCATAGCCACTTTTGGCTTCATCATCAAGATGATAGGCAAGCCTAATAAGGGAGAGATAATCGCACACATGATAAAGGACCACCAAAATCCAATTTTCCTGTCCTTGCCAATTAACGCGCACATTAGTGCACCAATGATAGAATATATTAAAGCTGTCATATCTCGTAATTGTGTTCTTATCTCTAAGTTTCTACAATCCGTTTGAATATCTGAATATCACTGCTTCAATAATCAGGCACCTCCAGAACATAATCGTATAAAACATAAAGATGTGAAGCCTTCTCGTTATTCGAATGGAGGTTCCGGAAAGACCCTAGACCAAATAACAGCCCCACACCTGTATGCAGTCGCTTACGCGAGAGATACCATACAAGTGATGAAGTCTGCTCTTGTCCCTGGTCTTTTGAAATTTTCCGGATTTCCATTCCAGGATAAAAGCTTACCACTTTCATCAAAAAAATATGTCTGCCACTTTTCAGTGACAGACACAAATATAGCAATATTTTTTGTACCGAGCTTATAATATGCTCCATGCAAGGCTAAATAATAGTGTGCATGTTCAATACTTGCTGCTTAACCGATAAAAACTTCAATAGGTTTCCAGATGTTGCGATTTGTCATATCTTCAGACCATACGGTATTACTAAGATATAATTGTGTACCAACAGCTCTGACAAAACCCCATTTTACTTCCGGATGTTTCTCTCCATATTCTTTCAATGCGTTGAATTTCTTCTCCGCATAGCCATCAATGTTGTTTGAGCTACCATCAAGGGTCATACCACCCTTAGCTTCAATAATCCACACATCGCCGTTCTTGAGCTTAATGATATAGTCAGGATAGAAGTTGTTTCTTCTGAAGGCCTTGCGGTAAATTATACTGAAGTACTCATCTCCCTTATCGCCATTCTTGTATATCCATTCAACTGGATCATATGAATCACACCAACGCTCAAACTCAACTTCAGTGAAAGTTCTATTAGGAGCAATTAGGATGTTGTTGCCATATTTCTCAAAGACATTCTTAGTCATAAAAGCCGTGGCGCCCATCTTTTTGTGTTGCTTATAGTACTGGTATGCCGGAATACTCCATGTCTTTATGATTGTGTCAGTTTCTTGAATCTCTCCTATCTCTGACTCACTTACCTTGCTGAATACTTCAACCAACAGGTCTCGGTTATTTACAAGAAACGCATTGTATTCTCTAAGAGACAGGGCATCAATAAGCTTATTGTTTTTCTCAAACTCAATTTCATCTTGAGAGAATAGAGACATTTGAAGGTCCATTGGGCCAAAGAGAATTCTAAGTGCATTATTTGAGATATTCTCGTCTATTCCAATAGCTGCTGCTATTTTTCGTTTTGCATCTCGAATAATGAAGCCATCGTCATGGTTATTGATTTGATGCTCCCCAGCGAAAATGTGGTTAAGTGCCATCATGTCATGAGTTGTCCTTGCAACACCTTCAATCGCTGAAGTCTTTAGCTTCGTTCCAAAGACATATCCCTTTGAGGTCTCCATCTCATGTCTATCCAGTTTTCCATTGCCATCAAGATCACAGTCCTTTAACATAGCCTGGCGAATCACTTTGACAACAGCTTCCGGATTTACTGCAAATCGATCACTTCCATTGAGTTCTTCTTTCTCTAAGCATATTGATGGAGCATCTGTTCTCTTTTTATACTGGTATGTATAAAAGGAGTCAGAAATACTGCTTGTCAAGCCTTCATTAAACTGACTGTCGAGTGTATAGAGGTAGCAGCGATCCAATAGCTCATTGTCATAATGCTTTCTTTGTGGCATTCTGCGGATTCTTCCTACAGTCTGAACATTAAAGCGTTCGGTTCCTCCTTCACGAAGTTTGACGAGAACTTTTGCTCTAGGGCAATCCCATCCTGTAGCAATCGCTTGCTTAAATAATAGGAATGCGTATTTACCATCGAGCTTTGTGATTTCTTCGGGATTATCCGGATGTTCTCCACTGAACCAAGAAGCCACAAGTCCAGTATTCTCACCATATCCCATATCCTCCAGAGTAGATTTAACTCGCTTAATCCAATCTTCATTACCATTAGGGAATTGAATTAACACGAGAGGTCTAATCATCAAGCCTAATTTATCATACTCTGCTTGGATTTCTTTTCTCTTCTTATCGGCAAGCTCAAGGAGGAGTAAATCGTCATCAAGGTTGTTATTATCCTGTATGGCTAATGAGACGCCTTCATTTATTGAAATACTTTGTGCGATAAGACCTGCGGCAATAACTTCATCATCAGAAATAACCTCCGTAGCATCGCCTTTGCTAACAGGTGTTGCTGAGATTCTCAACACATGAACAGGCTGAATATTTGCAATATACTCGTTAGCAGTATCCCTGTACTTATGCTCCTCGTCTATAAGCATAAAAATATCAATGCCGCTATTATGACAGGACAAGACCTTTGTCATAAGGTCTTTATGCTCACCTTCTCGAAGAACGACATTAGACTTCTTGTTAATCTTATCCCAATTTATAAAGAACACTTTACCCTTGGGGTCTGGATCTGTTATGAATGAATATACGTCACCATCTTGTATTCCAGATGTTACTGCTTCGAATGTTTCTTGAGACTGCCTTTCTAGGCCACCAGCTCCAGGGCATAGCCACAGAAATACTGTATTAGGATTCTCATCCAAATAATCATCAATAAACCTGCTTACTAAAACAGTTTTACCTGATCCAGTAGGAGCATAGAGAACTACTTCCTCATGCTCTGCACATTTTCTGAGCAGACTATCTTCGTGCTCGGTTTGAAACTTTATTAAATCACCTAAAAACATTACTCAGCAGCCTCCTTAAGTTCTTGTCCAAAAAATGACTTTGGAATATGATTATGTTGTTTTTCCGCTATCAGTTTCATCTCTTCTGCGTTCAAGATGATATTCTGATTGATCCAAATGCGTTCTATTTTTTTATATTTCTCAGGATCCAATATTAACCTTCTGATATCATCCTTGTTCATAAGGAGGACATTTTTGTCATCGTCTATCTCAATGTGATTCTGCAATTCAATCATTTCCTTGATATGAAGGCTAAGCACATTGCTTAAAAGGTAATCTTCGGGCTTTCTGGGTGTCCAAGCGCATTTAAAGAACTTGACATTTGATACAAACCCGTCAGATTTATTGAATGATGCTAATTCTGGATATATCTGTACTTTTTGCTTTTTGTAATAGCCCCGATGTTTGCCTGTATCGTCTGGAAGGAAAACTTCCATTTCCACTCCGTATGTCCCACTTAGTTTCTTTCCTTGTACATTTTGTCCTGTTATTGAACATACGGTTCTAGGCCATGTGACATATTGAGCAACCCCATATTTATCATAGTCTGGATCACCTTCTCTTAATCCCTTGGCTTTCAAGGCAAGCTCTTCTTTCTCAGACATCTCATTATTTGTGACCATGATACATTTTCTCTTGCCTCCATCCTCCTTGTTTAAAAGATTGACAGCATGAAGTGTCGTGCCAGATCCTGCAAAGTAGTCCAAGATAATTGCATTGGGTTTATCCGCTACAAAAAACTTAATCGTATCCCTTACCGCATATAATGATTTTGGATAGTCAAATCTATTCCCAATAAGTTCTCGTATTATGTTGGAACCATATGTCTCCGCATTATGTGATTTCATGTTCCAAACTCTTTTTGGCGGCGTAGTACCAACAGTCTTATACGATGCTATTACTGAGCCATCGTCTTCTCTACCAGTTATTGTAGCAACTCCTGTCTCAATATCTTCTATTGTTCCCGAAGGGAGATAATATGCTGTTCCAGACTGTTTAGATTGATTCCAGATGACCTTTAAGAATCCTTTCTGCAATAACACTTTAGCCTGTTCTGGGACCAAACTCCACATTCGCTCATCTCCATCTTTACTTAATGGCCATAACGCGATACAGCCATCAGGTACTGGAACAGTATTTCTGTCAACCTCTGGTGTAAGGAAGTCTCCTATTTGAGAAATACGCCCAGTCTCCTTATTAACAAATATTGGATAAAATTGATGTGGTCGGGTTGACCTTTTTGCTTGTGGAGCCCTGCGTCTAAATCCAAGCCATTCAATAGGTCTATCAGATTCCTTCTTCGTCGTTTCATCCAGCATATTGTATCTCATTGATACCACAGCTGATGAACCAAGCTCAACAAAAAAGATATACTCCTCTACACGGGAAAATTGACCTTCTCTCACGACTCCTTTTGCACTGATTACATTGGTAATCATTTGTATCCTTGCGTTAGGGAACAATTCTTCAAGAAGGCAACCTAAATGGAGATACTCTTTTTCATCAATCGTCACTATAAGCACGGAATCTTCTGGATTAAGCAATGATTTGGCCACATTCAAACGCCGCTCCATTAAACTAAGCCACTTACTATGTTTATAAGCATCTAAGTTATCAACATAGTCGTTGTTATATTTCCAGCTTCTATTTCTGTTGTTATAAGGCGGGTCTATGTATATACAATCGATTTTTCCTTTGTGTGTTTTCTCTAAGAGATATAATGCTTGTAGATTATCTCCTTCTATGATAAAGTTCCAAGGATAGTCGGCATCCACACAAAGCCTCTTTGTGTGGTCTGATGAAAAAACAGGTATATTATTCTCCAACAACTCGTCAACTTGCTCAGTGTGTTCCTCCCACACTAAACCATACTTCTTATCTCTAAGATGGTTTTCAATTTCATTGAAGGCTCTAATAGAATCATCATCATTGTGCTGCTCTTTTAGTTGCTCAAGGAATGCAATGATTCTATCCCTTTTTATCTTGGATAGATTTGCCATATGTGAATTGTTTCTTGCTAAGCCTCAAATTTACGAATTTTTTACCACACTGAGGGTGGCTTGAGATGATAATCGTTAACAAGCTGTTTTATAACTAAAAAAATAAGGCCCCGAAGGGCCCTATTTCTAATAACTAAATTGTGAACATGTATAGTGGATATTCGCAAAATCCACTGCGAGCATTCATGCACATTGGCAATGCAATATGGTTTCTTTCGAGCCATTTCCCAATGCCAGGCATGTTGTTCTCATCTACGAATGCCAGCTCATCTGACTGTATAGGGTGGCACAGATTCACCGTGACTGCACCATACGGTTCATCATCCATGTTATACATCAGGATTGCAATCGATCCATTATTCCTGTAGGTTTTCTTTTCAAGATACACCTGCTGTCCGTGGTATTTGTAATATTTCCTTTCCATACTACCTGATTTCTGTTGTGAGTGGTTCATTGATTCTTTTGACTTCATTTGCTACTACTTCCGTAGATGTTCGTGTCATCCCATCTGAGCATGTGTAATTACTGGTTTTGATTCTGCCACAAACAAATACTGTATCTCCTTTCTGTATGTCAAGGCATTCTTTTGTTGTATCGGACTCCCATGCCACCACATTGTGCCAGGTGGTTTCTATCATTACGGAGCCATCATTTGATTTGTAAGCACAGCTGGTTGCCACACTAAACCTTGTCATTGCTTTACCTCCAATGCTGGTTGTCCTTATGCTACCTACATAGCCTCTGATTTCTATTCTATTTAACTGTTCCATATAATTTGATGTTTTATCTGATTGCTGTTTCTGTGTTATCCGCAAAACTGAAATAGCTGTCGGTGGATATGATTAAATGGTCTATAAGTGTGATTGACATAAGATGGCAGGCTTCTTTGATGTCAGATGTCATCTTTATATCACTGTTGCTTGGTGTGGGATTTCCCGAAGGATGATTATGCGTCAAAATTATTGCTGCTGCATTGTTGAGCAATGCTCTTCGAAGGATTGTCCTTGCATCAAGAAGAGTGCTTGTGAGTGTCCCTTTGGTAATCATCTCCTTGCAAAGGAGCCTGTTATCTGCCGTAAGGAATAATACCCATGATTCTTCATGGTCAAGAGTTTGTAATTCCGGAATGATGATGCTTGCCGCATCACTGCTGTTATTGATTCGTGTCATGATTAGTTGATTTGTTTAAAGCGATATACATTGTTGTTTACAAGAGACATTATCTGCTTGTGGTATTCTGTGGGTTCATTAAATTTTCCATAGCACTGAAGTATTTTCCAGTTGCTGAGTGAAATCTCCACAGTTTCTAAAGGAGTAGTTGGTGACTCTAGTAGGCGGGCGGATAATATGAGAGAGCCTTTCTTGCCGTAATAGCTGTTGGAATATACACAATGGTGCTGCATATCTCCTTCATGCTTATACTCTTCCAGAGTTTTGAGAACCACAACTGTAATCATGCTGTCTGAGAAGGTAATATCGAAGTACTTTGACTTGCTTTCCAAGATGTTAAGTTTCTCTTTCTCCAGTGCTTTCTTCCTCTCAAGCTCTATCCTTGCGTCTATGTCAGCCTTCTTTTTGACCAGATTGTCATGCTCTGCGGAAAGATTGTCTGGAAACAAGTAATGAGGGCTGTTGATGTCCTTGTTGAAATACTTCAGCAGACTCAGATAATCCAGCCATATACCTACATCATCTGTCTGGTATCCGTGTTTATGGAAGAGCATTACCTGTTTCCAATTCTCCAATATTGGCAACGGATCTCCACGAAGATACTTGTCAATGAATCCATCCATACGGAGTTTCCACAGCGTTTCAAATGAATTGTCTGCCAGCAATAAAGACATTACATCTTCCCAACAATGGCCTTTGGAATCTCCTTGAAAACCGTTCCTTTTCAGTAATGTGGAATAGCTTTTCCACGGATATACTCCATCGGGGATTATGTGGTAGTAGGTATTCCTATAGCCATATCTATCTCTGTCAATCTTGAGAGAAATAGGAGTGTCCATATTGTATGGGCAAACCCTGTAATACGGAAACATGGCAAGATTCTTTGCTCTTACAGTATCAGTACCATTATCAGAAATCCAATGCTGTAATACCTCCTCCATACTAGAGCCAAGAGAGCCTTCGCCAATCTTTCTGTCATCAAAAACATAGTAGATTCTCCATACAGTGAACTCTTTGACTTTTTGCAGGACTCCAAAGTATTTCCGTTCTGTAAACCTCCGTCTTCTTGAATCTTTCAGGGTGGTTAGCTTTCTCCCACAATGCGGGCAAACATCTGGCGATTCTTCACTCCAAGTGTATCCACATGTAACACAATGGCAGGATTTAGCCCTACTTTTATACAGGCAATAGTGTGGTATAATACGAGAAAAGGCCCACTCTTTTTGTTTTTGAGTAGGCCCTTTCAATGTTTTCGCCAGATAATCTATTCTCTTTTCTAAAACTGATCTCGGTTTCATAATGATTACATGTCAAAAAGTAATAATGTTTCTGTTTCTTCTTTTTGCTTGACTTTCTGCTGCCTTCCAACAGAACGGAGCCTTGCAGTTTCTTCATAGAAAACCTTATCCCTAGCTTTCCGCTTCTGCTCTGCAATCTCCTCTGGTGTTAGTTGAACGGTATGATTAACCACAACCTGACACTCTATCGGTTTCCCAATGTCTATAGAGTCCTCCAAGAAGTAATGCTTTGCCATGGAGTACACCTCTTCATCTGTGAATCCGTTGATACCAGACTTCTGAACCTCATTCAGTATGAAGGTTACACAGTCTTTGATGTTCTTGTTGGGATTGCATGCTTTGGCTGCAAACAATGCGTCACTATCGGCACAAGAGATTACATATTGCTCGATAGTATTCATAAATGCTTCTGAACTTTTCATTGCTATTTTTGCTAAAAGAGTCCCAGTCCCCCTATTATGCCTGAGGACGGGGCTCAAGGTTTGAAATGAATCTTGATGGTCTCTTTGAGAATGTATATCCTTTCCTTGTTAGTGAAGTAGCATAAGTAAGGAATAGATGTTCCTTTGCTCTTGTAGCCGCTACATACATCTTCTTCAGTTCTCCGTTGTAGTATTCATCTTGAACCTCCTTCGGTTTTCCTTGACAGAAATAGCCATTAGGGAAATTTCCCTCGGATAATCCCATTATGAATACATTCTTCCATTCAAGACCTTTGGCTGAATGAATCGTGGAGATTGTCAGATATGTATCATCTACAGGAACAGTGCATTCCACATAGTCCTTCTGGAAGAATTCTGCAAAGGATTCCTTGTCTGTAGCGAATGACAGCAGGAAATCCGACAGGCTCTCATAGTGATATGACAAATCCAGGATCTTCTTATAGTCATCATCTATTGAACTGCCCTCAGGTTGTCTACTCATTACCTGCTCTATCACATTCTGTAGAACCTGATGTGTGGTTTGTTCCAGCCGGAAGTAATCTTCCCGAATTGCAAGTATCTTCATACCTATGGCTGACTCATAGAATTGTTCCTTTGCAGTCTTCCTATGTGTCTGCTGTTGGTTAATTTGCAATTTAGCGACCTCTCCAACCTTTCGGATGCTATACTCATTCTCGCTCTCAATTATGCGTAGGACATGTTTGAGCAGCTTGATATGTTGCTTCAGGATTCTTCTTCCTCCCAATACCTTATAGGGAATCTTGAAGGCTTGCAACTTTACCATAAGTGATTTCATGTACTTGAGGTTATTACATAATACTGCCGTATCATTCAGCTCCAGATTCTGCAATTCCTCGCACACTGCAATTGCTTCTGTTTCCTCTGAAGAACAGCGTTTGATGGTGATATGCCCTGCATCTTTACATCTGGACTGTAGTTGAGTGTTGTCACAGTCTGTAAACGAGAAACCATTCACATAATCGACGATTGCTTGTCCACACCTGTATGTGAGTGTGAGGTGCTTTGTAGAGTACTGCTGGTGTTGCGATAGGAATCCTTCCAAATTCCGGTATGAACCACCATTGAATTCAAAGATGTTCTGCCGTGGGTCACCCACAAGGAAAAGCTTTACCTTAGGCATCAAGGTGAGCAATTTATCAAGGATGATGTAGTTTTCTTCCGACAGATCCTGTGCTTCATCAACAGCTATTGCTGTAATCTGCTCTTTTATCCAATGCTGGAATTGTACATCCTCATATAGCTTGGAGATGAAGTCTGACAGAATATCATGTATTGAGATTACCCTGTATTTCTTCTTGTACTCTGCTACTAGTTGAGCCAAATCATCATCTGCATTGAGTCTGGACTTCAAGGCTGATTCAATAATTTTTGTTGGATACTTCTTGTTGCTTTGAATGCATATTTCCTCCGCCAAATCAAACAGCTCCTCATCATCCAAGATTGTGTCGATCTGTTCATCTTCCAGCCCTTTGTTATAGGCCCTTAGAAGGCTATAGCAGAACGAATGGAGTGTTCCATAGTAAAAGGTATATTCTTTCGCTATACCGGCCTTATCTGCCTTCTCTTTGAACTTTTCTCCAATATGATTGGCAGCAGTATTAGTGTATGAGAGTGCTACTATCTTCTGCGGAGTATTGGAAGCTTGGATATACTCTACAAGCTTACTTGTAAGAAGATGAGTTTTGCCTGTACCAGGGCCAGCATTTACATAGATTATGCGTGACTTGCAATTCACAGCATCTCTTTGCTGAGGATTGAGGTCATCTTCAGGAAGGTCTTCAATTACTCCGGTATTGAGGAGATTCTTTGCCTGCATTGCGGCAACATCGTTTATTATTGTTTGCATGTTGATTGTGTCTATAAACGGCGAAAGCCCTAACTGCATATTAGCAATCAGGGCTTTCACCATTGGTTAATGATATTGTTATCCGAGGAACCAAGAATACTCGGGATCTCCTGCAAGTGCTTTGCACATTCCTACGGTCAGCTGAGAAGCATTGAGAGACCTATCAAGGAAGTTGTCTATGTAGCTAGACTTGTTTGCTCCTGTCAGCAGATTGTAGAAGTTCCACATTGATAGGGATTGCTGATTCCCTCTACCAAAGTCTTCATCATCATAGTAGGACTTTGCAACAAGGCCTATCTGTGTGTCTGTCATAAGCAGAGAAGGAATAGCTTTCTTCTGTTGTGCAGGCAGATACTGATATAACCTTGCTCTTCCCAGGAATTGAGCGAATTGTGCTTCACTCATTCCATACTCTTGGAAGGCATTCATTGTTTGGATATGTCTGTCCATATTATAGCCCTGGAACAATTCAAGAGCAGAGCGTAAGAGTCCGGTTAATTCCATAGCCTTCATGCTGGCACTATAACCATCTGTTGATATGCAGAGATTACAGCATACCATGTTCTTGAAGCCTATGAAAACCTTGAATTTCTCAGCGGTCTTCTTGGAATACAAATTCTCCTGATTGTAGGCTCTTACTCCACCTATTGTGAGGTTGAGCCTGTTGCCGTTGATATCCGTATAGATTGTCGGAATGTCAAAGCAGAACATCATCCTCTCATAGTAGATGGTCTTGTCTGTTTCAAGAAGGGCATTCACTGGCTTGTGAAGAGCTTCTGGTATTCTGCCCTTCACCACATGACTTGCACGGATTACAGGGCTGCTTATGGTTTCTCTTGCGAATACCTTTGACGCAGCATCATAGATTGTCTCTATGAATCCCTGATGGGATATTGTAACCTCATTATCCTTGCTGAAGACAGGAATAATACAGTCATCCTTCAGGTGTTCCATGGTGACTTCTTTGGTGTTAGCCTCTATGAAAGGCAGATTCTTTGGAACAATCAGTTCCGGTTGTCTCTGTTCATCCACTGAAGTGTCATCCCATGAAACAGGGAATACCATAGGAATGCGATTAGCTGAAAAGCTGTCGATGTTTGTGTTTGAGAGAAGCATAGGGTTCATACCTGCTCTGTGAAGATTAATTGTTTCCATAATTGTACTGTGTGTTTTGAGTTGTTTGATTATTGTTGATTGTTGTGTTTGTTGTTTCTGTCTGGCACCACCTAAGAATGTATGCACCAACTTTAGGGCTTATCGTGAACTCAGGTCTTCCCATGAATAGACCTGTTCTGTCCTTTGATGCTGTAGCCCTATGGGTTATATCCAGGTCTAGAACTATTGTGAATTCATATTCTACACCGTCTCTCATGCATGCTTTCAAGCCTACTTTCTCAGGTACTTGCTTGCCGTTCTTGTCATTGATAACATAGTCCTGCTTTGTCCTCATGGTGCAGATTACATGAGCATTGCATGACAGAATTCTCCGCATAAGAGCATTCTGCCTTGGAGTGATTTTCGCCCAATTTGTGAATGAATTACCCAATAGGCTTGCATGATAGTCGAGTAGATAATCCCAGCTTTGGGAGATGGAATCCACAATGATTACTTCCATTCCGGCGTTCTCACATACATTGATAGCCTCAATGTAGCTCTCTGGACTAAACTCGGTTATTGGAAGTACATAGTAACCTCCAAGACCTGCATACAGATCTGCACTGCCATTCTCGGAGTCAATAACTGCAATCTTGCTCCAGTCTTGTGTGATACCATAAGCAAGAAGAAGTGATGAATAGGTCTTTCCACTTCCGGATGGACCTTCGAGAGCCATCTTGATTTTGGCTCTTTTCTTTGATGAAATTCTTAACTCGTTCATCTTGAAATTATTTAATGGTTAATAAATGGTGTTAGCGTTTTGAAACTGTAGGACCCTCATTCAGATTGTGCAGTAGGAAGAATGAATCTCCTTTGTCTGTCTCTACCAGAGAGATGACATCATTATTCGGGATTCCTTGTTTGTACCTGGAGCTTACAGCTCCTGTTTCTACTCCATAGACAAAGAAGAGTTTACTTGTCTTTGGGTTCTGTTTGACCTCAATGGTCTCCACCTTCTTGATTTCCTTGAAATCAGCAATGGACATTGTTGTAATGAATGTTAACATGACTTTATGAATTGAAAGTTTTGATTGCACAGCCAATGTGATTCTCAGATAGAATCTGGCATACTGAAAATGACTTTCCGCAAATACCCCAAGGATAGAATGCTCCATCCACAGTTATCCCTTTGCGAGAAATGGTAAAACTTGTTTTCTCCGGATTGATTGTCCACCAATCCCAATCATCAGAGCTGAATCCGTTGTATGAATAATCACACGACACCACAGCTCCGCATCTCCTGGCATAATCCAATGCTAGGAGAAAGGCATTAATCTTTCTCATGATGTTTTTGTAATTAAGTGTTTGTAAATGAGCTAATGTCTTACAAGGCCAGACACTTGGCTCTTGTAAATGGGTGAGATGAAAATGCTGGAATCAGTCAGAAATTGAAATGATTGAAAACCAGCCTGGGGTACCCGGCATACCCCCACTGAGAATCTCATGGGGGAGGAATATGTAATTAGTCCTCGCTCGAAAAAAATAAAAAATTTTTTTCAGCAGGAATTTCTATTGCATGCCTCTTAATACAGAATTACAAGAGGCTTAACATTTAAGAAAATTTTAAGAAGTAGTCATCTGCGAAATGCTCTTCCTGTACAAAATAGTTATAACTTTTTATATCTGCATTTTACTCTGCTGTCACTTCCAGATACAAAAAAGAGGGAAAAACAGATAGTCTTTCCCTCTTGAGTAGTTGTCCCGATGTCCCATACCAAATGAGCTGAAATCATGGGACAGCCAGTTCCGGCAAGATTCTATTCATCCATTGCAGATGCCTGACAAGATGATGCTCCACACCTCTGAGACAGCCTTCCTACTTTGGACTTACTAATCCCTAAAGAAGTTGCAATATCCCTGACATTGAGACCTTGGCTTCTTAACATACATATATTGGTAATCAATTCCGTATTGTCAGCATCTTGAAGCTGGTCACTCTCTGAACCAAACCCTCTGTGAGCGAACTTTAAGAAGCCATCTTCGTCTTTAGAGATTTCACACACAACGACATTATCTTCAGGATATAGAAATTCTCCAGCTCTCACTTTGACTTGGAGGATATATCTGAAATTCTCATCATATCGACACTTCCCAATTGCAAAGATCGTATCGAAGAAATTGAAGAGTTTCTTACTGCCAGCCAAATCATTCGGGGTGATGGCAGCTCTGGTATCCCTTTTAGGTGTATGGGCAATTATCAAGAGAGACCATCCATACTTCATCTTAAGTGTCATCAACTTCATCATAAAGATTCCAGCCGCATCACCTTTCTCAGATGTGTTACATAAATAGGTCAGGTTGTCCACAATGATTATCTTGGCATCCAAGGTGTTTGCAGCTTTCTCTATATGGGAAATAATAGCATCTTCATATGATCCAGACACCGTACCACCAGGAGCAATTGTGGCTCTATACAATGAGTCCGGGAATTTATGTGTTACATCCCTTTCCTCAGAATAGTAGCGCATCTGGAATTGCTTATCAGACAACTCGCAGTCCACATACAGCACTCTTCTGTTTCTGGAAATCTCTTCTGCCATCTGCACAGCAAGTATTGACTTTCCTAGATTACTATCGGC
>ULMG01028267.1_pt1 | contig 15481 bp, 24 predicted proteins | sample 1951601 | NCBI WGS metagenome assembly ULMG01 (sample SAMEA4835545, study PRJEB28245) | human gut metagenome | biome: gut microbiome; material: fecal sample | place: Denmark | collected 2008
CGCAGATGCCATCATCGACCTGACGGCGATCGAGCTGAAAGAGGAGGAAAAGGATCAGTATGGGTGCGACGTCGCTTACTGCTGTACCTGCATCCTTCGTGAATTCAAGACGCCGAAGGCGAAAGCCATCCTCTTCCAGTATCCGCTCCACACGTTCGCTCCTGATATCGATCCGAAGCGTACCGAGGGCAGCATCGAAGGGAACCGCGTCAAAGGGAATATCACGCAGACGCAGAACAAAAATGATCGCTACGAAGAATTCATCCGGACGCTGGAGCATCATCTCGCGAACGGGGATGTGGTGAATCAGAACAATTTGGCAGATGAGATGCAGATTTCTGTAGCTACAGTGAAGAATTATTTAAAGAAGGCAAACACGCCTATCCAAGTATATGAAACTACACGTGGGCGTGATGGGCGGATCAGACGGCTGGACGAGCGGTAAGAAAATAGGAAATTAAATAGCTAAACTCTATATAGAAATATATATAGATTTACCTATTTAAATCTCACGCGGTGAATGGGGGTGTAAGGGTGGGTGTTCCTTAACATACACACCCACCCCTTCCACCCCTTCACTCACCGTAAAAAGAGTTGACTGGATTTAGACATATCTTTTTATGATAGCAAACCAGCTGATTTTGTAAGCAGTCGGAAAAAGTCAGAAAAATACAGATCTGTATTTTAGGAGGGAGGTAAGTCATGCGAAGCGATCTTGTGAAGGGCGCTGACCGCATCGAGCTGACGATCCGGAGCTATACGGACCGGACGGGGCGGACGCCGAAGAAAAAAGTATTGCTGCAGATGCATCGCTACATCGAGAAGGATGATAAATGGACGAACAAAGACTTCCTGTGCAAGAGCGAGGCAGAGGCTTTGATGAAAATGCGAGAAGTCAATCAGTATTGGATAGCATTTCACGGTTATACATATACAGTGGAGAAATCATGATTATTATTCAGACAGAATCCGGGGCTATCATCACGGACCCGAAAGAAATCTATATCGACAAGGATCTGGATGGACATCTGCATCTTTACGCGGACTTGTCCGGTACGGATCGAGTGAAAGCTGTAAAGCTGACTGTATTTGATTATTCGAAGGAAGACTTGGGGCAGATGCTCGATACGATGTATAAGAAAATGTATAAGTGGCTCTTCATGAATGAATGTCCGCATTACGTCATCCGCATGGGTGAGATACAGGGCATGGTAAGCCTGAACAACGCGGAGGCAGACAATGGATGAATGGGAAATTCTGCTCTTCGTCTGCATCGTCGGGATGGGGCTGCTGGCGACGATTGCTTCCCTTTTCGGGAAGATCGGGGATCTTTGGCTGGCCGTCGCTGACCTGCAGGACGACCAGCGGGGCGTGATGCGTGACCTGATGGGCTTAAGGACAGAGGTGGATGCTATGGCAGCGCGGGAAGCGGAAAGGCTAAAGAAAGAAGGGAAAATCTCATGAATGGTGTAGGATGGTTCTTTGTCGGGGTATTGACGGGTTCACTGGTATCGTCTGCCGCGATTTTCCTCACTGTCGAGCGGATGCTCAGGGGGAAGAAATGAGTATGGTCTATTTCTTCGTGCCGGGGAAGGTACAGGGCAAAGCGAGACCGCGGTTCTCTTCGCGGAGCGGGACTGTCTACACGCCGGGCAAAACGAAGTCGTATGAGCGGCAGATCGCAGAGGCTTATGCAGCACAGGACGGTCCCTGCTTTGAGGGGGCTGTGATGGTCGTGATCGAGGCGGTCTTTCCGATCCCGAAGTCATGGCCGCGGGCAAAGAAGGTAGAGGCGATGGCGGGGAAACTTCCGCCGGGAAAACCGGACATTGACAACATCTTGAAAGTCGTACTCGACGGGCTGAACGGCATCGCCTATGAGGACGATAAGCAGGTAACTATAACTCAGTGCAAAAAATTTTATACAGCCACAAACAGTTTGCCGGGGCTGCGGGTGTACGTCCATTCAAACGGATAATGCAAACGGATATTATTAACAAGGAGGGGCTAAGCATGATCGACACAACCGGATCCCTGCTCAGCAGGCAAGTACGCAGGAAGATCGAGCGGCAAAAAAAATAAAAACGCTACGCTCACGGTCAAGCCGGAGTATCTAAAAGACTTGTGCGCGCAGGCAGTCAAACAAGAAGCAACAAAATTAGCGGCACATGCAAAAAATGAAGCGGTATCAAGGCTATTTGAAGAACTGATCGCGATCCCTGTCATGGTCATTCACGACCACTTCGGCGAGCTCAGGAAGAAAGACGGACGAGAAGAGCGGTTCGCAGAGATGTGTCTCGAACTTTACGACACAGTAGAGAAAGGGTTTGTAACGCCGGCGGAGCTGAGGCAGTGCTTATTCGAGGAAGCCGGCGTGCGGTTTAAGCACCCCAGCGGCTCACTAACATCGGAAAGAAAAGAGGCGACCAAAGTATGATCCTCTATTTCCGCAAGGGAGCCAGAGCGACTGAGCTCTTGCTGGCGAAGGATACCCTGAGACCTGGCATGCTTACAAAAGGTTACTTTTTCATGGTGATCGAGAGCGATGCTCGGGGACATATCGGAATCATGCCAAGCGAGCGGGAGCACTTCGATCTGGAGTGGATGGCAAGCGCAGCCTTCTGGACGCGCGCGCGGCAGCTTTCTGACCATGGGTGGGAGGCAGACGACTATCCGAGCGCGGTCATCCTCTTGAAGTACTACGAGGCAAGCGACACGGCAGAGAAGAAGAAACACACGCTCGAGCGAAAATATAGAAAAAGGCAGGCACTTTGCCAGAGGGCGTATAAGCCAAAGCGCTGCGTCGAGTGTGGTCACCTGTTTCAGCCGAGCACCGCAAGGCAGAAGTACTGCAGCATAGGCTGCCAGAAGCGGTATTGGCAGGAGACCCACCGGCGTGAGAAGAAGGAGAAACAAGGATGACGGAGGAAGAGGGGTTAGTGGTTTCTTCGAGAAGCTGTGCAGCCAGCGGCAGTAACAGCCACCACAAAAGGCAACAGAGCCACGTGGTGGCTGTGGGGCGATCTGCGAGCTGTATCTGGAATGGATTGAGTACAGGATGAAGTAGCGGCTTTACCGCTGCTTCATTTTGGCGCTCTATTGACATCGACATAGGAGGGCATCAGTGAGAGTATTGGATTTGCTTCGACAGGTGTATAGGGAAGTCGGGATTCTGGAGACGTCCCGCAGGCAGAAGGACATAATCATAGCGGACAATGCCGGTGTAAAGGCGATCCGATACGATAAAGACAAAGTATCTGGCGGGAAGCAGGGTGATCTGGCTGATGTGCTGCTTAATATCGAGAGGGAACGGGAGCGAATCAATGAACAGATTGCCCGTCAGCTAGAACGTGTTATGCGGCATCGGGCAGAATTGTATCGGCTCATGGAGAAGGTGCCTGATGGTCCGGGAAAGATCGCCGTACAGGAACATTATCTCTATCGCGTGCCGTGGGACGTAGTGGCGGAACGGCTGCATTATGGGAAGAGCTATACTCGAGACCTTGCTCGTCGCACGGTAGAGGAGTTGGAGAAAGTGCGATCCGATTAAAAGGCCAGCACAAATCAGCACTTTGAAAGTGATATAATAGTATTGTGAAAATTGCGCGACAAAAGAAACAGGCTGCTAGTGATGGTTGTCTGTTTCTTGTAGGGGTATGAAAATGTTTTTGAGTATCCGTATGGAAAAGAGCACGAAGATTTGCATTGCTTATTGTGGACCTAGTGTTGATAATGGCTCTATGAATGCTAAGACACTAGGCGAAGTTCTGATTTCAATGAGTTCATTGGTCAATCAAGCCAATCGACTATTGAATAATGATAATTCTTCTATAGATGTCAGGGTAAAGGCAGATTTTCAAAAAGGATCGTTTGAAATTGTCTTGGCTTTGATTCAGACCTTGCCGGAACAAATCAAGTCTTTGTTTGTTGCTGGCTACAGCATTGACCAAATTGCCCAATTCCTTGATTTAACTAATAATGGTATCGAAGTTGCAGACGCAGTAGGTGGCGGGCTCTTCTGGCTAATTAAGAAGTTACGTACCCGAAGAATTATTAAGACTGTGGAAAAAGAGAATGGGCAAGTTGAAGTGCATCCAGATAAAGGTGCTCCATTTATTGTTTACAAACCAGTATATAATTTGTTTGTAGACAAAAATGTTAGAGAGGCGTTGCCCGGCCTTGTTAAACCTTTGGAGCAAGCAGGTGTTGATCATTTTGAGGTTCGAGATATTCATGAAATGGCTCGTCCCGTTATGAGTATCAATAAAGAAGAATCAGAATATGTCAAAACAGTCCCGGAAGATGTGATTGAGAAAAAATGTTCCTGTTATGTCATATCTGTAACCGTAGAAGCTGCCGTTTTTGATGGTCCTCATAAATGGAAGTTTAATGATGGAGATACCTCTTTTACAGCAACTGTGGCGGACAAAGATTTCCTTGCGAAAATTGCAGCCGGTCAAATTCGATTAGGCCCGCAAGATTTGCTTGTTGTAAAATTAGAAAAGCATCAGCAAATCAAAAATCACAGGAAATTGGGACATACAGATAATGTTATAACGCAAGTCGTCAAATATACACCGCAAAACTAATCAGGTTTAGGCACTCATATCAATGATAGTGAGTGCTTTTTTATTGGCAGAAACAGAGGTGGTGACAGATGTAATGGCCGATACGGAACTAACGGAGAAGCAAAAGAGACTGGTAGATTATTTTATAGAGACAGGCAATCAGACAGAGGCGGCCATTAAAGCCGGGTATTCAAAAAAGAACGCCCGATTCATTGCATCCAAAACCTTAGATCTGCCTTATGTGAAAGCGTTTTTGGAGAAACGTCTCAAGAAAATAGAGGAGAACCGCATTGCCAAGGCGAAAGAAGTGATGGAGTTCCTGACGTCTTCCATGCGCGGCGAAATCAAAGAGGAAGTCGTTGTCGTGGAGGGGGCTGGCGACGGCTGCAGCAAAGCCAAAACCATAGAAAAGCAAATCGGGGCTAATGATCGTATCAAAGCAGCGGTGCAGCTGGCAAAACGCTATGGGCTGGATAGGCCGGAAGATGCTGACGGTGAGGCGCACATTACATTCAAGTTTGAAAGGGGCGGTGATGATGAAGATTAACGTAGCGGACCATGTGGGGCCTGCTTTTGATGCCGTATTCCAAGACATCATTCATCACCGTCATACCCATTATTGGATGAAAGGCGGCCGTGGCAGTACGAAGTCCTCTTTTGTGAGTGTCATGCTGCCTATCCTGCTTTTGCAAAATCCCAAATGCCATGCGGTCGTGCTCCGAAAGGTCGGGAACACCATCAAGACATCAGTTTATCCGCAGGTGTTATGGGGGATCGATGCTATGGGCCTCAATGGTTTGTTTTCCGCAAAGATTTCCCCGCCGGAAATCACCCTGAAGCATACGGGGCAGAAGATTTATTTCATGGGCGATGATGATCCCATGAAGCTCAAGTCCATCAAGCCGCCATTTGGCTATATCGGCGTGGTGTGGTTTGAAGAATTCGACCAGTTCGCCGGTATGGAAGAGATCCGGAATCTGAACCAGTCTTTGCTTCGCGGCGGTGATAAATACTGGGAGTTCTGTTCTTTCAACCCGCCAAAGTCGAGAAACAACTGGGTGAACGAAGAGCAGCTCTATGACGATGCGGACAGGCTGATACACCATTCCACCTATTTGCAGGTCCCGAAGGAATGGCTAGGCAGCCAGTTCCTGCTGGAAGCGGACAAGCTGAAGTGGAAGAATCTCAAGAGCTATGAGCATGAGTATCTGGGGAAAGTCACAGGGACGGGCGGTGCCGTCTTCGAGAATGTGGAGGATCTGCGCATGAGCAATGAGATGATCGCACAATTCGACAGGCTGCATTGCGGGCTGGACTTTGGCTTTGCAGTCGATCCGTTGGCTTTCGTCCAAATGCACTATGACGCTAAGAAGGAAGAGCTGTATATCTTTGACGAAGTATACCAGCAGAAACTCACGAACCGCGCTGTGGCGCAAATCCTGCGCGCCAAGCACCTCACGGCACCGATCATTGCCGACTCTGCAGAGCCGAAGAGCATTGCTGAAATACGTGACATGGGTTTCAACATTATCGGATGCCGCAAAGGGCCTGATAGTGTAGCTTACGGCATCAAATGGCTGCAGGAAAGGCGGAAGATATACATTGATAAGCGCAGGTGCCCGAACACATACAGAGAATTTACCTGTTACGAATACGAGAGAAATCGTCAGGGGCAGTTTATTTCTGCCTACCCTGACGCAGACAACCACGCGATCGATGCCACGAGATACGCCTGCCAGAATGAAATGGCTAGGGCTAGAGTGAAGGTTTTAAGGAGGTGAGAACGTGGATTTAACCGTAGCTAGAAAAATGATACAGAAATATGTCACCGGGCACAGCGAATTTTTAAAACGGGCCCTGACGGCTGACAGGTATTACAACAACCTGAATGATATCCTATTCGCTCCCAGCAGGCAGGAGAAAGAGGCAAAGGGCGATATCGAGAACCCCATGCGCACGGCAGACAATCGAATCCCCATGAGCTTTTACAGCCTGCTGGTGGATCAGAAGGTGTCTTACCTTTTTACTGCCCCACCTTTGTTTGATACACATAACGATGACGTCAACAAGGTGATTACTGATACACTGGGAGGCAGTTATGCAAACAGAATCCAAGAGCTTGCCACCAATGCATCCAATGCAGGGGTCGGATGGCTGCACTACTGGATAGATGAGAATGGGGAGTTCCAGTATACCGTAGTACCCAGTGAGGAGATTATCCCGATTTGGTCGCCCAAATTGTCCCATGATCTGCTGGCAGTGCTCCGCGTGTATCGCGAGTACGATGATAACGGTGACGCCTACAAGGTTTATGAGTATTGGAATGACCGGGAATGTGAGGCTTATCGAATCCCGGAATCGGATGAAACGATGGATAGGCTATCCCCTTATAGCTGCTTTGCTGATTTTTACAATGCGGGATTGTCTGAAGCGGATAACCAGTTTATCCATAACTTCGGCCGGGTGCCGTTTATCCCATTCCGCAACAATCAACGAGCTACCAGTGACCTCAATAAAATCAAAAAGCTGATAGACGCTTATGACAAAACATTAAGCGGTTTCATGAATGACCTGGAGGATATTCAAGAGGTCATTTTTATTTTGACCAATTACGGCGGGGAAGACCTAAACGAATTTCTGAAGAACCTGAAATACTACAAAACCATTTCCGTGGAATCTGCAGGTACAGGGGATTCGTCTGGGGTGTCCACTCTAAATATCGATATTCCGGTAGAAGCCAGGGATAAGATGCTGGAAATCACCAGAAAGGCGATCTTTACCATGGGGCAGGGGGTAGATCCGGAGCAGCAGGGACTGGATAAGACTTCCGGCGAAGCCATGAAATTCGTTTATTCCCTGCTGGAGCTCAAGGCGGGGCAGATGGAAGTCCAATTCCGCATGGGATTCGACGAATTGCTTCATGCGATACTGCAGCATTATGGGAGGGACACAGCAGGCATCGTACAGACATGGACGAGAACGTCCATTAAAAATGACTCTGACCTTGTGACCATGTGCAGCAATTCCGTGGGCATTGTTTCCAATAAGACGATCTTATCTCGCCATCCATTCGTGGATGATCCAGAAGCAGAAGCAAAACAGATCGAAAAGGAACGCAAAGAGCAGGATGCGCAGGCTGATCCCTATGGAGGAGATTTGGATGGCAAGAAAGATGACTAGTTTTTATTTCCTAACGTGGCAGGTGAACCACGGTAAAAACCGGAGGAGGATTTTATGAATCAGGAAGAATTATTTGCTGAATTGGGCATTGCAGCCGATAAAAAGGAAGCAGCGAAAAAAGCGCTGACTGCTTTCTTAGATGGTGCGTATGTACCAAAATCTCGTTTCAATGAGGTCAACGAGGGAAAGAAGACCTTAACCGCTACTGTAGCGGACCGTGACAAACAACTGGAAACCCTCAAAAAGTCTACAGGTGATCTGGACGCATTGAAGAACCAGATTAAATCCCTGCAGGATGCCAACAAGAAGGCACAGGAAGAAGCCGATGCGAAGATGAAAGAACTCCGTATCAATGACGCCATCAAACTGGCTATTGTGGACAAAGCGCAGGATGTGGACATTGTTTCCAGCTTGTTCGACAAGACCAAACTCATCCTTGGTGACGATGGAAAAATCACCGGATTGGATGAACAGCTGAAGGAACTGCAGAAGAACAAAGCATTTTTGTTTAAGCAGGCCGGCCCTAACCCGAAGTATGATCCCAAAGGCGGAAACGGAAACCCCAGCACCAATCCATTCGCAAAAGATACGTTTAACCTCACTGAACAGGGAAGATTGCTCAGAGAAAATCCGGAACAGGCCAAAGCCTTCGCGCAGGCCGCCGGAGTAACCATTTAATCTAAAAGGAGACAATACAAATGGCAGGAACTACTATTTCCGATATCATCGTCCCGGAACTGTTTAATCCATACGTAGTGCAGAAAACCATGGAGAAATCTGCATTTTTCAATTCCGGTATTATTACTAGAAGCCCGGCATTCGATGCCCTGGCAAGCGAAGCAGCACGTACTCACAACATGCCATTCTTCGAAGATCTGCAGGGAGACGCTGACAACATCGTAGAAGGGCAGACCATCGAAACACAGAAAATCACATCCAAGAAAGATGTATCCACTACCATCATGCGTAGACAGAAATGGAGTGCTTCCAATCTGTCTGCCGCACTGGCTGGTAAGGACCCGATGGCCGCTATTGGCGACTTGGTAGCAGGCTATTGGGCTAGACAGTACCAGAAGGAACTCATCAATATCCTTGCTGGCGTATTCGCTTCTACTTCCATGAAAGACCATATTCTGGATATTTCTGCACTGGAAGGGGAAGCTGCCAACATTTCTGCCTCTGCAGTCATCGATACCCTCCAGCTCATGGGCGATGCACAGGATCAGCTTTCCGCTGTGGTGATGCATTCTGCTACCAAAGCATATCTGAAGAAAAAGAACCTCATTGCTACCGAAAGAGATTCTACCAATGTGGAATTTGATACATACCAGGGCCGCCGTGTCATTGTAGATGATGGATGCCCAGTATCTGCTGGCGTATACACCACCTATTTCTTTGGTACCGGTGCTATTGCTTACGGCGAAGGTTCTCCAGTTCGTTTCGTGCAGACCGAAACCAAACGTGACCCGGATGACGGCGCTGGCGTTGACATGCTCTATAACCGTCGCTGCTTTATCATGCATCCACGGGGAGTGGCATGGACTAACAAAAAGAGAGCTAACCCGGAATCCCCGACTCGCGCGGAACTGGCGGATGCCACCAATTGGAATCGTGTATATGAATCCAAAGCTATTCGCATGGTAGCGATGAAACACAAGGTCGGCTAGTCATGGATAAGCAGTCAGAGAATGAAGCATACTGGGCGGCTAGAGCCACTGCTTACGAGGAAGCGTGGCACAATCGTTGCCAGACTACCGTAGAGCGCGATCTGGCGGCGTATTATGAGCAGGCTCTGGCTGACATCCAAAGGGACATCGCTGCTCTGTATGGGCGCTTCGCGAAAGATAACAAACTATCTATGGCAGAAGCGCACAGACTGTTGACGGGCGATGAATATCGCGTCTGGCGGATGAGCATGGAAGAATACCTGCAGGGGATCGAGAACGGCAGCGTTCTGTCGGAGGAACTGGACACCCTCGCTATGCGAAGCCGCATTTCGCGTCTGGATAAGCTCTATGCAGAAACGCTGAAGGCTCTTGACCGGCTGGGACGCAAGACAGAAGACTGCATGACGGACTTTCTGATGGATGCCTATAAGGATCGTTTCTACCACGGCATTTATGACGTGGTAGAACGGACAGGAATCATGAAGGCGAATGTCGCTATTGATGACGATACGGCACAAAAAATCGCCGCTGCTCCGTGGAGCGGAAAGTCCTATAGCCAGCGTATCTGGAAGAATGACCAGCAGCTCGGCACGGCCCTTCGCACAGTCGTGTCGAATGGGCTGCACCGCGGGCTGTCCGTCCCTCAGATGGCAAAAATGGTAGAAGACAAAATGCATGCCGGTCTCTCCAATGCGAGAAGGCTGGTACGCACGGAAATGAACTATGTTCAGAATCGTGCAGCCGCTGACAGTATCAAAGAGTCTGGCATGAAATACTACCGTTTCATTGCTACATTAGACAGGCGTACTTCTGCTATATGCCGGTCACATGACGGTCACGTCTATTCCATTGATGAATACCGCCCTGGCGAAAATGCACCGCCACTTCATCCTAACTGTAGAAGTACAATCGCTGGCAGCCTGAAAGGCTGGCATAGCGAAAAGGGCGCTCGAGCTGCTAGGAGTATTGATGGGAAAACGGTACATGTGCCTAAGGGTATGACATACGATACATGGTATGAAAAGTATATTATCCTACAGCCAGCTCCAGCTAAACCCCCGCTATCAATCCAGTCTATTAAAGACGCTATCTCACAAAAACCACTTAAGGATATGAACGTATCTGATGTGTGTCATATAGGTGAAATGGTAAATCAGTTGTTAAAAGTAGACCAGCATATTGGGGACAAACAAAAGCTAAAGGAAATTTTCGGAAACTTTAGAGAAATGGGAGGTACCATCCGAGATGACCAGTGGGCTAAAGGCAGTTCTAAGGTAAATAAAGAAATGCTAAGAAATGCATTTTCTGTATACCCAAAGGCATGGGCAGATTACTTGGACGCTACAAGTCGGAAGCTTTATACGCTCAAGGCTGACAGAGGATTCTTTATTAGCGGGGCTGTAATGGCAAACGGGAAACGTTATGCCACAAAGTTCGACAATTACCGTGAGAATTATGTTTCTATCCATATGAATGGCGTGCGAAAAACAACTCCGTTTCATGAAATTGGGCATTATGTAGAATTCTTTAATTCCGACGCTTTAAAAATATCAAAAGATTTTATCGCTCAAAGAACTAAAGATGAGAACCCAGTAGCGTTGGCGGAATTATTTCCAGGATTTGGGTATAATGATACCGAGATTACTAAAAAGGACGATTTTATCAATCCGTATATTGGTAAAGAATACACCAGTGCTTCAGAAGTTCTTAGCATGGGGCTAGAACAAATCTATGAACCCACAAAATTTGTGAAAAGCATTAGCGTCGATTCTGACGGGACGGAAACGCGGAATTATGCTATAATAACAGATGATAGAGAATATCTTAATCTTATTATTGGTCTGATATTAATGGCATAAACGGGGGGATTAATATGCCTGCAGACGCATTCGGGACTAATCTTGATATAGCAATGGCGGATTTAACTCGTGCAAAGACGGAATACTTAAAAGTATTCGGACAGCATTCTCTTGAGCGTGTTACGTTATTGGATCCTGTACACCCTGTTGCAAGTGAGTATAAATTAGCAGCGAAGAAACTTTGGCGTGCGATAAAAACGAAGCAAGCAATTCCTCAATTTGATAAGGAAATTTGGGATACAGTGATATTTTAAACAAAAAGCACTTGCGAGCTGCAGGTGCTTTTTTGATACCCTAGAAAGTAGGTGATGCGATGAAATATATTTCTCAAGAGGAAGCCAATGCGGCCATTTATGACAAAATCATGGAGGTCAAAGGGGATTATAACGGCATGGTAGAGGAATTTCCTATCATCAACGATACAAAGCTCCGAATGTACGTGGAGAAGTTTGTAGTGGATGTGATGGATTACTGCCACCGAGAGGATTTCCCTGATAGCCTGATTTATACGGCTGTGGAGCTTATTACTAAGTGGATGGATGCGGAGACTTCAGGAGAAAAAGCACCGCTGAAATCTCTGAAACAGAATGATACGGAATTTACCTTTGCGGTATCTGATGTATCTTCTACTGGAAATCCCCATGAAGCAGACTTCGAGAGCTTGAAACCAAAGCTGAACCGTTTCCGCAAGGTGGGAGGTAGGCAGCCATGGAATTCGTAGGAATGAAGCGGTTGCTGAAACAGTTTATGTACAATGACCGCATGACTGTGTCCAGACAAGTCGCTTCTTTGGATGCAGAGGGAGCTGACGACTATAGGATTGATGAAATCTATCACGAGATTCCCTGCCATTTGGGCCTCTACGAAATCAGCTTGACCGGGAAACAGTCCGATCGGGGCGATGTGTTGACACAAAAGCTCCGCATTGATTGCGACCCTCAGTATGATATACGGCCTAATGACATTCTGGACATTCAGACGGCAGCAGAGCAGCAGTTTCTGCTTCGTGCCGGTAAGGCTTTGAACTATCCTACTCACAAGGAAATTAACGCAGAACGGGAAGGGGAGGAGGCCTGATGGGCGAAGAAATCACCGGCTTCGACCAGCTGGATGCCAAGTTACAAAGCATTTTGGATCAATCACTGGCTAAGAGAAACAAGTTCGTCGCGCAGCAGGCGGAGCTTCTGAAGGGTCGTGTCAAGGACAACACACCCGTGGATACCGGTACGCTTCGAAACGGCTGGCATAGGGGCCGCGCCGTCAAAGGGGCTGCTACAGTTTACAACAATACGCATTATGCGGGGCATGTAGAATTCGGGCACCGCATACGAAAGCACGGGGGCGGGTGGGCGAAGGATAGGGAGGGCCGCACGCGGTTCGTTCCCGGTGCGAAGATGCTTCATGAAGGATTGGCGGAAACGGAAAGGCAATTCAAGGAGGATGCAGAAACCATCATGGAGGATTTGCTCTCATGATTACCTATAGAAGTCTCAAGAAAACGCTTACGGCGTTACTAAAAAACAAATTTCCAGATTGTAAGGTGCACTTCGATAATGTAGAAAAATCGGATGCGCCTTATTTTTATGTCGAAATGCAGCCCTACATATCTACGGTGGATGGGGAAGGCGTATATCATGACCGCAATATCGAGATTGACATCCAGTATATTCCGGATGAGGACTTATTCGGACGGATTGACCGGATGAAGATTTATGATATTGGTCAGATTCTCGATTTGGCGATTCGCCCTGTCTTTTATGTAGAAGATAGAGCCATCACCATTCCGGAAGCCGAAACCACTGTCCATGATGAAGTGCTGCATTATATTTTCCGGTTACAGTTCACGGACGCTGACATGAGTCAGGAAGAATTTGAACTGATGGAAGAGCTGACGCTCAATTTAAGAAAGGAGTAACAATATGGCAAATGAAGCTGAAGTTTTTGGCCTGCCACAGGTACTGATTGATTTTAAAACCAAGGGAACTACGGCCATCAAGCGCAGCGCTCGAGGCATTGTGGCGATGATCCTCAAAAATGAGGAAACTGATGTCAGTAAGTACTACAAAATCAACGATGTTTCTGACATCCCAGATGAAGGACTGACCGCGGAAAACGTAGATCTGATTAAAAAGTGTTTGCTGGGGACACCGCTTCGCATCCTGGTATATACTCTGCCAAAAGCAGACATCTCTGAACCAACTCAGACACTGGCCGGTATCCTCGCAAAACTGGAAAGCGTAAAATGGAATTATCTCTGCTATCCGAACAGTACTGGACAGGAGCAGCAGGATATCGTTTCTTGGATCAAGTCTGAACGCGGAAACAAGAGAAAGACTTTCAAGGCTGTGGTAGCTAATCAGGCAGCGGACCACGAAGGCATCATCAATTTCTGCACCGGCGGCATCAAGGTAAAGACTGATACCGATTCCAAGGGGAATCCGGTGTATACCACCTACACTGCTCTCCAGTACACCGCTCGTATCACCGGTATTCTGGCCGGTCTTGCACTTGACCGTTCTGCTACCTATTTCAAGCTGACCGAAGTCGAAGAGGTAGAACAGTATGAAGATATCGATTCTCTCATTGATAAAGGCCAGCTGCTTCTCTTTGATGAACAGGATGGGGATGGAGTCAAGATTGCCCGTGCATGCAATTCTCTGACTACCTTCACCACAGATAAAGGCGAAGATTTCCGCTACATCAAAATTATGGAAGCGGTCGATATGATTACCGATGATATCCGTGATACGTTCAAGAAGTACTATGTTGGCAAAGTCATCAATGACTATGACCATAAAATGCTCTTCATCACCGCTATTCTGGTGTACTTCGATGAAATCAAAGGCAATGTTATTGACCGCGACGGCAATAACACGGTAGATATCGATGAACAGTATCAGGCGAATTATGCTAAGCTCCACGGGGAAGATACATCTACCATGACGGTTATGCAGATTCGTCAGTACAATACAGGTACTAATGTGGTACTGGCTGGCAGTGTGAAGCCGGTCAACGCCATGGAAGATCTGAACATTGTATTTGTTATGTAATGTAGGAGGCAATGAATAATGGCTAGAGCTGCAGAAGATGTGAAATATAGAGGCCGCCGTCGCTGGAACGGCTCTCATGGCAAAGTATGGTGGGATGGGGAACTTCTCTTTGAAATTGAATCCTTTGAATGTAAGGTCACGGCAGACCGCGAGGATGTGCTGATTGGCAATTCCAAAGACTCCAAAATCGTATCCCTCACCGGTTCGGGTACGCTGACAATCAAGTCTGTCATCAACCGCAACATCAACGCCTATCTGGAGGAATGGAAAAATGGCCATGATCCGAGAGCTACGCTTGTGGGGCTGCTGGATGATCCGGATGCCGTAGATGGACAGAAGGAACGCGTGTCCATTGATAATGTATTCTTTAATGAGCTTGCTCTGATGAATTTCAAGAAGGGTGAAGTGGTCGAGAAGGAATTTCCCTTTGGATTCACTCCTGAGGATGCGAAATTTATTGAAACAGTAGAATAGCGAGGTATGAGAATGGCTGTAAGTATTGAAGAACTGATCGAAATGAAAGAAGCCGTAGCAGCGGCGAAGAAAGAAACGTATGACCTGGAAACATCCATCGGGGTCATCACGGTAAAGAAACCGACGGCAGCGATGGTGCTTGAGTCCAAAGCTACGGAGGGGGACGGAGATGCGTATCTCGTGCTGAACTGCGTAGTATCCCCGAATCTGAAGGACGCCAAGCTGCAGGAGGCCTATGGGTGTGTGGAACCGACGGATATTGCGCGTAAACTGTTTGATGCAGGCGAAATGACTCGGATCGCCGTGGCTATTCTTGATTGTGCAGGTTATAGCAAAAACATCGTGCGAAAGGTTCACGACGACGCAAAAAACTGATCGAAGGGAACTGGGAGGCTGCCACGGCGGCCTTTTTAGTTTCCCATGGTCATTCTCTCTCTTATTTCTTCTCACTGTCGCCGGTCGAGAAGATTTTTTGCCATGCGGCTATGGAGGCAGAGGATGAGAGGGCGGCCAAACTGGCCGCAGTAGGCATGACAAGGCAGGTGATAGGATGAGCCAGTATGTATTGAGCGCTACGCTCGAGATGCGGGATAAGATGACGGCTGCCATCAAGACCGCGAAGAAAAACGTCTCCGGGTTTAAAACTTCTGTAGTGGGTTCGCTGTCGGCGGTCGACCGGCTGA
>ULMG01043963.1_pt1 | contig 15332 bp, 14 predicted proteins | sample 1951601 | NCBI WGS metagenome assembly ULMG01 (sample SAMEA4835545, study PRJEB28245) | human gut metagenome | biome: gut microbiome; material: fecal sample | place: Denmark | collected 2008
AAGGATTGTCCTATTTTCTACCATGATAAGCTCTAAGTTGATTTTCTTTATACGGTTTATAAGATGTAATGATTCCTCGTCCTTTTGCAGCCTCTAATAAGTCTTTGTTACATTGTGTCGCTTCAAACTTTGGATTTTTACTACTATCAGTCAGATCTGAGTATGTATCCCCTAAAGCTGCTAATATTTGAATACAATCGCTTATTTCTACACCTTCCTCACGGATAGCTTTAGTGGCTAGTCTTATAGCACTTTCATTAGTGGATGATGCTCCTAATAAGGAACTGTAAAAAGACGCCCCTTTATCTGTTTCTCGATATCCTGCTAAATAGGCAACCACTATGTCTGCTACTTACCTGTTACCGAACAGAATAGAATGAGGAATATTCCCAATGATTAAATAATGCTCTGAATTACTGAACTGAGCATTTCCCATAAGACTTATAATCACTTTAGGATTTGAGAGGTAGCACTCAGATATAGATTGCAAGAAATCATCTTTATATTTTGCCAAATATTTAGAGAAAATCTCTGTATCTTTCAGAACGGTCGAATTCCCCTCTGAGAATAATAACATTTCATGTTCAAGCAACCATTCCAACCTTTCGGTATCAAGATCGGACAACTCTTCATCTCCATCGTAACTATTTTCTATAAATACAGGAGTGAGCAAACTGACGGATTACGTGAAGGCGGTTGGCGCGATACTTACGCATCAGTTCCTCATTCAGTTCAGAGGCTGGAGCAAAGTAGGCGATACGGATTTTCACGCCGTGGTCGTCAATGCCGTTGCGAAGTACGTATATCAGACCGTAACGTGATATATCATCTTGCAGTACCCTGTAGAACTGGTCCGTAGCGTTCTCAGTACCATAGATTTTCTGATAACGCGCCCATTCCTTCGGCTGTGTCTCTGAGATGAAATCTTGGAGAACAGTCAAATCAATGGCTGCGTCTTTGTGGTATGTCATTTGGAAGCCACGCTCATAGCCGCCTTTTTCAAGTAGCCATTGCTCAATGTCTTCCTCAAAATTCTTTTCTTTCAAATTACTGTTGTCCATCTTCGTATTGTAGCATGCTTTCTTCAAGCAACCTATAGATGTTTCTTTCATGAGTCTGCATAGAGCCGTTTTCTCCCTGTTTCCAACCGCCATCCTTCTTGGCTTGTAGATACATGAAGTACAGTTTAAGACTCTGCAAACTCTTATTATCAACCTGAGGCTTTATGTTTTCCAGCTTGGAATCAACGAGCCAGTTCCTCTGTTCTGAGTTGAAACTTGAAGAAATCATAGCCAGATTGCCGAAACGGTTAATCTCCTCCAATTCCCATTTTTCAGGTTGCTTTGTTTCATCTTGGGGATGCAGATGCTCAATGGATCGGTTCTCCCTAAATTCGTATTCAAGAATTGCCTGTTTGTCAACAGCCTTTTCTCCGAACCCAAATTCGGCAAAAACATCTTCATCTTCCTTGGCAAGCAGTTGTTTCTCCCAGATAGCGTAATCAAGACGCCAAAACCAATATCGGCAACGGTTGCGATTGCTGAATACCAGTTCTTCCAGACCGGGGCACGTCTGATGAGAATTTTTCTTATCCGTTTCGATAAGCTTACGCAGAATTTCAGACTGAGTAAGGTTTTTCTCAGCAAGAGATTTAAGCAACGGAAGCAGCCATATATGTAGTTCAGTTGAAACATCAAGCATTGCCTGATACTGTCTTACTCTTTCATTCGCTTTCGGTAGCTCTTCATTCTCTTCGTTTCGTGCTATCAGGGTGTGGATACCGCCGCCAGCCGTGTTCTCAATCCTGACAACATACATATCAAGAATAAGACGGTATTGCAGAAGTTGATGGTAGAATTTTTCCAGTTCTTTAGGCGGATTCTCCCTGAATGTCTGGAGAAGTTTTGATGTATTTTGTCGGGCTATGGAATCATCTCCGTTGTGAATAGCCAATACTATCAACAGGAACTTGGCAAAAGACATGATTGCATCTTCTTTGTCAAAACGGTCGGCATTGTTGTCTTCCATCTTTTCAATACCGATATTTGCAATGGATTGAGCCGCTTCATTCTCCGCTGAGACACAAAGTTCGTCAATAAGCCAGTCATATTTTTCGTTACGACATACTTCGATATAATCCTTGTATAGTTTGTTTTGTCTTTCAACGCCTATGTTTTGACTTGGATCCTTACGACCTTCAACTTTGGGTCGCAATGGCATACTGAAGTTAGATATTCTATTCCAGAGCTTTGTAAAAGCAATCTTCTTTGAATCCGGTTGGCCTTGCAACAAGGCTACTTTAAGAATCTCATGCTGTTCCAATGCTTTGCCACTGGAGTTCATTGCCTCAAAATACTCATTCAAAGACGATGGATTCTCCACATAATGCTCTGGCAATTCCGTGATAAAATATGCCATGCGGTCATAAACCTGATTGGCAAATCTAATCATTTGCTTAGTATCATCTTTGAAATTTTCTGTAAGAAAATCGGAGATTGTTTCAAGTCCATCGCTCATCTTCTGATTGACGTATGTGGTTTTCTCGCCCTCGGCTAATGTTTTTAGATAGGCATAGTCGTCACTTCGACCATTGAAGAAAAGTCGTGGCTTTCCGGTTTCATCGCAAAGAACCTTTTTCCATTTGTCCGAAACTGCCTTATCAACGTGTTCAAGAGCACGTATGAAGCCAATTGACAACAACGACAGTACAGTCATGCGCTGCTGACCGTCTATCAAATCAAGTCTTCCGTCTTGTTTGACAACAGTAAGCATACCGAGGTAATACTTTTTAGTGTCGCTTCCATGCTTCTTGAAATGACTCTTCAAGTCCTCCATCAGTTGATGTACCTCAAACGGCGACCATGCAAACAGACGCTGATACAACGGGATGCGAAAGAGCATGTGCTTCTCTTCATTCGCAACGTCAGCAGGAACTATGCAGTATGATTTATTTTCTTCCATATTCTTCAAAGATTTTATGAAGGATGTATGAGTCTGTTATCTCCAGTTTGGGGTCTCTGAAAATATTTCTCAATGCCGTATATATTCCCCAACGGACACCTCGGGCTTCATCAAGATCAAGACCAGTGCGTATGGGATAATCTCCATTTGTGTAACTATCGAATTTGCCAAGAACTTCCGCCAAGAAGAATGTTGGTGAAGTAGCCTGATCAATCATTAGAATTATCTCACTGTTATTGGCAAATTCTCTGACACCAACACCGCTCGATGCCACTGCATAGGAATTATAGCGATATAGAGCCATTAGTCTGGCAATACAGAACAGTGCTTCGGCGATGTATTGATTGCCAAATTTAAGATAATAGCCGAACAGGAGGGTCTCGATTGAATCCGCAAAGGTCTCATAGCGACTTTCGGATAGATTCTTTCTTAGAAGTTTGACAGGTTCCAATTTACAGAACTGTTCAAATCTTTGGATGAAAGTCTCTACATATACGAAGAAGTGTGTGCCGCCTTGTATCTTTTCATAAAAGCGGAACTGTTCGCCGAATGGAGGTATGTCCGGAATAATCGGGGCTGCTTGAAATTCGTGCTGAACATATCGGTAGGAGTTCTCATCAGAGTCTTTTCTTCTCATCCATTTGCGAAGACGATACAAGTGCGTGCCCAAAACTCGTGCCAGTGAGTTAGCCTCTCCGTATGATGGGGGCAAAGAAGAAACGGTGTTCCACTTCTTTGCCATGTGTTCAGCCTGTCCGCCCTCTTTTCCCGGAATGAACCGTAAATGGTGGGCTTTCAAAAGGTCGAAATCCGACAAAGGAACACCTTTTGAGTTCTGGTTATTGAAGAAGGTATATGCCAAGTCAAGATTGGATTCATTTACAACAAGAACGGCAAATGACACTTCTTTCAATATGTTGTCAAGTAAATCTTCTCTATTTTCCGACCTCTCAATCAAAGACTTGATAATAAACTTACTGTTGCCAATATTTCGTATTGACTCGGGTAACGTATATTCTGCACTCAAAAGAGGCAGATTGCCATCGTACCCAAGTCCCCAGAGAATCAGAGAAAGAGTTACAAGGCGTTGTTGACCGTCGATAATGTCATAGACACCTTTTTCGGTGTTGGCATGAAGGATTAGAGTTCCAAGATGAAACGGCTTATCCTTTTGAATTTTCAAAAGGTTTTTCCAAAGGTCTGTGATGTTCCTTTCTTCCCAGCAATAATCTCTTTGGTAGTCCGGCAACCACAATTTCATCCCCATGACCTTTTTGAGAGGCATAATTGCGGAAGTTACTTCCTGGTTATTATCCACTGGGCCTTTTAGAGGCTCTTCACTTTTGGGTGGATTACCTTGAAGAGTTACCTCTACTACCTTTTTGTCGATAGCGTTAAGGTTAGGTGTGATGATGTTGTATAACTCTCTGAATCGGTCAACAAAATCCTTCATTGACCTTATACCTCCATAAGAATAATAGAAAGTTCCAAATGGCAATCTACCACGCTGTTCACAAGTAACAGGCGTATTTTCCAACGCATGTGTGAGCCTTATACCAATCTTTTTTAGACGCTTGAAATTTTCATCACCAGGCTCTGCCTCAAGATGGAATTCTAAATAGCCTTGCCAGCCATCAGTAACATATTCATAATGGGCACCCTTGGGCAAATCTTTAGCTGTGATTTGAATAAAGTATTGAACATTAAAATAGCCGGAACGATAATAGACAACATCACCGACTGTAACATCTGAAAATTCAGCCGACAATCTTTCACGAATTTCGGTTACCAACGAGGGATCGTTGTATGATGCCTTTAGCCATGTTAAACTCATAAGTTTTCAATTATATATCGGTTTTACCGGTGACGGCTTCAAAAATGAGACTCTGTCGGTATTGTTTAAGGGTTTCTATTTTCTCTTGTTTGACCTTGATAAGTTCATCAATCTCTTGGTTCTTCTGTTCCAGATATTTGGCAATACTTATTTGTTCGTCTATGGGAGGAACAGGCACTTTAATTTGACTGAACTCATAATAGTCAACCTTCAAACGGCAAGTATTTACACGGCCGTCTCCTCTTTCTATGGCATAGATGCCTTGACCTAATTTGTGATATACATCACGAATGATTGGGATGTTAAGAAGATACCCATAGTAGTCCATATTAACATTTGCGTTTTTAGAGTAGATTACATAGTAAACAGGACTTACGCAGCCGTAATAAGCTGATTTTCCAACAGCATCTACAATCATATTCATGCTATTCGACACAATATCATTAGGATGTGCCAGCTGATATTGAGTAAAATCATCTTTGAATCGGTCAAGATTCGTTGTTTTACCTGCATACAAAGTGATGCCTTTATCTATTGAAAGTGAAAGGCGTTCCTTGGTTTTAATCGGATTATTCTTTTCTGAGCGTTTTACAAATAAGTTTCTGATTTTTTCTGTATGCCAATGTGATGGATGAGAATCAAACCAATCACAATCTGAGTCAATAATTGCTGAGTCGGGATTTATGCCATGCGTTACAGCCTCGGTAATGACCGCTTGGCGATACGACTCAAGGCCGGAAATCATCTGCTGCTCGACTTCAATAAGCTCATCAATCTCGCCACACTTCTCATCCAAATATGCGGCTATCTGCCCCTGCTCTGCGAGAGGAGGGACAATTAGTGCTGTATTAGAAAGTATAGATTGACTAATGCTGAAAACTTTTATACCGGTCACGCTACATCTTACTTGACTACGCCAGGCATCAGTCTGGAGTAAGTATGCAAAATATTTATTGTCTTTACCTCCAGATGCGATGATGGAATGGTATCCTGCAAATAACGGACCGGGAGTATCTATAAATACTGCATTGCCACAGCCTGTAATGTCTTCAGATGTATCTGCAAATATAAAATCACCGTTATTTACTAAGGCATCGTAATCCGTTTTGATAAATTTAGACGGAACATACTTAAGTAGTTCTGGAACTAATCTTGTCCCATTATTAAATTTTGAATGAATTTGGCCATAACTTACGACAGGAATACCTGTCTCTGTTAAATCCGCTTTTGTTATGGACAGTCCTTTTCTCGTTGCAAATTTAGACTTAAATCGCATTACTTCCCAATGTTCGGGAATCTTGCCAATCCAAGGATGTCCGCTGTCTTTCATCTTGCGTTCCATCACTTGCCTAAGATTTTGGTCGTCAATTCCTGTTCGCGTTCACCAAGTGAGCGGAAATGCTCAAAGATTTCAGCCGCCGGGCGTGGGGCTGTGTAGCGATAGAACTCGCGGGTAAACGGTATCTCATATCCGATTTTGGTTTCGGATTCGTCATACCAAAAGTCGGGCGCATAGGGGCGCACATTGGCTTCAAGGAACTCGTCGCAGTCGGTCTTCCACGGGATTATCTCGCTGTCTTTTAACTCGGAGTCAGGAGCGTAACCGCTCGACTTGTCAGTCGGTTTGACGTATGCCTCGGGCATTGCGGGATTACGCTTGCCGTAGAAGTTGCGAATCATAGCAACTTTGCCCTGAGCAATCTTCACTTTCTCCTTTTTCAAGTGAGAGAAGAACTCATAATCGTTCATCAGTTCATTGCAATCGGTGCAAGCGGAGGCAATATCTTTGAGAAGAGCGATGTCGGGGCCTTTCATTCCGGCGGCACGCTGTTCATCAAACTGTATGTCGGCAAATTCAAGGCGAAGCGGACGATAGGTAAAGACCTTGCGATACTTGAAGTCTTCCACATCTTTGATGCGACTCTCTACGCGGATTTTGCCATTCTCAATCTCCTGATTGGCAAAATCTTTGTAGGCTTTTACGATAAGTTTACGGCAGCGGTCTGTTATCTCAACGCGCTTATTGCCTAAGCTTTTACGTCTTTTTCCGTAACATTGTCCGGCGTCGATAAGCTGCACTTTGCCTTTGCGCTCAGGTGCCTTCTCTTTCGACACTATCCAGATATATGTGGCGATTCCGGTATTGTAGAAAAGGTCGTTGGGCAACTGAATATTGAGTTTAACGACTTCCATTTTCAATAAATTGGTATATGATGCAAATTTACTAATAATTTCTGAGGCGTCCAAAACAATGGCCTTTTATCGTCTGGAAAAATTTTTTGAAAGTTTTTTTCTGGCTACGCAGATAGAGTGCATTCGGGCTATCTAACTTTGCAGTGTCAAACAAAAGGAAGCATGGGTGAGCGGTCGAAACCAGCCCTCTGCTAAGGGGCCGAGCCTCCCAAAAGGCTCCGAAAGTCGAATTGCAAATAGGCGAAGACCGTTGAAATAAACTCAATCTGAGCCAATCTTTCTGCTTCCGCAAAAACTGGGGTGTCGCATAGTGACTATTGCAGGAGACTGGAGCTCCTTGAGCCGCATGGCGAAAAAATCTCCCGTCTTCGGACATCGTAGGTTCGAGTCCTACCGCCCCAACAAATATATGCTTCCGTAGCTCAGTGGATTAGAGCGTCACGCTACGAACGTGAGGGTCGCAAGTTCGAGTCTTGCTGGAAGTACAATATATTTCCGTAGCTCAGTGGATTAGAGCGTCTCACTACGAATGAGATGGTCGCAGGTTCGACTCCTGCCGGAAATACCAGTGAATGCTTCCGTAGCTCAGCGGATCAGAGCATCCCACTTCTAATGGGAGGGTCGCAAGTTCGAATCTTGCCGGAAGTACCGAAACAAATAATGGCTTTGACAATATGCCGTGTGTAGGTTATGTCAAAGCTCTCTTTTTATGCGTCTTCAAGCAGAAGTTCGAGTTTGTGTTTTACCTTCGATAAGACATCGCCGAGTTCATGGGCAGGCATGACTGTCTCAAATTGTCTCAACTTGTCGATTGCGTCTGAAATGAGGTCGCACATATTTGAATCCAATGGCGAATTTGATATGGAGTAGTCCTCATCGGCGTATCTGTAGAACTTACCTTCGTAAACCTCAATAGGTGCTTCGTAGCCGAGTTTATCAGACCTCATGACTTGTATGTCGGCCTGAACTGTCCTGACTGAAACGCCTCTGGTTATTCCTTCCATTTCGCTCAAGGCATCTGAACAAGCCTCGACGAGATCATCCAGAGTCCACCGCCTGTACTTGTTCCTCAGGCACCGGTCTATGGTTTTGTATCTTATTAGTGCATTTTTGTTTACTGGCATGGCTGCGATAATAGTCTTCTTCGTTCATGATTGAATTGTTTTTGGGTGCCATGCCGTGACAATAGGATAAGCTATAACAGGGCACAAAAAAGTCGGAAAGTGTTGTGGACCTTCCGACTGTTTTATCCTGATTGTCTGTGGTTACGTTATGTCAACTCATACAGACCGCATAGGTATATCGTCGGAGCAATCCACCGGGCACACTTCGGTAGCCTCTATAGCTGATGCGATAGAGACTGCTGTCGAAGCTGCGATAGCTACGGCGAAGCATTGTGAACGATATGTTGAGTTGCGTTGTCTGCATTGTTTTCTTTTATTATGCGCTCGAAAGCGAGTGCAAAGTTACTTGATTTTCAGTAAATAGCCAAATGGCTTCTGAAATCCGGGCGCAAAATTACTATGCTGCTACGCAGTCTATTTGCGTACCCGAGATTTTTATTCTATGCCGATGGCTTCTTGGATCAGATGCTTGGCGCGAGCTTCGACCATTGTATTCCACAGACGGGAGTCCTGAAGTTTGGACATGGGAATGTACTGCTGGAAACGCGAGAAGAACTCAAGAGGCTTCTCAATATCCCAGCTGGTGATGATTTCGCCCCAGTTTACCTTGTCAGCAAACTTTTCGAGCAGACGCCAGTTGTTGTAGATGTCGTCTCGATTGGAAAGCGTCTTCCAATCCCACTTGGACGCAAACTTTTGAAGCGTTGACTCCGAGAGAAGGTTTTCCGGGCATGAACGGGAAAATTCATCCCAATGGATTTTGTTGGCAAACTTGTTTATGCCCTCGACCGTCCAGATGATATTCCTGTTGCCACTGACCTCTTCCCAGTCAAGTTTGTCGGCAAACTTTTCAATCATCGTCATGCTGAGGCTCCCGCTTTGAGAGACTTCTTTCCATGCCTCAGTTTCAAGAACTGAGTTAAGGAAATCATTACTTGTAATAGGTTCCATATCTTTAGGTGTTTTTAATGTTTACGATGCAAAGGTAGAATGATGATGTATCAAAGTGCGATACAGGATTAAAAATTCTACATTGAAAGCAAAATGCGACCACCTTCTTTGACAAAGGTTTCCGGGTGACGGCAGACAGCGGCATATACTTGTTTATCGGTAACAGGGTTGCCATCAACACGAATGTGGAGTTTCTCATTATTGATAACTTCCGCTATCCGTTGTGTTGTCATTCCATATCCGGCGGTAGCCAGTACATAGACCATCGCATCTTCAAGTCTCATTTTAAGTCTCATAGAACCAAAGGCTTTTCAATATACTCAAAAACTGAACCATTCTCGTGCAGATAACGATAATCGCATTGCTTTAGGAAATTATAACCATCGCGGATTTCGTCGTCATGTTTTTCCGGGTCATCCAACATATCGAGTTGATGTTCTCTGACATCAATCCCCAAGCCGTAAAATATCATCCCCTCACTACGAGCCTTTTGAATCAGTTCCATGTTTTCATTGGAAATATAACTCCAGATAAAATCGGATATTATGAGTATGTCGGCCCCTTTGAATGCGTCGGCAAAGAGCTTATACTTGGGAATAGATGGCAACTTCTTGAAAATAAAATAAAAAAGTTTGTTTTCATCGTTACTGCCAGCGTAAGAATGAGACAGAAATGCAAGAAATTTTTTGCGCTGACGGTGCAAATTTGTGAGGATAAAAAATGAAAGATTATGGGAATAGTTTATCATGCAGATCGGTCTTCTATCTCTCTGAGCCACAATAGCAACAGCAAGAGCCAACGTTTTTGCCGTCACTTCCGGTTCTCCTTCCATAGAGCTGCTTGTGTCAACGCATATATAGATTGGACCTGATTTATCATTGGCAACCTCAAAAGAGTGGGATGCGGATGAAAACAGTTGAAGACGATTCTGAACATATCGCTGATAAAACAGGTTTTCAGTAGATTTTGCTCCTAACAGAGCAAGTTCTGAAGGCAACAGACAATTGAGGTCATTACCGATAGTGATACCGCTTATGTCACTTCGTGAAGCAGATTGAAATTTACCGGTTACTTCGTGACTCGTGCCTCCACTCCGACCTATCTGCTTGGCAAGTTCAACGATTGTCGGATTAAGTAGTTGAAGATATTCAGCTTCAGCCTCGTGGCTATCAACCTCAAGGCCGGGAGAACTTCCTTTTGAAGATTCTGCATAGTTTGCAATATCTGTAGGTAGTGAGTAGCCCATCTTATCCGGACTATTGGATTTATCTGTAATACCTGATTCTATCTGAATGTCATATCCGTCAGAGTCCTGGTTTACTTCATTTCCACTGCTACCAAGAGGAACTGGTTTGCCGGAATTACCGGCGGTAAGTTGCATGGATTTTGCAATTATTCTTTTCTCTTCAACGCTTAGTGGAAAGATGTGTTTGGATAGCCATGCGTTCAGGAAATCTTCCTTTTTCCCGGTTCTTCGCTCTTCGTTTTCCCAGTCTTCCGATGAAAGAGAATCAATAAAATGGCGAATGACTGTCGTTGCGTAATTTTTCCAGAACAGGTCATCCTCCACAACGCAGTAAAAACGCGAGTCGCAGACAATATCCCGTATCATCTGATAAACAGGGGTCTTTCCAGCCCTAATTTTGCCAACTATTTCAAGCATTCTCGCTCCTCCCTTTATGGAAGAGGCTATGCCAGTGGCTCTGCGCAGATATGTCAGATGTTGCTTTCTCATCACATCAAATCAAATCTATTCTTGCTCTATAGACCGCGACAACTTCTTTTATGGGTGTATATAAATCGGAATTTGCAATGAAAAGATTATGATTCATTTCAACATATAGTTTGTTAGCAATGCCGTCAATTGTATCCCCGATCTCTGCAATAAAGTCTTTACTAAGTTGATTATCAGATTCTGTCCGGAGAAAATAGTTGTAGTTATTGATACAAATCACACCATCTTTTACAAACCTCATCACGAACTGTCCCCGAGAACGAAGCATCAGGGTACTGTCTGTAGTCTCTGAACCAAAGAAAACCTCATCAGGAGAGGACTGCATACGTTGATAATCCTTGATTTTAATTTTCAGAGGGGAATCATCGCATTGAATGATATAGTGTTCTTGGTCCGGAGAGTATAGACGTGTGTCATTATTCTCAACATTAGCATGGCGTTTATAACTTTTATATTGCTCCAATATGTCACTGAACAATGACGCGACAACAGTTTCGGCAATAATCTGTTTGACAACCGGGATTGACGGCTCATCATTCCAAAGTATGTGCGACAATAGAAGCAGGTCAGAAAGACCTATCTCATCTCTTCCATTAAGAAATGCCGACATTTTCATGACTCCGACAGCCTTTTTCCAACGTCTGTCAGAAACGTAATATTTTAGGTTCTCAGGGTCAGGCTCTCCCGTAACCACGTCTTTAGCGTTTATCTTTTCGTTAAGTTTCCCTCTTATTGTGTAAAGGATTTCAAGAACTGACTCGGGTATAGTTACCTTACGACTTTCTGACTGCACTGAAATAAAATCGTCATGGGTCAGTGGGCCAAATTCTTCTGTTGTCGATTCAGAAGTCTGCGCAGAAAGCAATCTAAAAAAATTCTGTTTCTGTTCAATGGGATTGACAACATATCGCAGTAGAAAACGATCCCACAATGCTTCGAGACCTTCATTTTTAGCCGGAAGTTCATTTGAGGCTGCTATTATCCCTTTGATTGGCAACTTAAGCTCTTGATTGCCGTTGAGATAGATTTTTTCGTTCAGAACAGTAAGAAGGGCGTTCTGAATAGCGGGACCGGCTTTCCATATCTCATCAAGGAAAACGACCTCTGCTTCGGGTAGGAATCCGGATGTGACACGTTCATAGCAATCTTCATCTTTAAGCTTGGAGATGCTGACGGGCCCGAAAATCTCATCGGGTGTCGAGAATCGCGACATCAAGTATTCAAAGACGGTAGCATTATCGAATGCAAGTTTTAATCGGCGGGCAATCATGGATTTGCCGACACCGGGCAAGCCGAGGAGAAATATACTCTCCCCGGCAAGAGCACTGAGCAAGCTAAGTGCGAGAGCCTCATCGCGCTCGAAGGTGTCATGCTTCATTCGCGACAATATTGCCGTGATTCTATTTCGGATTTCTGCCATTACTTTCTGTGGACACTAATACTTTCATTGATAATGAAGTCTCCGTTGGTAACTTGAACACCATGCTCTCCATAGATTTCAATCGAAGGGAGATGACAGAAACGATTGCCGTACACAAGTTCTACCGATTCTTCGTTTACGCCTTCGGGGAGGGACGGAAAATGTAAGTTGATTTCGCGCCCATCGTAATGTTTTGTGCCCTGATACTCACGCACAATTTCTTCATACCACTTACCTCCTAAACCTTTCTTATATATTTTGAAGGCATTCTCATCGTTATCCATTTCGCCGATGTAGCCAGTGTCGCCGGGAGTTATATCATCAAACGGCAAATAGGTTCTACCAGAAGTGTAGTCCGGATGCTTCAACCATTTGATTACCGGGAGCAAGGTGTTCGTAATAACATCTTCAGTAAGTCGATGACCACCTTTGAAAGATGACCAGTAGGAATAACTTTCGCGGTACTCGTCAAGACAGTTGCATACGTCGTCTTTATCACCAAAGAGTCCTATTACCGATTCCGGAGTAATGTCATCGACATAAAACAGGTTGGCCTCCATTTCTTCAAACTCTTGGATCAAGATTTCCGAGACCTCAAAGTATTCACTGCCATCTTCTCTCTCTGAGAAGAATTGTAGTCTCTCACCCTTGTTTTCTTTCAGGAGGTCTGAGACGTGAAACGCGGGATTGACAAGGATTCGGCGATAACCTTTCATCTGAGAGGCATACATCGCACCCATAGATGTGCCTATTACGATTGTATCATCAGCTCCATACTCTCCGGCAAGACTCAGTAACAACTGAAGAGCCTTTATTGGGCTGACCGGAATGTCAGGTGTGACAACATTATCATCCGGAAGTAACTCCCGAAGTTTTTTTGCGGTGTTGGACTGTCCCGACGAGGAAAGTCCGTGTAAATAAATTATATTCATATAGCCTTTTGTATTTGGTTAGTACTTTGTTTTTCTTCCCACTGAAGACGTTTGAACCTGCTTTTGAACTTACGATAAGTAGAGTCTTCTTTGCCCTTGATCATTTCAAGATAGTTAATTTTACCGTCGATTACATTGACAAGACTCTTTTCGATACCCTTGTAGAAATCTCTTGTAAAGATGATTTGTGCTTGTGCATAGCCATATTTCTCCCACAAGTGAAGAAGCACCCGCAACTGTTTTATATAAGAACGGGGAACGTTGATTTTATCGCTTACAACGACTCCGGTAACCTCTCGACGTGTACCCGGTACAAATGTCCTTGTCTTCTTTTCATTCACTTTGAGCCCATACTTCGCAATGATATTATAAATCCTTGATTGCCAGAAAGGACTCATCCTGCGAATTGATTTACTATGACTGAATGTAATATCATCGGCATAGCGCGAATATTTACATTCCATTCTTTCAGCAAGCTTTGACATATCTTTATCAAGACTCTTCAGCACAATGTTAGACAGAACAGGCGATGTCGGTGCGCCCTGTGGTAGCACCTCGATACCCGAACTGTCAGGAACGGTGCAAATTTTACATATAATATTGATTACTTCATTGCTTTGCAGTCTATCACCAAGCTCTCGATGGAGAGCCCGACGAACCATGAGTTTTGTTATGCTCGGAAAGAAATTTTCGAGGTCTGTATTAAATATGCAGGTTTGACCCACGTGTATCATGGCGTTATCCTTGACACTTTTCTCTAATACAAAACCGGTGGCGTGTTCATCGGGAACGAATATGGATTGCAGAACTATATTTAGTGCTGTTTGGATAGCCTTCAACGGTTTGACAGGAGCGCTGATTTTTCTTTGTCCACCTGACTTCTTGGGTATCGTAAAATCGACATAGGCGGACTTTCTTGCGTTGGCTGACGCAAATCGCATTATCTGTCTGCCGGACTTGGGTTCGGCCAGACTCCAACCGTCAATAAGCGGTGCAATGAAATTCAACACATCAAATAACTCCTTTCGGTTACTGATGGTCACGTCTTTGAGATATTCTGCAATTTGGTCTCGCATAGTTTTGTCAGTTTGCGAGAGCAGTGAAAACATCGGTCTTACTTTCGTGTGTGCCGGATGGTCGAGGCTTCGGCAATGTGCGCTGTGAACGAGGGAGTGCATTTCACATCACCGAGAGCGAAGCGAAGGTGATGAAACATGCACGACCGGAGTGAACAGCGTGCAGGGTCGATGCCGAGTAATAAACTTTGGGGTGCGCTCCGATAATTCGGAACGAAGTCTGCCGGATTCAGCAGACAGATGGCAAAGGTTTGACCGATGTTTTCAATGTCCTCTTGTTTCTTTTCATCGGCAAAGTTATAGAGGACGTATGAAAAATCGTTTCATATATGAAAACGATTTGCAGAAAAATTTGAGACTACTTGTAGAGCGCTGCCAGAGAGTCTGATTTCTCTTTTATAAGATTCCGGAGCCATATTGGAGTAAGAACCTCAATATCATCGCCATGACTCATTATTTCCTGAATAAAGTCGTATGCTGGTGACATATAGTATCCAAAGGTAATAAAACCATCCCCGTGTTCAAGTTCCTCTTGCGAGGGATGTAGTGGTAATGATTTTACATATTTGGGAAATTCTCGATAGCATTTCAGGATAACCCGAGTAGGAGTAGAATATCCGTCAGAACAAATCCCATAGAAGTTTGCGAAGAAGTCTTTTGCAGAAAAATCTTCGGGATAGGTAAATTGCTCTGATGATAGTTCGAGTTTAGTGATGCGATCTAAAGCAAATATCAACCGCTTGCCGCTATCCACGGTTTGGCCGAGCATATACCACCTCCTTTTGAACAACTTTAAGCACAACGGCTCCAATATCCTATCACTCAAATTATTCTTGGTTGAGTGAAATGATGTGTATTGAAATACTATGCGCAGATTATCTCTCAAAGCCTGTGATAGAACGGGGAGCCATTCCCGACCTCCGGGTACGGGTTCCAAAACTATTTTGTCAGAGATAGCCTTGTTTTCAAGCAATAATGACTCGGTTGCCATACTGTCTGTAAGCCAGTTCAACACTTCATTATTTTCAAGTTCTTCCTGATTGGCTATGAAATACTGACTGTTCTCTCTCATTGAAGAGCATTGTATGTCAACGCCCAACTCCGTG
>ULMG01029638.1_pt1 | contig 15299 bp, 9 predicted proteins | sample 1951601 | NCBI WGS metagenome assembly ULMG01 (sample SAMEA4835545, study PRJEB28245) | human gut metagenome | biome: gut microbiome; material: fecal sample | place: Denmark | collected 2008
GCCTGGTCCTCACAGGGGCTTCTTGTTGCCGTATACACCTGGAGTTCAGCGACACACAAGGCGCAGCGCGTAAATTGCAGATTATCAATTATTTAACTGAAATCAGAGTTGTGGTTTTTACAACTCTGAAAATGCCTAAATCACTGATAGCAAGCGGAATACGCGTTGCACGTCCGGTATCGTCATAGCCCGCGGCGAATTGCGAAGCCCCCGAGCTGAGCGGGCTCTTGCCGCTGTTCGGGACAATATCCATGAAAGGGAGACTTGGGCAAATAGGCCTGATTTGCATAGGTGACTACATCAATGAAGAACCACGGGGGCAAAAAGGCCGGATGTGCACACGTGAATCAAACGACGGGGGCAAAAACCCGCAATCAGCACACGTGAAGTCCAATGTGTAGGACCACGGGGGCAAAAAGGCCGGATGTGCACCCGTGGATCTCGGAGTCTCCGCAGTCACAGGTGCGTTGTAACTTACCTTGTTTTCGTGATGTGTACAGGGCGAACATCGCTATGATGGGACAAGATTGGCAGCAGCATAAAATAATAGCGGTGCGTGAAACGAAATCACGCACCGCTTTTCATATGACGGACAGAATCTTATTTTTCACGGAACTCGATGGCGAATCCGCCGCCGCGGGCCGTGAACACAGGAACTACACTCTCAGATGTGACATCCTGCTCAGTAATCACGTAAGCCTGTGGATTCTTCTCGTAGTCAGCATCAGGAGCATCAGCATAAATCTTCGCCACGTATGTCTTGCCCGGGTCGAGGAAATTCATCGGGATATCCAATGTCCTGCTGTTCTCGTCAGTAACGCCGCCGGCAAACCATTGACCTGACTTCTTGGCCTTACGAGCAACAACTATATAATCACCAGGCTCGGCAAGAAGGTATTTGCTCTTCTGCCAATCCACTGCTACATCCTTGATGAACTGGAACGCATCAGCGAACTGGTCGTAATGCTCAGGGAAATCCGCTGCCATCTGGAGCGGCGAATACATTGTCAAGTAGAGCGCAAGCTGGTTGGCGATGGTCGCCTTGACCTTGGACGTATTCGAGCAGAACTTGGAGAGGTCCATCTCGAAAATGCCTGGAGTGAAATCCATCGGACCGCCATTCAGACGGGTGAACGGAAGAACGGTGACATGCATCGGTTCAGTACCGCCAAACGCCTGATACTCAGTTCCTCTCGCACTCTCATTGCCGACAAGGTTAGGATAGGTGCGGCACAATCCCGTAGGACGGACCGCCTCATGGGCATTGACCATGATATGATGCTTCGCAGCCTCCTTAATGGCATGGAGGTAGTGGTTGTTCATCCATTGGCCGTAATGATACTCGCCGAAAGGCAGGATATCGCCCACATAACCGCTCTTCACTGCATCGTAGCCATACTTCTCCATAAGATTGTAAGCAGCATCCATGTGGCGTTCGTAATTACGTACAGATGAGGAAGTTTCATGATGCATGAGGAGTTTCACGCCCTTGGAATGAGCATACTCGTTCAGCGCCTTGATATCGAAATCAGGATAAGGGGTCACGAAATCGAAGACATAATCCTTGTTGCAGTTCGCCCAGTCTTCCCAGCCGACATTCCAGCCCTCTACCAGCACCTCGTCAAAGCCATGCTTGGCAGCGAAGTCGATATAACGGCGCACATTCGCATTGTTCGCAGAATGCCTGCCGTTAGGCTTGGCCGCTGAATAATCTGAAACGCCGAGATGCACGGATGAGAAGTCATCGGTATATGCCCAAGTGCCCTTTCCGGAAATCATCTCCCACCATACACCGACATATTTCACAGGATGAATCCAAGAAACGTCATCATAGGCGCAAGGCTCATTGAGATTCAGCACGAGCCTGGACTCCAGCTGTTTACAAGCATTGTCCACCACCTGAATCGTCCTCCACGGGCTCGTGCACGGAGTCTGGAGACGGCCGCGCCAGCCCTGGGCGTCAGGCGTAAGTTCAGAGCGGAAAGTCAATGTCGCAGGGTCCAGATCGAGGTGCATGCACGCATAATCCACCAGAGCAGCCTCATGGATATTCACATAGAGGCCCTCGTCAGTCTTCATCTGGAGAGAAGTCTGCACACCGGTCATCGAGAACGGAGTCTGCGAAGAATTGCCGCACATCGAAGCCTTCATCCTGGACTTGATTTCGCTCAGACGGGATACTGTATATTGATATTCCTGCGTATCGTAATCGCCTGGAATCCAGAGCGCTGTGTAATCGCCACCCATAGCGAATTCCGTCAGTTCATCCTTGATTACGAAATAAGTCAGGCCCTTCTGCTCAGGGAACTCATAACGGAAACCGAGACCGTCATCGAAAAGACGGAAGCGTATGGTCATCCGTTTATCGGAAGCAGTCTGCACAAGATTGACAGCCAATTCGTTATAATGGTTGCGTATCTCCGACTCCTCGCCCCATACAGGCTGCCAAGTCTCATCGAAAGTGCAAGTGTCAATGCTCTCCACCTTGAAGCCGTCATGGAAAGACCAGCATGGTTTCTTGTCCACTTTCTTGATATCCTTGTCCCCGAAAACCAGTTTCTGAGCCTTGAGCACACCACGCATTTCATATCCGAGATGACTCGGCCTGATGACTGCCGTTTCCCCGTAATTCAATGAATACATGGGACTTCCGTCTGGCGCAATGCCGAATTTCATGGAGAGGTTTCCGTCCGGAGACTTCAGGACAGAGACGTCGGAAAGTTCAGCCGCAGCACGTCCAGAGCCGCCACAGGACTGAATCAATGCAGATGCCGCGCAAAGGGCAGCACCTGCAAAAAGAATTCTTCTGAAAAGGTTCATATCAATGTTCATTTACGTTTGTACTCTACTACCAATGCCTGACGCGGACCCACTACCGTAGCATCATTGACCTCAACTGCTTCGCCGGTCATGACATCATAGCCATCATACAGTCCGTCAGCGATTTCCGCATAATGAGACCACGGAATCGACTTGCGGCCACGGGAATTGTTGATGAAGACAAACACCGCCTCATCAGCATTGTAACGGAAATAAGCGTAGGTATTGTCCCTGGTCAGGAAATGCAGGGTCTTGCCGTCGTGAATCACGCCCTTGCCCTTTCTCCACTGGAAAAGCTTGCGTGTAAAATCGTGAAGTTCAGCCACTTGACCAGCCGCAACAGGCTTGCCGTCAGTTCCTGTCAATGCAGCCTTGCGTCCTTCTTCAGTGAACCAGTTTTCCTTGTCACCTGCCCAGCCGCCCGGGAAATCCACGCGGAGACCGCCATGTCCCTGGCTCCTGTCCCTGGAGACGAACATCATCTCGTCACCGGCGAAAATCTGAGGGAAGCCACGCATAGTAGCCATCATGGCCATCACAAGCTTCAGTCTGTCAGGATTTTGCCTTACCACGTCACCGATACGGTCAGTATCATGGTTTCCAGGGAAAATCATCATCTTGGAAAGGTCGTGATATACGAAATCGTGTGAAAGACAGTCATATACCTTGGTCATGCCCGCACCCCATTGAAGAGAATCAGTCGGAACGCCGGCGCAAATCGCATCATACAGAGGGAAGTCCATGATGGACGGAAGATTCGAATTGAATCCGTCCTTGTTCTCGTTATCAGCCTGCCAATAAGCAAGTTGCGGAATGGATGACGTCCAGCACTCCCCTACGATATTGAAATTAGGATATTCCGTGCGGACAGCCTTGCACCATCTGCTCATCGGTTCCTTTTCATTGTACGGATAGGTATCGACCCTGAAACCGTCCAAGCCAGAATATTCAATCCACCAGATGGCCCATTGCTGGAAATACTTGAGAGTGAACGGATTGTCCAGATTCATATCCGGCATGGAAGGCACGAACCAGCCGCTCTCCTGGAGATTCAGGTCATACTTCGAAGCATTCGGGTCCATATTGGTCGAGAAGCAGACATTGGTCCCGGTATATTCAGGGAACTGATGAATCCAGTCGGCAAACGGAAGGTCTTTCATCCACCAATGCGCTGTACCGCAATGATTTGTGACTATATCCATCACCACCTTCAAGCCCTTTTCATGAGCCTTCGCCACCATCTCGCGGTAAAGTTCATTGGAACCGAAGCGCGAGTCAATATGATAGTAGTCCGAGCAGGCATAGCCGTGATATGAACCATCCGGCTCATTGTCCTCAAGCAGCGGAGTGCACCAGATCGCCGTCGCGCCGAGATCCTCTATGTAATCCAGATGGTCAATGATTCCCTTTATATCACCGCCATGGCGTCCGAAATACTTGCTGCGGTCAGACTTTTCAGCGGTGTCAGAAGTAGAGTCATTGGACGGATCCCCGTTTGCAAAACGGTCAGGCATAATGAGATATATCATGTCCGCAGCAGTATAACTCTTCCTCTGGACTGAGCCGGATTCACGGGCCGCAATCTCATACGGATACTTGAACGCAGGCTTTCCGTCCTTGCTGAACACAAGATAATATGTTCCCGGTTTCGCATCCTTGAGGATATTTACGTCAATGAACAGATAGTTCGGGCTGTCAGCCTTGTGTATTTTATTGACCTTCACCCCGTTGCCGCCCTCGATAGCGACATCGTACTCTGAAACGCTTTCACCTTGCACAAGAAGCTGGAGCGGGGCTTTCATCCCCACCCACCACGAAAGCGGTTCAACTCTACTGACCTGCTCCATATCTGCATCAGCGACAGAATCAGGAACAAAAACTGAATTTCCGACACAAGCCGTAAGCATTACTGCCGTCATAATTCCAATTGTTCTTTTCATATGCAAAAGTATCATTTAATATTCAAATTCCAATTCCATGGAGAACAAAGTTGTGCAGTGACAGTCACCACATCATTGCCCAGCACCCTTCTGAAAACAAGCGTGCTGTCCTCCGATGAAACCACTTCGAAACGTCCTCCCTTGTCACCCGGACGCAGTGCCGGATGCTCATGGCGGAGTTTTATAAGATCCTGATAGAACTGAGTAAATTCATTCACCTCCCACGCAGGAACCGGGTCTTTTTCGAAGAACTGGAAACGATGGTTCCAGCCTATTTCCTGACCGGTATATATCAGAGGCTGGCCATTAGGAAGCGTGAAGGTCAATACCGCCATTACTTTTGCAGCATCGCCCATCCTTTCGAACTCAGTTCCGGCCCATGAATTTTCGTCATGATTCGAAGTGAACATCAGACGGAAAGCATCCTGAGGGAAGCGCTCGGCATCATGCTTTACATATTCCAGAAGTTCAGGAATGCCCTTCTTCCCTTGTGCAATGTCATTCAGCAGATGGTGAAGTTCCCATGCATAGGACGCATCGAAACCGGATTCATGAAGCTTAGGGTCTTCGCCCTCGGCCAGCATGTACATCTGCGGCCAATCCTTTCTGAGTGAGGAGATTGTCTTCGTCCAGAACTCGAAAGGAACCTCGCACGCCATATCGCAGCGGAAACCGTCAATGCCCTTGGACATCCAGAAACGCATTGCATTTTCCTGAGCATCCCAGACATCTGCATTGTCATAATTCAGTGCGGCAATGTCGGTCCAGTCATATTGAACGACAGTGTTTCCGAGCGAATCCCTTTCATACCAGTCGGCCGGTTTCGCATCAATCCACACCGCATCCGGTGATGTATGGTTCGCCACCCAGTCGAGTATCACACGGAATCCCTGGGACTTGGCTTCAGCAAGAAAAGCCTCGAAATCCTGCATTGTACCGAACTCCGGATTAACTGCGCAATAGTCCTTTACGGCATAGTAGGAGCCGAAAGTCCCCTTACGCTCCTTTTCTCCGATAGGATAAATCGGCATAAGCCAGATAACGTCCACTCCGAGTTTCTTCAGGCGCGGAAGCTGGGCTTGGGCCGCAGCAAAAGTGCCATCCGGAGTGTACTGGCGCACGTTCATTTCATAAACGACGGCATCGTAAGTCCAGGCGGCATGAGGGGATTTCTCCGCACATGACGCTAACATCAGTACCGCAAGGGCCGCAATCAATATCTTCTTCATAATCATTTATTTAGCAAATCTCATATACGACGGGAGCAATTATCTCTTGGCAAATGGCGAAAGTGCGACGGTCGGCTTGCCATCCTTGAAAGCACCGTTTGCATAGTCGTTGTTACGTGCAGGCTCAGACTCCGGCTCCCAATAGAAGATGCCTTTGAAACGCTTCACGTCCTTCAGACCGTTCCAGAATGTCTCAAGTGCCTCCTTGCCCTTCTCCGGTTCAGCAGCCGGCATTCCGAACTCAACCAGCATCACATCCTTGTTGTATGACTTGATCAGCTGAGGAATATTGGCAACCGCCTGATTCACTTTCTCTTCCCATGGTTCGAATGCCTTAATTTCATCTTTCCAATATGAAGGATACAGCGAAAGGCCTATCATGTCGTATTTCACGCCGTTATTCGCCATGAGAGAATAGAACCACTGGAGGGTATCCATCTTCCAGGCATTGTCAATGTGAAGAATCACCGATGCTCCCGGATAAACCGTCTTAACTTGGTCGGCACCGGCCTTGAACAGTTTTGCGAAGCCGGAAGCACTTTGGTCCTTGACACGTCCCTTTTCCCAGAGCATACCGTTGGTCACTTCGTTTCCGACCTGCACCCATGCAACATCCACACCATTGTCCTTCAATGTATTGAGAACGTCGGAAGTATGTTCTGCCACAGCATCGGCCATAGCATTCAAATCGTAAGACTTCCACGCAGCAGGGACATTTTGCTTGCCAGGATCAGCCCAAAAATCAGAATAATGGAAATCAATCATAATCTTCATGCCGAGTTCCTTCGCCCTCAGACATTTCTTGAGGACGTCTTCCTTGCCGTTCCATCTTTCCTCCGGATTCACCCAGACTCTGAATCGCAACGAGTTGAATCCCAGCGACTTCATCAGAGCAGGGCAATCCATCTCCACACCGGATGCGGAATAGAATTTATAGCCTTTGCTTTCCATTTCCGTGTACCAGCCGATGTCGGCTCCCTTCGCGAATGCCGGTTTCGTGGGCTTTCCGCCTGAAGGAGAATCAGACTCCCCACAAGAAGACAGGGACAGAACTGCCAATACACACAATGTCTTGATCAAATATTTCATAACTAATCAGTTTACTCTAATACAAGCAATTTAAAATCACTGGAATCAAGATTCAAGGTAAGGTAATTGTGGCCGTCCGCGTCTGTCGTCACATTGTAAGAGCCAGAGCCGAAGCCCGGATAAACCTTCCAGGTCCCCGGTTTCGGAAGCCATGCAGTGATATCTTTCCTTTCCAACGAGAAATTGCCGATGACCGCAAATGCCTTTCCGTCAACGGTACAGTAGATAAACCGGCCGTCATTCCAGTTTCCGCCGGATACATACCAAGAGAAGTCAGCATCTGAAGAGAAGAAACGCGGATTCTCCTTGCGGAATTTCATCAATGAAGCGTATGTGTCATGAAGGGCCTTACGGTCAGCATTTTCCAGATATTCCCAGTGAACAGGCTTCTTGCCGGTCCTGTCGTTCTGTTCTATCGAGATGTCATAGCCGAGTTCCTCGAACTGCCAGAGCATCTTAGGTCCCGGAACTGTGAGGAAGAATGCTGCATTGAGCGCTTCACGTTTCATTCTGGCGTCCAAGTTCGAGTCTCCGCTGATGCCTGACGCGCCTTCTTTAAGTGCTTTGTAGGCAGTCCTTTCTTCATCGTGGCTTTCCATAAATCCCACATATGAGCCGAACGGCATTGCAGAACCGGTCCAGAGGCCTTCGAAACCACTTCCGGCAGACTTGCCCATGGCTGACTGACAATATGCATTGTTCAGATTTCTCCAGACCTTCGCCCCGGCTTCGGCAAGAGCCTTTTCCTCACTGGTCTCGCAGAAATGTTCCAGAATCACTACGGCATTCGGGTTATAGCTCTTCACGCTCTTCGTGTAATCCGTAAGGATGTCCACGCGGCTCTGGTCGTAGTTGGAAGAGGTACTTTCGTCGCTCTTCTTATTGGTGAAGCCCTTGGTGAGGTCGAAACGGAAACCATCGACATGATATTCTTCCATAAGATACTTCAGGCTTTCCTTCACATGCTCACGGAAAGGCTGGTACTCGTGATTCCAGTCGTGGAACACGCTGTACGGATGAGGAGCATCGACATTGAACCAAGGATTGTCGGATGCGGTCTTGTTGTTCTTCGAATCCCAGTAAAGTTTCGCATACGGATGAGCACCGGTCGCCTGATTGTAAACGACATCCACGATTACGGCCATACCCCTGGCATGACATCCGTCAATGAACTGCTTGTACATATTGCGCGTACCATAGGCCTTGTCCAATGCGAAATATGAGCAAGGGTTATAGCCCCAGCTGTCATTGCCGTCAAATTCCTGTATCGGCATGAGTTCCACGGCATTGACACCGAGAGAAGAGAGATAGTCGAGTTTTTCGAGTGCACCAGGAATGTCACCGGTAGATGTGAAATCGCGGAAATGCATCTCGTAGATCACGAGGTCGTTCTGGTCTGCGATCTTGAAGCCGGTGCTTGTCCAGTTATAGACATCCTTGTTCACCTTGAACGCAGATACGAGTCCGCTTGTGCCCTTAGGATATGCCGGAAGATCAGGATATGTCGAGGATGAAATGTATTTGTCATTCGAGCCGTCGTAAACGATCTCAGTATAAGGATCATGTATGCGGAAAGCCGAGCCGTCCTTGTTCACGAGATAGTACTGGAACATATATTCCTTGTCCGGATCCACATTTGTCAATGTGAACCACCAGCAGCCTGCCGCGTCGTCACGCTTCATGGAATAGTCATTGGAACGCTGCCAATTGGAGAATTCACCCGTCAGATAACAGTATTCGTGGCGTTTGTTCTTGTTGTCGAGATCGCGCAGCACCAGGGTCACGCTACCGTCGGAATTATAATTGATACCGTAATGGGCGCCCGCAGGCATTGTCTCATTCACGACCGGCTTAGGCTCGAAAACGAATTTGTCGTCCTTCACTTTGACGAACAGGTCCTCGGTCTGGAGCTTTCTGTCGGCACTACGCACGACTACACCGATCTTGTTTACAGGTGTATCACCGGAATCGAACCATTCCCTGACGGATGGCTGAATCGGAAGTTTCCAGAGATTCTTCTCCTCACACGGCTGCCATTTGCATTTGTCAATGTTTTCTTCCCATTCAGCCTGGACGAACATCCACTCCGCCTCTACGACACCGATGTGGGCATACATGTCTCCCTTGTAATCATAGAACGGGGATTTCTGGTCCGCCCTGTAATAAAGCACGCACGAAGCATCAGCCTCAGGCAATTCCGGAATCGCAAAAAGTCCTGTAGCAGAAGGATTTATAAGTTCATCTACAGGATGCTGAGTCACATTTACGACAGCGGTCTTGTATCCGGTCGCGGAAAACGAAATGGTCGCTGTCCTCAGTTCCTTGTTGTTTTCAGAAACTGTGACAACGATATCGCACGAACCGGTTCCCGATGTCTTGTCTATTTCAAGCCAGTCATTCTTGGAGACTGTAGCCGTCCACTGTGACGCATTTGTCTTGAGTTCCAATGTCTGAGATGTTGCCGCTCTGGTAAAGAACAATGCGTCAGGTGTGACTTGCAGTTTCTTCCCCTGCTGGACTTGTTCTTCCTTGCTGCAGGAAACGAGTGCCGACAGACACAGAACGGACAGGACAAAAAATCTTGTAATGTTTTTCATGATAAATTAGAGTTTCACAAGTACTGGCTTGAGAATTTTTCAAAAAGGGCAGGCCTTTTCTTAGCGCAGGGCCTGCCCGGATTATAAATTCAGAAAATCCACACTTTAGTTCAGGAGATCGAACCTGAAATCAGATGTCTCAGTATTGAATACGAGCGAGTATTCTCCGGCTGGTTTAGTGAACTTGATATTGCCTCCGCCGAAAACGACATTATCCAACTCTCCTCCGAAAGAATATTTCCAGTCAGAATTGAAACGGATCTTGATCTCGTCATCCGGTTTCATTTTAAAATCTATTGCCGCAGCCCATTTTGAACCTTTCTTCGACATCGAGAAGAATGTTCCCCAGCCCGAAGCCTCGAAACTGCCGCCGATTTCGAGATTCTTCACCTGAACCATCACGAGTGTTCCGTTCTTCTTGTCAAGCTTGATGTAATACAATCCTGAAGGGACTTTGATGTTGGAACCGCCCAGTGTATTCGATTCCGCATACGCAAATGGGAGGGACTCACTGCCTTTGGTTTCTACTGTCACATCCTCGAAGCCAAAATCAGTTTCTGACCATGAAGGAGTCGCACTGAACTTGAATTCCGCATCAGAATCATCCTCAGTGAAGAGATCCACAAAGCCCTGATATACTCCCTTCTGCTTTGAGGAAAGAGAGAGTGCAGGAGCATTGGCAATATCCCACTTCTGATAACTTCCAGGAAGCCACATCTTCTTAGGGAATGACAGGCCATAATTAGTAATCTTGACATTCACTGCATTGGAAACGACACCGTCAGGAAGACTCGTACAATATGCATATATCTTGAATGTCAATTCTGCTTCCTTGCCTTCAGCTGCGCCAGCTGCAAGTACAGCGTCATTTAGACCGTCAACAGTGGACCTGTATGATGTTCCGTCAAGGTTTTTGGCAAGTTCCGTTTCTTTGCCGTCACCGCACTTCATGGTAACCTTATATGTAACGTCCTCACCATACTCAAGTCTGGCAGCAGCCCAAACAAGGACCTCGATTTCGTCCGCAGCTTTTTCCTTGTCGAGGACGATTGCTGATGCAGGTGCACTCAATACAGGTGCGACAGCATCGTCATAGAAGTAAACCTTCACGGCTAATGCCGGAGAGGAATACACTTTACCAGCATTGTCAGCAACATTCACGGAGAATGAAAGCTGATGGGTCGCATTCTTTTCCAACTCGAAATTAGTCTTGAGGAAGGTTCTGAGTTCCTCCTTGGAGATGGTGCAGAACGCATCTTTGATTCCCTGTTTGAGGACGGCTTCCTTCTCTCCGCTCTTCACATTCAAGTTATAGAGATATGCATCAGCATCGATGAAACGCGCAGCTGTCCATGTAAAAGTCACGGATTCCGCCTTGGTTCCGTTAGTAATGAGGATATCCGAATGTGCATCCATCACCGGAGCGACTGGACTCGTCGAGAAGGTGTCCTCACTTTCTATGGCGCAGGCTACTGCCGCAATAGCTACGGCAGAGGCTGCAAATATATTTCTAATCCATTTCATAAGTCAAACCTGTTTATTGTTTTTCATAAGTCACCACAATCGGTGTCCTGTTGGCGTGCAGGCGGACGATATAGTCACCTGTTCCAGGAGCAGGAATGTTCTCACCACCCTTGGTGATTTCAAAGCCGCCGGCAATGTCTGTAGTTGCAACTGCGCTGCCGTACTTGTGTTCCCAACTTCCGTTCAGTCTAAGAAGCCACTCCTTGCCTTCAGTGAAGCTGATGACTGGAGACTCCCAGACATTCTTCGCAACATTGTACGTGAATTCAGGCTCCTCGCTCTCTTTCCATTCGTTAAAATCTCCGATAAGAGCAACTTTGGATACGACCTCCCTTGCGACAGTCTTAGTCTTGGTGTTGATGGTCAGCCACATGATCGGCTCTTCAGCAGTCACGGAGAAGTTTCCGTCACCATTTGCAGGATCTGCAACTTCCCAGCCTTCCGGTTTATATCCGTCATTCATTCCGACCCATGACTGATTCTCATCGACAATTTTGAAATAATAAGGAGTCTCAGCCTCGTTGGACACATCCACCAGAATCTTGTAGGTGCTGGTTCCTGCCTCGACTTCTATGATTTCAGTTCCGAACTGACTCCAATCCTGATACTTTCCAGGAAGCCAGATGCTCTTCTTAGGAGGAAGATAGGTATGAACCATGAAAGAAACTTTTTCCGAAGTCAATACCGGTGAGTTCACCACGTCTTTCAGAGTTGCTTCCACATAGGCACTGATGGTAACATCGGAATTCTTTTCACCATTCAGTGAGCTGCATACCATACCTACAAAGTCGCCCTTGTTGATGCTGAGAGAATTCTTGTAGTTCTGTCCTACAAGAACCTTCTCCTTTCCAAGTTCCGCATATACGGAGTAGAGAATTTCAGTCTTTGCTCCAAAATCAGCAGGATCCCATGTGAAGATTACCTGCTCCACCTTGGTGGTGTTCGCATCCGAGAGGACATTGGAAACCGGCCTGAGAACAGGAGCCGTCATATCTGACGAAATCTGTTCCATTGGCAAATCCAAGGTGCAGGATGCAGCCAGAGCCGCAACAGCGGCAATTGCCATATATTTCAATGATTTCATAATATCGATTTTATAATGTTGTCAATCCGATTAATAACCTTCATTCTGGATGAGGTTGCTGTTGGAGCTGAGGTCGCTCTGGATAATCGGGAATATGGTCCTGTATGAAGGAATCGCAATCTTGCCATTCAAGATACCGCCCTTGAGTGTCCAAGGATAGTTCACGTCCGTAAACTTGCCGAAACGGATGAGATCGACACGACGGTGACCTTCCCACATGAACTCGCGGGCCCTTTCATCAAGCAGCCATTCGAGACTGATCGTCGTCGGCATCGGAACGCCTGCACGGTTGCGAAGTTCCTTTACATATCCCAATGCCTTGGAATCCTTGACTGTACCGCCGTTCAGACGGGCATCTGCCTCAGCATAGTTGAGATACATTTCGGCCAGACGGAAAACAGGCATGTCGGCAGAAGAAAGTTTCCAGTTTCCAGGAACACCGTCCTGCTGGGCGAGTTTGTCATTGGAATCAAGTCCGCAGAACTTCCAGCACATCCAGCCTGTTGAAACCTTATTTCCATCAAACTCCTTAGTTGAATCGTAATTCGTAAAGAACGCGCGTTTGTCGCTGGTAGCCCTGTCATATCCGAAGACATTGGTCTTGCTGCCCCAGACTACGCCATTGAGATCGAAACGAGCCACATAGTCATCCGGCACATGGTAACCTGCCCAGTTCTCGCCATTGATTTTAGGCAATCCGAACTCCGCTCCGAGCTTGAGGTTCGCTTCCTAACTGAGGGATGCTGAAGCGAAGGTGGAAGTACCGCCCCAGCTCTGGGTAGAAACTCTGTCGTAAGCAATTGCGAAGATGAACTCTTTCTCTGCAGAACCGTTCTCGGTATTGTCCTGACGGAACATATCTGAATACTTAGGAGCGAGGGTATAGCCCATTTCTATCACCTTCTGCGCAGCATCCTTTGCATCCTGCCATCTTGCTGTTCCGGTATAGACCTCGGCATTGAGATACATACGGCTGAGGAGAGCCCAGACTGAGCCCTTGGTAGGACGTGGATAAGGAACGGCACCTTTTGCAGGCATTGCGCTATTGTCTGAACCAAGGTCAAGAAGCTCTGTTTCAAGCCATTTGAAGAGGTCCGCCCTGGTAATACGGGATGGATTATCACCACCGATGTTCTCAGGCATAGGGAAAGGAGGGTTACCGAATTCGTCCATGAGAACGTAGAAGAACATTGCCCTGTGGAAACGTGCCTCTGCCCTGTAACCTGCAATTTCGCCCTTGATTCCTGACTGTCCGCGGGCGTCGAGTTTGCTGTCCGTGGTCTGGAGAAGGAATTCGTTCGCGAGAGCGATGGCCTTCACTGCACGAGTATATACGGCTACCAAAGCGTCGTTTGAGCCAGTCCCCCATGAATCGTGCTGAAGTTCAGTAAGATAAGAGTCACCCCAGACGCACTTGAGGCCGTCACAGGTCATCTCGTTCAGGTTGAACCACTGTCTCAGGAACTCTGACTGTCCTGAATCTGAGAATCCGAGGTCATTTTTGCCAGCATCATCCTGTCCTACAAGCATATAATAGCCGTTGATGTAGGAGAGGGCCTTGAGATAGTTCTCTTCATTGGCATACGCGTTTTCCGACGTGAAGTCAGTCGTGTTCAAAGGGAGGGTGTCCAGATCCTTCAGACATGATGAAAACAGTATTGCCGCAAATGAAAGTATTAATATTTTGTTTATGATTTTCATATTGTTGGTCCTCCTGCTTAGAATGTGATGTTAAGACGAAGAGTGTAGAGACGAGGACGAGGATATACATAATTATCCACACCATCGATATTGTTGATTTCCGGATCAAGTCCTGAATATTTGGTGAATGTGCATACATTCTGTACAGAACCTGCAAGACGGATCTTGAGATTGTTCTTCACGTTGAAGGTATATCCGAGATTGATGTCGTCAATCTTGAAGAATGTAGCATCCTCAATCCAAAGGTCTGAGTATTTCTGGTTCTCGCTGTTAGGAGCATGCCAGCCAGGAAGAAGCCACTTCGCACAAAGGTTGTCAATGTAACCCTTGGTCCAGTTGTCACTGTAAGATGAAGAATATCCGAGAGCGACCTTGTTGACGAGCTCAGCTCCGATGGAGCCGTGTCCGTTGATACCGAAATCCCAGTTCTTGTATCTCACCTGAGTGCTGATACCGTAGTATGCCCAAGGTGTAGCGCTGCATCCGGTCATGTAACGGTCATCAGCATTGATCTTGCCGTCGCCGTTGCGGTCCACGAAAGCATTCTGGACAGGCTTGCCTTCTGCATCGTAAAGCTGCTGATACATATAGTATGTATAAGGAGCGAAGCCCTTGCGGTGAAGTGAACTGAAACCGACATTGGCACCCATTGAAGGACCTGTCTCGACTCCGAGGTAGGTTTCATCGCTGTTGGTAAGCTTGGTGATCTTCACATCCTGGAAGGTGATGTTTCCACCGATTTTCCAGTTCCAGTCCTTGGTCTCTACAGGAACGAAATTGGCTGAAAGCTCTATGCCCTTGTTCACCATGGATCCGATATTGGAAATCACCTGCTTGCCGAAGTTGGAACCGAGAGGGATGGAGATATTGTTCAGGAGGTCGAATGTATTTCTGTAGTAAGCCTCGACCGTACCGGTGATCCTGTCATTGAGGAAGCCGAAATCCAATCCTACGTTGTAAGTCTCGGTGGTCTCCCATTTGATGTTAGGGTTGTAGGCCAATGGGGAAAGGAGCGGATAAGCCTTGCCGTCCGGTCCCATAGGATACCGCATTGTCACAGACGCTGATTCATAATATCTTGCGATGTACGGATAGTAGTCATCTCCGATATCCTGCTGCCCTGTGCGGCCCCATCCGAGACGGAATTTGAGAGCTGAAACAGTCCTGTTGTCCTTCAAGAAACTTTCATTGGCAATGTTCCATGCGAATGCTGCTGCCGGGAAGAAGCCCCAACGGTTAGATGGAGAGAAACGGCTGGAAGCATCACCACGGGCGGTGAAAGTAAAGAGATATCTCGAATCGTAGTTATAGTTCA
>ULMG01039368.1_pt1 | contig 15084 bp, 6 predicted proteins | sample 1951601 | NCBI WGS metagenome assembly ULMG01 (sample SAMEA4835545, study PRJEB28245) | human gut metagenome | biome: gut microbiome; material: fecal sample | place: Denmark | collected 2008
ATAGTACTTGCCATTCTCATACGCCATCACGGGGTCGTGGACAAAAGGAGTATCTACAACTATCGGTTCCTGCGGAGCATTCTGTGCCATCATCTGGCAACCACCTTTTACAACAGGAGCAGCAATGAACATTGCTGCTCCCAATAGTATTTTAGAAATCTTCATATAATTACACCTTGATTATATATAAGAGGATTACTTGTTCACAAATTTCTTTCCGTTTACAATCACTACACCCTTGTAGCTCTTGTCTACCTGCTGACCGGAGAGGTTGAACCACTTGCCATCATTCTTCTTCTGAATGATGATAGGGTTCGAGATGCCTGTAGAAAGGCTTGAGCCGTCGATGTAAGAGTTCTCACCGGTAAAGAACACGTTAATCTCAGACGGCTTATCTGTAATAGTCTTTGTATATGAATAATGATACACCTTATTATCCGTTGTGGTAATCACAGCAGTCATCTTGAATGCGCCTGTAGCAGCATATTCCACGGTCATATCTACCAATGAGCCATTCATATCCTTCGCAAATGTATCCCAATTGTAATCGTTGACACATCCGGTGTTGTCCCAGGTAATATTCTCCCAGTTATCATTACGCAACATCACATACTCCTTATAGCCAGTAGCGCCATGAGCAACGTTAGAAACACCCAATACCCAACTCTTGTAAGCCTCTGTACCTACAGTATAGTTATAGAACTTGAACTGTGCCTTATTACCAGCCTTTACAGTATAATCCTGACTCAGGTTAGTGGCATAGGCATTCGTTGTATTCTTCTGCGCAGAAACAGGATAGTAAACCGGAGTCGTTTCCTCAGCCTCAGCATCGATGTTCAGGGTATAATCCTTAGCATATTCATAACCATCCTTGCTGATAGTCATGGTCATAGTAACCTTACCCTTGCCTTTTACTACGCCCTCATCGGTCAGAATAGAAGGATTGCTTGACTTCCATGAAATGGTAGCACCGAGATGCCCCTCTGTAGGGAGCTTTGGCATAGAATTCAAAGTTGCGCCATCTGCGAAAGGAACGCTGGTCTTATCCAATGTATATTTGATAGCCGCCTTGGCATCAGCCTTGCTTCCCCAGATACTCAAACCGCGAGTCTGCAAGCTGGCACCACCTGATGTAGCCAAACCATCAGAAGAACTGAGGGCTGTAAAGCAGAGCGCTTTGATATTGGTATAATCGATGGTCTGCTCGGTAAGCACACCCTTGAACTTCACCTCTGCATTGGCTGTAGCAACACCCTTCAAGGTAAGATTGATGTAGCTTGTACCGCTCACCAGTTCCCATTTTCCGGTATACTCGCCTGAGATAGAACCATCTGCATTGAGATGGATGGTAACAGGCTTCTCATAATCCATTGCTGCCGTATTCTGACGGTAAGGATGAGCTATCATCTGATAATCGCCCGCTACCTCTGTTGCATCATAGAGCTGTCGGGTAGCAATATCATTATCGGTATAAGTCTCGCCGCTAAACTCGTAAGGAGCAGCAACCAACCAGCCATCCTGGTTTACGAAGAGCTGATGTACACGAACCTCATGCTCCTCACTTCTGTTCAAGAAGCGGGTATGGTAAACGATGAGTGCTCGTCCCTTATGGTCTACGATGGCTGAATTATGTCCCTGAGCCAGTTCAGCATTAGGCATGGTTTCCCACTGGTAGTTGCCGAAGAGTTTCACACCCTCGTCGCGCTTGGCATCGCCACCGAAGTTGAGGATATACTTGCCATACATGGCATCAATGCCCGTTGAAGTAAGACAGTCCTTATAAGGTCCGTCAGGTTTCTCAGAGCGGAAAACACGAATCTGATAGCCACCGGCAGCCGTCAAACCACCATAGCTCATAAAGAGATAATAATACTTGCCCACCTTCTGGATATAGCTAGCCTCGCCCGAAACACCCCAGCCACCAGCTATCTTCTTGCCGAAATAGGGGTCGCTGGTAGCATTTGCATCTGCCGCTCCCGCTGTAGTTGTTACTCCCTTCACCTGGTATGGGTAGGTATAAGTATAGTCACGAAGACCATTCTCCTTGTCAAGTTTAATCATGAAGATGCCTGCAAACCATGAGCCATAGCTCATCCAGAGATTGTCATCGTCATCATAGAACACGCATGGGTCGATACAGTTGGGACCATAAGGACTCCATTCGTCCGTGTTGTATCGCTGAGGCAGGGATGTGCATCCTGTAGCAATCGCCAAGTCGGTATTCTTCCAGTCACCTGAGGCTGCGAAACCATTGTGGGCATATCTTCCCGAAAAGCCTGAGCATACCACTGGTCCCTGATAAATCCAAGGTCCCTCGAGGTCGTTGGATATAAAGCACACGATGGTAGAGCACCAGTTGTCGCCATTCAGACTCATATACATACACCATTTCTTCATGGTCTTGTTGTAGATGACGTCTGGTGCCCACTGCATGTCTTTCACATTATTGCCTTTAGCCTGCCAGGCATGGGCATCGAAGTTAGGAAAATCTACTTCCTCGCCCTTATTGTTCTTCACCTTCTTCACCAATTGGGTGGAATAAGCGTCCTTGAAGTTCACTAATTTACCATTCACGTCAGCAAAAAGACTGTTGCTGGTTCCGGCATTTTCCTCACCCGTTTTGAAGGTCTTCCATATCTGATAGTTGCCCGTAGCATAAGTCTTGGCTCTGCCCAGATGCGAACCGTAGATATAATATTTAGGGTTGGTGGTAGAGCCCGTAACATCCATCACGATAGAAGGGTCATGCACTGCGATGCGCCCTGTTATCGTTTGGGTAGCGTATGCATTAGCCAGATCATTATCGCCGACAGCCGTCTGAGCCATAGCTCCGTTCATCGCCATCAGACTCATGACAGAAAGTAATAACTTCTTCATACGATTTCAAGTTTAAGATATGATTTTTTTTTACCAAGGAAGGTCTATGGTGTTTTCGCCATAGACCTCACCTAAAATATAATAATGTATATTGACAAAGATTACTTACCGGTTGTTTCACCCTCAGTAGTCTCGCCACCCTCAGTGGTGTCGTCCTTCTTAGGAGCATCAGAGAGTTCCCAACCTGCATTCTGTCCTAAGTTAGGATTCTTCTTGTAAGTGTCATCAGGCACTGGGAAGTAATAATTCTTAGGACAAGAGAACGCACGAGTAGGATGGGTATTATCGTTGCGATAAGTATATACCTGGCTCTCATTAGGAGTTACAACAACGCTATAGATGTTGTAAACCTGCTTGTAGCGTGGCTCACTCTTCTCTGTAGCAGCACTCTTGCCATCAAACAATTTCCAGCGGCGCTCATCGAAGAAACGATGATCCTCGAAAGCCAACTCGATGCGGCGCTCATTGCGGATACGCTCACGAAGCTGCTCCTTGGTCATACCCTTGTAAGCAGGCATACCCACACGGGCACGAACCTGGTTTACATAGCCGTAGGCAGCTTCAGGACCCTTTGCCTCGTTCAATGCCTCTGCTGCATTAAGCAGAATCTCCGCATAGCGGAAGATAGGGCAAGCGGTAACGAATGTGGTAGGGTTCTTGAAGCTCATATTGTGAACGAACTTCTTAGAGTAGTAACCGGTAGTGGTACCACCATGAAGATCCTGGTAGTCTTTGCCACCTACAGATACATCCACGGCACGCTCCTCGTCCTGACTCTTGTCACCCCAGATACTTCCCTGGTGGAAGATGGTCTGCTCCAGACGTGGGTCACGGTTCTTGTATGGATCCTGGTCGTTGTAAGAAGGATCCTGGTCGATAGGAAGACCATTGATGGTCTCGTAAGAATCAACCAGATTCTGTGTAGGGTTTACACGACCGGTAGAGTTCACATTACCGGAGAAACCACAAGGAGTGTTGAACATCTCAATTTCTCGTGTATTCCACTCACTGCGGCTGAGGATATACTCAGGATTCAGGTGAGGGGTACTGGTGAAGCACTCATAATAGTTCTTGTTAGGGTTGTTATCGCTTGTAGTGTACAGACGATAAGGGTTGGCAGAATTCTTGTTGGCATTGATGAAAGCGAGGGCTGCATCAGCAGCTTCCTGCCACCAGGTAACATCATTTGTAGAATTGTTCAGTGCAGAAGCACGATAGAGCAATGCTCTTGACTTCAATGCATAGACAGCAGCACCATTGATACGTCCCCAGTTCTCATTTTCATTACTGTAACGGAATGGGAGCGCACCGCTCTGGATGATGGCATCGCATTCATCAGCAACCCATTTCAATGCTTCAGGAGCTGGAGTACGGGCAATAGAAGCAGCCTCTGCATTATCCAACACATGATCCTCGATAGGCACTGCACCGAAATAGCCAATCATATCGAAATGAAGGATGGCACGAATGAAACGCGCCTCTGCCTTGTAACGATCGCAGAGTTTGTTGTCGTCACCGCTCTTCTCAGCATTTCCGATGACACTCTCACGTGCCTTTGAAATGAAGTCGTTGCAGACACGGATGCCCTTCAGATCGTTGCTCCAATAATTCTCAGCAAACCAGTGGTTCTTGGCATCATATGAATCGTTCAACACACTGTGATAGTAATGCACATTCCAGTAAGAGATGGCATTATCGGTCATACAGTCACGAGAAGCAGCACGGAACTGACCATCGGTATATCCCGCAAAGGCATCAGGCAAATAGGTATAGGCATTTGCCAAGACACCACGGGTACGGTCGTAGTTGCTGTAGATGTTCTCGTCAGTATAAGTCAAGTCGACTTCCTTATCGAGGATGTCGCTGCAGGAGGTCATACCTCCTACAGCCAGCATCGCCAATGATATATTAACTAATATCTTTTTCATATTCGTTTTTGATAAAATTGATTAGAAACCAATGTTAATACCAAATGTAAATGACTTTGTCTTTGGATACCACCAGCAGTAGCTCAATGGCTTCTCTGGGTCTACATCATCTGGCAGACTGCTAAAGGTAGCAATATTGTAAGCGCTGAAGTAAACGCGGCACTTAGTCATCCACAACTTAGAAATCAACTTAGCAGGCAAAGAGTATCCTACCTCAATATTACGGATAGACCAGAAGTTACCATTGCGTACCCAAATGTTGTTCTGGTAAGAACCTGTAGCACGGTCTGAATCAACTGCATCGAATCCATTATAAACAGGACGTGGATAAGTAGCATTCACGTTGCGAGGATCAGAAGGGTCATCAGTATAGTAACCCCAAGCCTTTGTTACCTCATGGGTACCCATGTTACTCCAACCACTGTAGCTGATAGCTGGTGAAAGGAATACAGAGCGACGGAGATAAGCATTCACTATCATGCGTGCATCGAAACCCTTATACTCGAAACCGAAATTGAAGGTTGGAATCATCTCAGGAATGATGGTGTATGAATCTGGTACCATATCCTTTGAGTCGATCACGCGGTCACCATTGATATCCTTGAACACCGCTGTACCCAACTGCTGTGCTCCATTAGAGAAACTATTGTATGGATACTTTTCCGGATGGTCGATGGCATCCTGCTGAGAGGTTGCAATCAGGTTTGGATCTGAAGCCCACTGGTCGAACTTATAGATGTTCCATCCACCCACACGGTTGGTACCTGTCTGAGCCTGCTCATAGAGTTCGGCTACCGAAGTGTTGTCATAGATTCTATGACCTGCCTTGCGCTGCCATTCTACATCTGGTGCAGTTTCATCGATATCGGTAACCTTGTTGGTGTTGAAGGTAAGCTGCCCCTCGATGAAGTACTTGAAGTCCTTGCCGATATTGCCACGATGTCCGAGAACGAGTTCGTAACCGCGGCTTTCAACCTTACCATATGAATCCTGTGCTACAGGCACACCAAGTATGGTTTCTGGCACGGTTGAACGGGATACCAGGATATTAGAACGCCACTCCTTGAAGACATCGAAGCTACCATAGAGTTTGCTGTTCCAGAGGTTCCAGTCAATACCGAGGTTTACCATCTTGGAGATTTCCCACTTACTGTTGGCATTACCGGTCTTGCTCTCAGCATAGCCATTCACAAAAGTTCCGTTATAACCGAAACCGTAACCGGTAGCAGAACCATAGATACTCTGATATGGGTAACGGCCTGCACCAGTAGAAGACTGACCAGCCTCACCATAAGAAGCACGGAGCTTGAGAAGATTGACAAAGCCAAGTTTCTTCATCCAGGATTCCTCAGAGAGTACCCATCCAGCAGATGCCCCCCAGAAGGTTCCCCAACGGTCGTCTGGTGAAAAGTTGTCACATCCCATACGAGAGAGGTTGACTGAGGCGATATACTTGTTGGCATAGTCGTATGTTCCCTGGAAGTTGTATGCCAGATATCGGTTTGAAGATGCACTCTGCTGGGTAGAGTAATCTGAACCAGCTTCCTCATTACGGTAGTAACGGGCAAAGGCACGGGCATCTACATTGTGCTTACCGAAACTGTTCTTATAACTTACACCACCAAACAGATTCAGGTTGTAGTAGTAACCACGCTGATTAGCTGATGGGTTGCTCAAAGCTGCCTTGGTTGTATATTTGGTATACTTGAACTGGCTGACATCGGTAACCGCCAGGTTATAGTAGTCGTAGTTCCATGAATCCATCTGAGCAGTCTGTGTTGACTCGAAAGTCTCGTATGCATCGAAGCTGACAGTACCGAACAAGCCTAAGCCCTTCAATACAGGACTCAAATCGTACTTGGCATTCAAGGTAGAATACAAGTTACGGCGACGGTTCTTCTCCAAACCGGAACCACCCAGGTAACGTACCGGGTTGTCGGCTGTAGATGAAGAATAGATACTTCCGTCAGGGTTATGGGTAGGAGCCATAGGGTTTGCCTCGATTACACCGAAGGTAACGAGGTTGAACACGCCCTCAGTAGGCTGAGAGATATTATCAATACGTCCACCCAAGTCGAGAGATACGTTCAGATACTTGGATACATCGATATCAATGTTAGAACGGAGATTCCAGCGGTTCAGTACGTGCTGTGTGCTGTAACCATCATTCATTTCTGTACCCTCGGTATTCCACATACCCTCCTGGCGCAGGTAAGAGAAGCTTACATAGTAGCGGGCACGCTGGTTACCGCCACTAATCTGCAGGTTGGTGCGATACTGCGGTGCAGCTTCACGATACAACTGGTCTGCCCAAGATGTATTGAAGTACTGGTACTTGCGGATATCATCGTCAGCAAACTTTCCACCATCGCATACATACTTGTAGTTGTCGAGCTGCTCCTGGGTGTACATCGGATCCATACCGCTCAGATAGCGTACCTGGTTACGGGTCATCGCCATGTTGTAAGAGTTCTGAACCTCCATCTTGTTGGCGAGGGTCTGGAAACCGACTTCCTGAGTGAAATCAATCTTAGTCTTACCGGCATTACCGCGCTTGGTAGTAACCAAAATCACACCATTGGCACCACGCATACCATAGATAGAAGAAGCGGCAGCATCCTTCAGTACGGTGATGCTCTCGATAGGATAAGCATCGAGGAAGGAGAGGTCACGCTCTACGTTATCCACGATGATCAGTGGAGAACGGGCACTCTGGTTGGTGGTACGGATACCACGGATAAAGAGGAAGCTCTCCGACCATCCTGGCTCAGAAGACCATTCGTAAGTCTCCACACCATTCAGTGTTGAGGTGAAGGCATTCTGAAGAATAGTAACAGGATGCTTCTGCAATTCCTCGCCTGAAACAACCGAACGGGAATCAGTCAAGATTTTCTTTTTCTGCTCGCCGAAAGGAACAGGAGCGAGATGCTCATACTCGTCAGCATCATCTTCCATCTTGATGACGTATGTACCGTCAAAAGTGGTCACCTTCTCCTGCGCATTCTTGTAACCTACGCTACTTACGCAGATTTCATCGCTAGGAGTTACCTTCTTCAATGTAAAGTAACCTTCCTTGTCGGTCAGGGCAATGCGGCTTTCCTCTGCCACGTTGACAACAGCTCCAGGGATTGGTTCACCCTGGCTGTTGACGATTCGGCCTTTGAGCACCTGCTCCTGTGCCAAGACTGAGCTTGAAGCACAGAGAAGTGCACTCAGCATCAAGACTTTGCTTGATGAAGATACCTTATTATATATATTCTGAATATTATTCATACGATTCTATCATTAAAAGAGTTATTCTTTCCAACCATCGTTCTGGAAGTCCTGACCAATCTTCCAAACCTCAGCCTCTGGGATTGGATAGAGGTAGAACTTGTCTTGCCACTTGCGCTGCTGGGCTACCTTACGGGTAATAGTACCATCTGCTGCCACGTTTACACCGTAGATATCACGGCCGAGTGCATCACCTGCCACATTCCAGCGACGAACATCCCACCAGCGGTGCTCCTCGAAAGCAAGTTCGATGGTACGCTCCTTGTGGATGAAGTTGCGCATAGCTGACTGAGAATTCAAGTCTGCACGGTCGGCTACATTACCGATGATACCGCCACGATGACGAATCTGGTCGAGCAGGTTGCAAACCTGTGTCTTGTTGCCTGCATAGTCAGCCTCGTTCAATGCCTCAGCATAGTTCAGAAGCAGTTCGCTATAGGTAAAGATCTTCCAGAGGCGCTTGGCTGTACCGCTGTGGTTGCTGCTCAGGATGGTCTCAGGAATATACTTGCGTACATAATAACCTGTTGGAGTAGCATTCTGGTTGCCGATAGGATTATCGCGATGACCATAAACCACATCAATGACATTGGTCTTGGTGCTGGTAGCCTGACCCCACTCACAACCATTGTAAAGAATGGTAGCTGCGAGGCGTGGATCACGGTTCTTCCACATCTTCTGCTCTGTATAACCGCTCTCTTCGTTGATGGTAGGCTTGCCGTTTACATAAACCGGAGCACCTGTTGCATCATACTGCTTGAAAGGAGCTGAACCATCTTCCATATCATACATATCTACGAGGTTCTGGCTTGGGCAAAGACCACCCTGTCCACCTTCACCTACTGGAGTATCGGTAGAAATACCGCTCCAACCGATGGCTACATCGTTGCGGAAGAAGATAACCTCAGGGTTCTTGTCAGTATAAGTGTTGAGCAACCAGGCATTGTTGTAGGCTGCTACACCACCGTTGGTACGGTCTTCCAATCTATAATTCTCACCATAGTCAGCGATGAAGCCCGCAGCTGCGTCTGCAGCCTGCTGCCAGGTAACACCGCTCTGTGCTGAGTAGCGTGGACTTGCCATATAGAGCATCATGCGAACATAGAGGGCACGTGCTGTAGGCTGGTTCACCTCACCTGCATAAGTAGCATCGCTGGTCTCTGCATAAGTCTTCAGACTGCTCTCGCATTCCTTCACCTCCTTGAAGAGATAATCCATGAAGGTCCTGAGGTCTGGGCGCTCAGTATAACCTGTCATCAAGTCACCATTAGGGTCGAGCTCGGTAGTAACCAATGGCACCGGACCGTAGCGGAGGAACAGTTCCCAGTAGAAATAGGCACGGAGGAAACGGGCCTCTGCAATATAGTTTGCCTTACGTGAATTGTAAAGTTCTACGTCAATATCTGCAGGGCGAAGCTTGTTCTCTGTGTCCTGCTCCAATGTGTTGATGGTGATATTGCACTTGCGAATACCACGATAGCGACTCTCCCAAGGAGAAGTCAACTCTGCTGCACCGCCACCACCATAATAGTTACCTATATTGAATGTGGTACGTGTACCTGATGTACCGATACTTGATTCAGCCAGGTCGGTAGCAGCATCCATCCATGAGTTGTTCACGCGGTTGGCACCGTGAAGCAGGAAGTTGTAAGTATCGTTGTGGTTCTCTTCCAACAGAGTGAAGTTACCCAACACCTCAGCTTTTGTCAACTCATTGCTTGGCTGCTTGTCGAGGAAATTGCCGAAGGCGTCTTCGCAAGAGGTGAGCGTCATTGCTCCCATAACGAGCGCCAAAGCAAATATACTATATTTCTTCATTTTCGATTCTTTTTGAATGTTCTTGAATTAGAATACGACATTGAAACCTACGTTGACGGTCTTCAAGAGTGGGTAACGGTTTGAACCGTTGCTCTCTGGGTCAACCAAGTCGTCGAGATGATCCCATGTAAAGAGGTTGTTGGCATTGATGTAGAAGCGGGCATTGCTCATACCGATATGCTTGATCAACTCCTTAGGGAATGTATAGCTCAACTCGATGTTCTTCAGACGGACGAATGAACCGTTCTTCAGGAAGAATGAGTTCTGGCGCTGGTTGTGGTCACCGTTGCTTCCGTAATGGAGCAATGGATAGGTAGCAGAAGCCAGGTTCTCTGCCTCGCTCTTTGCAGGGTTCCAGCGGTTCAGGTGGATATCCTTTACCTTACCGTTGTTCTGGAAGGCGAACATCGCATCGCTGTCGTAGTAACGGGATACATGATCTACACCCTGGAACATTACTTCGAAACCGATGCCCTTATAGTTAGCGCCGAGTGTCAGAGCGTATGTGTTCTCTGGAATATCGCTGTAGCCGATGAATGTCTCATCACGGTCATCGATGAAGCCATCGTTATTCATATCCTTGTACTTCAGGTCACCAACCTTTACGTTTCCGTAGGTTGATACAGGGAAGTTAGGATTATCCAAGTCGGCCTGTGTTACGAAGCCCTCGCATACCAAACCGAAGTACTGGTTGATTGGGTGACCTTCGCGCTTGCGGTAAGCGGTCTTGTAAGCAGGCTCATCCATATTCTTGATCTTGTTGGCTGCATGAGAGAAGGTTGCACCGATATTATAGGTGAAGTCCTTGCCGATGTGATTGAAGTGATGGAGTTCCAACTCGTAACCCTTGTTCTGGGTCTTACCGAGGTTTCCGGCTGCCATTGTTACACCTACCCATTGTGGACGGCTCAAATATTCTGTAAGGATGTCGTTACGGTTCTCAATGAAGTAGTCGAAGTTACCGGTCAGCATACCGTTGAACAAGCCGAACTCAAGACCGACGTTGAACTTCTTGGCACGCTCCCAGGTTACACCATAGTTAGGATACTGGCTCTCGAAGATACCGGTCTGACCAGTGTTACCGAAGTAGTAATCGTTAGTAATCTGGTTCCACTTCTCCTCATAGAGGAAGCGCTGAGCTACACCACCTACGGTATAAACGTCGTTACCGACCTCACCGTAAGATGCACGGATCTTCAAGTTGTTCAACCAGTTTTCTGTTGGCTTCATAAACTCTTCCTGAGTTACACGCCAACCGAGTGAGAATGCAGGGAAGAAACCGAAGCGCTTGCCCTTGAGGAAGTTCTCTGAACCGTTGTAACCAACGTTAACCTCAGCCAAATACTTGTCATCATAACCGTAAGTTACACGACCTACGAGACCCTGATAGCGCTTAGCCAGGTCTGAATTGTAACGGTAGTCGTTCTGGTTGTAAAGTACCATACCTGTAACGTCGTGTTTACCAAACTTGCGGGCGTAGTTGATTTGACCCTCCATATAGAGTTTGTATGTAGTAGAAGAAGCCTTAGAGTAGGCCAGGTCGCCATCTACATTATACTTGGTATAAGCATCAGCACTGGTAAAGTTGTTGCGGTCGTTCAACTCATAAGTTGCAAAAGCTGCACCGAATGTCTTCTTATAATAAGAATCGTAGTCGAATGAAACCATACCACGGGCAGAAAGACCAGGAGTCAACCAGTCCATCTTGTAGTCTGCGATGAAGTTGGTCTCATTGATGGTATTGGTTCCACGATAGTATCCACCCTTGGCGAGGGCAGCTACTACGTTGTCCTGATATACGGCTGTACCACCATAGAGAGTCTTGGTTGTCTCACCATTCTGTACCTCATAAGATACAGGGAAGATCCAACCTGGAGTATGGTTGATACGTGCGAAGATATCATAGTTGGTAGAACTCTCGTTAGTGTTTGAACCATGACGGTTCTCGAAACGAGTACCGAAGTTTACGCTGAATGTCAAATCCTTAGAGAGGAAGAAGTCCATATTGGCACGGAAAGCGTAACGGTTGTAGCCTGGGCTTGAAGAGTTGCCGTATGTATCCTGGCTGAGGTTCTTGATCAAAGATCCCTGGTTGTACATTTCACCAGATACATAATAGCGCATACGTTTCGTACCACCACGTACACTTACATTATAGCGCTGAGAAGGAGCCCAGTTGTTGAGCACCTCATCATACCAATCTACATTAGGATAGAGAAGCGCATCAGCACCTGTCAATTCGCCGGCACAGCTCTTGCGGTACATCTCGATGTCAGAAGCTGTATACTGTGATGGAAGACCATCGTTCTTCAGAGCCTCCTCCAGGAGAGTTACAGAGTCATAAGAGTTCAGATAGTGTGGCTTACGGGTTGGAGTACCCCACATAAAGTTGCTGGTCAAACTAACCTCTGGCTTCATATCCTTACCACGCTTAGTAGTAACGAGGATGACACCATTCGCACCACGCACACCATAAACGGCTGTAGCAGAAGCATCCTTCAATACAGAGATACTCTCGATATCATCAGGAGCAACCTGAGAGAAAGCACGCTCTACACCATCTACCATGACCAATGGAGCACCGTCGCCAGCGAAGGTAGCACGACCACGGATGTTGATGGTAGCATCATCGGCACCAGGAGCACCAGATACCTGGGTTGTTACGACACCAGGAATCTTACCGGCAATAGCCTGTGTTACGTTGGCTGTAGGGGTATTCAAGAGGTCGTCTGAACTAACCTGAGAGATAGCACCTACGACACTCTCTTTCTTCTGATGACCGTAACCAACGACTACGACCTCATTGATTTTCTGACTTTCGTCCTTGAGAACCACCTTGATATTACGCTGATTGCCTACACGGATGTTCTGAGCAACCATACCGATATAAGAGATTTTCAAAGTAGCGTTCTCGTTCTTCACCTGAATCTTGAAGTTACCGTCGAAATCAGTAACAACACCATTGGTTGTCAATGCTTCCATAACAGTAGCACCGATGATAGGCTCACCTGATTCATCTGACACATTACCTGATACGGTAACCTGTGCTGATGCTCCTAAAGTAAGGAGCACCAGTGTCAGGGTCAAGAATAACTTATGCAATATGTTATTGTTCATTGTTTATTCTATTAATGTTATTGTTGAAGTTCAGCCTCCGTTTAATACAAAGGCTTTCCAATATAGCAAGCTGCAGGATCCATCACAAGATAAGAACCATCAACGATCAGGAAGGCACGGAGCATCTCATTAGCATCACTACAAGGAGCAGTAAATCTCTCGATGTAAACCTTGCCGTTAGTACAGGTCTCTACAGCTACCACCTTGATGTCTGTACCAGAACGGGAAATGGTCATATCCACCTTGGCACCCTCCATATTCAGGCGGAACACAGCCCACTCATCATCATTGGCTGGATAACCTTCATTATCCCACTTTCCTGAGGCATAAGAACCACCCCAGCCATATGCATCGCTACGGATAACAAAATACTCTGAATAATTACCACCAGCACGCTCATCATCGGTGCTGACACAGAGGTTCCAGTTGTTCCAGTTGCCAGCACCTGATGTATGGTTTGTGAAACCAAGGTGCAATGAAGCACCGGAAGGAATCTGGAAGTAATCAGAGAATTGTGTCCACCAAGCGGCTGAGCAATCAGAAGTTCCGATTTCGCTGGCTGTAACTTCTACAGCAGTCTGTGCCTGACACTCGTTGGTATCCATGACAAGATAAGAACCATCAACAATCAGGAAGGCACGGAGAACCTCATTGGCATCATTGCAAGGAGCAGTGAATCTTTCGGTGTAAACCTTGCCATTTGTACAGGTTGCCACTGCAACTACCTTGATATCTGTACCAGAACGGGAAATGGTCATATCTACCTTGGCACCCTCCATATCCTGACGGAACACAGCCCATTCATCATCATTGGCAGGATAACCTTCATTATCCCACTTTCCAGAGGCATAGGAACTACCCCAACCATATGCATCGCTACGGATAACGAAGTACTCTAAGTATTTGCCACCATTACGTACATCATCTGTACTCAAACAGAGGTTCCAGTTGTTCCAGTTGCCAGCACCTGATGTATGGTTGGTAAACTTCAAGTGAATTGAACCATTTGCAGGAATACGATAGTAGTCAGAGAAGCTTGTCCACCAAGCAGCAGAGCAATCAGAAGTACCGATTTCGGTAGTAGGAGTACCATCCTCCTTCACAAACTCTACATTCTTGAAAGCTTCATCACCACCACCATTACCACCAATGGTCTTGTTCCAATCCTTCTCTTCCATCATGTTACGGATCAGGGTAACATTGTCGATAGATACGGTGTTGGTCTCTTCGGCAGTCAACTTGCTGTCTCCACCTATATATATATAAGGTAAAGAGTTGATGGAATCAACCAAGGTCTTGTACTGGAAAGAGGTAGCACTTGATGATGTCTGATAACCAGAAAGGCTCTTCTTACCATCAACGTAGAGCTGGTAACCTTCAGTAGAAAGCTGAAGGGCTACGAAATGCCACTCATTAGGAGAGAGAATACCTGTCTTCACAGAAGCAGGGTCATTCTCATTCAGGTTCAAACTCTGCAACTGGGTAGGCTTGTTGTAAACCACCTGACCATTGGCAGTGATATAGAAGTGAGCACTGATATCATTACCAGCAGCATCCTTCTCATCTGAACCAAATGAGATAAGAGGTCGGGTCAAGTCTACATCTGCGACTGTTCCGTCCTCAGCTACGGCTGCATCAATCTTTACAGCGAAAGTGATGGCAGCACCATTTTGCAACTTCACACCATTGAAAGGATTGGCAATCTTGGTACCACCCTTACCATTGATGTGCAATACATTACTTGCGAGGGTCTCATCATTGGTCACCTCACATGACTCATCGTGACTTATCATGTCTGAATACTCAGGTTTCTCTTCTGAATACTCAAAGTCATAAGTTGCCACTGTTGTCTTAGATGGGTAAATCTGTCCGCCAGCAGGATCATCCTGTCGGCCCCAGTCATCACCACAAGCAGTGAAACTTAATGCCACCATGATAGCACAAGCAAACGAAAGCAAAGTTTTTCTTATCTTCATAACTTAATGCTTTTAGGTTGTTTATTTACTATATGTAGGTTATTTAAAATTTCTAAATCATTTTTCAGTGGCAAAAGTACAATTAACCGGATTAT
>ULMG01024041.1_pt1 | contig 15065 bp, 9 predicted proteins | sample 1951601 | NCBI WGS metagenome assembly ULMG01 (sample SAMEA4835545, study PRJEB28245) | human gut metagenome | biome: gut microbiome; material: fecal sample | place: Denmark | collected 2008
CGGTGTCATCGTAACGCGGAGTGTATGTGGCTTCAGGATGGGCCTGCTGCCACTTGGGAAAGCAGAGTATGGTAGCGTCACGTCTAGTATCATCTGGATCAAACGCTTCATACAGAGACTTTTCAACCGGTTCGAATCCATAACCGCTGACATCGAACTCAGGCCCGGAATATCCGTTTATTCCTATGAGCGTCGGGAACACTGACCCACCGACCTTTGTGGGACTTTCCCACGTGCGCTCACTCGGAGAATCCGTGTAGTTGACTTCAAAAATCGACTCCTGACACCACTCTCCGGCATCTGTCCAAATGCTCGAGAAATCAGGACGCAGACTGTAAAGCTTAGAGCTTATTATCTCCCGCAAATCAGCAAGTACAGTCCCATACATAGTCTCGTCTTTCTGATACATGACCACATTGGCCCTGAGCATCTGAGCCGCTGCCCTGGTGAAGCGCCCATATTCTGAAGACTTCACCACTTTTGGAAGAGCGCTGCCTTCGAGTGCAGAATCAAGGTCTTTAAGCATCTCTGAATATACCCTGTCCGCATCATACTGCTCGATAATATAAGGACCGGAAGGATTCTTAGTGTAGTATGGAACATTTCCGAAAAGTTTCCAGAGCCAGCTGTAGTTCCAGGCTCTGAGTGTCAATGCCTCAGCCCTGATACGGCTGCGCGATGCTGACGACATCCCGCTTGCTGTCCCGACATATTTCAGGACAAGATTGGCCCGATAGATCCCAGAATAGAATGTGACCCAAAGTGTCGAGGGCGTATAGTTCGGAGTCGCCGAAAAACTACGCATCAGATGAAGATACGGAATATCAGTCTCATTCGCGCCACCCACGCGGACATCGTCAGACATGACGTCAGAGACAAACTGCAGCGGAGCATAGCCTCCGAACACGAAATCCGGCCACTGCATCGGTGCGTATGCTGCCATAAGACCCTTCATCAGTTTTTCATAGTCATCGAAATATTCGTCTTCAGGAATTTCCGTTGTTGGCGTGACATTCAGGAAATCAGAAGAACATGATGCAGTAGCAAAGAGTCCGACAAGAGTTATTACTATGTATATCTTTTTCATTTTAAAGGTATTAAAGATCCACTTCATTTAGAAATTCACCTGAGCTCCGACAGAAACTGTTCGCGGTGTCGGATAGACACCCCTGTCGACTCCGGTCGATGTACCGCCGGATGCTATCTCTGGGTCAAAGCCATCGTAACGGGTCAGTGTAAAGAGGTTCTCGACCCCGACATATAAGCGCAGCCTCTGGACGAAAATAGTCTTCATCCATTTCTCCGGCATCGTATAGCCTATCTGCAGATTGCGCAGACGCAGGAAAGAACCATCATGGACATAGAGGTCGGAAGACTGCCAGTTGACAGCATCCACTTTGCGGGATAGGCGCGGAATACGGTCGGAGGAATTTGGACCAGTCCAACGCGAAAGCATATAACGCGGCATATTAAGATACGGATAATCAGACCGATAGGATGCATCAAAAACGTCATTGCCTATTGAGGCATAAAGTAATGCGGAAAAGTCTATACCCTTCCATCCGATGCTGATGTTGGCTCCGAGAATCCAGTCTGGAGACCCCTTTCCTATCTTTGTACGATCCTCGTCATCAATGGTGCCGTCGCCATTCACGTCAACAAACCTGACATCACCTGGCTTCGCGTCCTTCTGAAGCATCTCCCCTGCCGAATTGACGTATGAGGCAACGTCTTCCGTAGTCTGGAAGATCCCGGCGGTGCGCATCCCATAGAAAAAAGGGAACGGCTCTCCGTTCTCGGCTCTAGTGATGGTGCCTATATTTCCGAGCACAGTGTCATAATTCGCCCATCCATTCTGATTGCCAAGCCGTATGACGCGGTTTTTCACATAGGTTGCATTCCCGCCTATCTCGAAATTAAAGTCACCTTTGGCAAAACGATAACGCACGTCCATTTCCACTCCCGCGTTCTTCATGTCGCCTACATTTCCGTAAGGTCTTGAGTTTCCGATATATTGAGGAAGAGGAACAGTCATGAGCATTCCGTTTGTCCTCTTATTGAACCAGTCTATGGTAAATGTCAGAGAGTTGCCGAAGAATCCTGCATCCAGTCCGACATTGTACTGCTCCGACTGTTCCCATTTGAGCTGATCATTAGGATAGGCAACCGGTGTCATACCCGGCTTTATCACATTGAGTCCCTCGGGACCAAAAATGTATCCTACACCGGAAGTCACCGTTGAAATGTAGCGGAACGACCCTATGGATTCATTTCCGTTGAGTCCCCAACTTCCGCGAAGTTTGAGCGCGGAAATCTGCGACGGACGGTTCTGCATAAACGGCTCGTTCGTGATGTTCCATCCGAGCGAAACAGAAGGGAATGTCGCCCATTTGTGCGATGGGCCGAAATTTGAAGATCCGTCACGGCGAAGCGTGAGTTCGGCCATATATCTCTCATCATAGTTGTAACTTACCCTCCCAAACCATGACAGAAGCCTATGGAAAGGAGACAGCGAGCCCCACGCGCTGCGGGAATTGGTGTCAGACTCGGTATTGTCTATCCACGGCTGTTTGGGGTTTCCGAGATCGTAGCTTGATCCTCCGATGCTCTGCGACTGCGAAGACGAGGCTGACTGCCCGAGAAGGATTGTGAGGTCATGTCGCTCTGCAATCCTGCAATTATACGAAAGTGTATTCTCCACCTGCCATGTAAAGAGCCGGTTCATGCTTGACCAGACGGAAGAACGGTCTATGTAGGTGTATCGCCCGAGCCAATAAGGCATCTGATAGCCGTCGTTGCCGCTAAAGATCAGTTCCACGCCATAAGAAGACTTGAATTTAAGGCCCTTATAGAGTTCTATCTCACCGAAAACATTGCCTACCAGTTTGTCCGCCTTCGACTTATCACCAGGAAGACTCAGGGACGCGAGAGGATTCACCATATTTCCAAAATCGTCTCCCGCAATGGCAAAGACATTTCCCTTGGAGTCCGTAACCGCATTAGGATGAGCGGCAAGGACAACCTGCGGATCATCGGCATAGACTTTCATTATCGGTGACATTGACACGGCACTTCCGAGTATGCTTCCCCGCTCACTGTTTTCGCCAATGCTCATCGAGGTCGTACGCGAGTAAGCCATATTTACTCCTCCACGGAAGTTGCGGAGCCAGTTGCGCTCCTGATGATCAAAAAAAGTGTAAGTGGTATTGGCGCGGGCACTGTAGCGGTCGTAGTTTGAGCGATTGAAATTTCCGCCTATGATGCCCTCGTTGTAGAGGTAGCCGAACGAGAGATAGTAGCTCAGTTTGTCATTGCCACCGCTGATGCTTGCCTGATGCTCTATGACAGGGGCATTATAGTTGAAGACCTCCTTCTGCCAATCTGTGCCTCGGCCAAATGACTTGGGGTCGTCATAGACAGGGGACATGCCGCTGTTCATATTCATTTCGTTCATCAGCACTGCATATTCTGTGGCATCGAGCACATCTTTGGTACGACACGGACTTTGCCAGCCATAGGAAAAAGAATAATCCACAGACAGACGATCTCTGCTGCCCTGACGAGTGGTCACAAGAATGACTCCGTTAGCACCACGGGCGCCATATATTGCAGCTGATGCAGCATCCTTGAGAATCTCGACGGACATGATGTCGGCAGGGTTGAGATAGTCTATGCTGCCGCTTACCGGCATACCATCCACGATGTAGAGAGGGTTGCTGTCATTGATTGTGCCTATGCCACGTATGCGAACTTTTGTCCCTGAACCGGGCTGACCGGAGTTCTGTGTGATTGTGACACCCGACACCATGCCTTTCAGCAGATTGTCCACGCGGGTACCGGCTGTCTGCGTGAGCGCATCACCCTTGACGCTGCTGATGGCCGCAGTCACAACGCTCTTGCGCTGGATACCATAACCTACGACAACAACATCGTCAAGCATCTGAACATCCTCCTTGAGAACAATGGAAAGAGGCTCAGAAATATTTGCCGGCAAGAAAATATTCTCACTTCCGAATCCTATAAGAGAAATAGTCAGATGGTCAATGCCCTGAGGTATGGCAATTTCAAATTTTCCGTCAAGATCCGTCTCTCTGCCCAAAGACGGATTCTGAGGAAAAAATACGACAGCACCGACAAGTGGGCAGCCTGACTCATCCGTTACAAGGCCTCTGACCATACGCGTCCGTGGAGTCTTATCTTCAGAACGAAAAATGGAAATCTTGCGACCGTCTATCTGATGCCGTAAGCCAGTACCTTTCAGCATCTTTTCAAGAACATGATCAAGTCTCTCATTTTCAGCGTCAACTGCCAGCCTTAAATCCTGTTTGACGTCATTGTCCCTGAGAATAAAGGAACATCCGCACTGTCGGCCGATTTCATCGAGCAGGACCGCAAGCGGCTGATTCTTCATGTGAATCGTCACATACATTTCATCGTCGGTCTGTGCACTTGCCTCCACGCTGGCAAATACAAGTGACAAGATCGCCGGAACAAACCATCTGAAAACATTCTTCAGACAAGGGATAATTTTTCTCATATATGCTATTATATGCTATAATTGGTTATCAGTCAATTATTTTAATACCCATTTCGGCTTCCAGATGCGATATAAACAACACCACCATTCATCGTCACAGAATATTTTTCATCTACATCCAAGTAGTCGAGTATTTCATCAAGCGGAAGTCCGAGGTCGATGCTACCGGTAAAACGCTCTTCAGAAAGCCGAGCATCAAGCACTTCTATCTTCACGCCAAAATGTTTCTGAAGCCTTTCCAGTATGTCTGTAACAGGACTGTTCACAAAGGCCATCCTTCCGCGCACCCAATCCGAAACGAAGGGTCCTGACTGGGACTTCGCCAATTTTCCGGTACTTCTGTCAAGAACGGCACGCTGCCCAGGAGCAAGTACAAGGGAGTCCCCGTTTTCCGACATCACTTCGACTTTACCTTTGACAAGATCCACAAAAACGACATCCCTATTCTTTTCAGCGCATACATTAAACACAGTGCCGAGAACCTTGACCTTCAAGGCATCCATGCTGACAACGAACGGATGACTTTCATCACGCCGGACATCAAAATAACCCTCTCCGCACAAGCTGATGTTCCTGTTTTTTCTTCCAAAGTCCTTTGTATATGAAAGCCTAGAACCCGAATTGAGCCAAACTGTCGAACTATCGGGAAGAGTCAAAAAAGTACGCGACCCCTCGGGAACAACGACTTCGCAGAGCATCTGGTCCTGCGCGTCCCCATTGCTCCAAATGGAAAATCCGATTCCAGACACAACCCCTATCAAAAGAGCTGCCGCCACATATAACCACCGTAGAACAGGAAACTTCTTGACAGAAGCCCTTTTCATACGACGATGCAGCAGATTCCAATTCCTCCCGCGTGCCGCCTCAAAATGTGGCATAAGCGAACAAGCATATAGACGATTCAGTTCATCGAAACGCCTCGCATACCTTTCATCGGCATCAATCATATCAAGGAAAGTCCTCACCCTCACGCCACGTAGACTCCCGGAGAGATAGTCAATGACAAGTTCATCAAAATCCATGTTCCCACACATTTTATCTTCATTATTTTTGATTGACATACACTAATACGCAAAAAGCGCCGGCTGTGTTTAGTCGGAGCTCAATTATTTGAAAAAAAATATTGTCTAATTGACAATGCCTCCAAAGATATAGGCAAAGAGGACAGCTATTCCGAGTTCGGTCCTGAGCCTGTCAAGAGCCGTCTTGAGTTGCACCCTTACAGTTGACTGGCTGATATGCATCCTTTCAGAGATTGCCTCGGTGGACTCGCCGTAGTAGAAATATCGTTCAAACACCTGACGGCAGCGTTCCGGAAGACTGTCTGCAATCTTTCGGATTCTCCCTTCCGTTTCTTTCGCTGAAAGAGCCTCGAGCGGATGCTCATCACCGAGGCAACGCTGCTGTGCGAAAAGAAGAAGTTCTTTTTCATAGCTCTCTCTCAGACGCGCCTTCAGCATTTTGGAACGAAGATGGCTGACACAGGCATTGCGGACGCTGCCGACAAGATAGCCACGAATCGGAGCACGATACTGCCCACGATGATTCCAAATACTCATAAAGACATCACCTACAATTTCCTCCACAGCACAGGAATCCGGTACATACATGGCAGCCACAGAGCAGAGGTAGGACCAATATGAGTCGAACAAGCTTCTGAATGCCTGCTCGTCACCTTTATTGACACCGTCAATTAACTTCTGATCTACACTCATCATTTCACACTATGGGATTTCCGGACTGCTCAAGTTCGCGAAATGGCAGGCAAGTTAAGACAAATTCTGATATAAAACAAGCGGCTGGCCAAGTGCCTTTGCAAGCACCTCGTATGAAAGGCCGTCGACCTTGATATCCATCCAATACCAATGTCAATGCTGCCGCCACGGCGCCCATAAGAATCACACTATAAAATGGTCTTTTCATGATTTGTCAGTTTTTACAGTTTATAACCAATCCTCAATTTCCGTAAAGAAAGGAAATCCCCAGCAAAATTCCTATACGTAATTTTACGTAAATTTCCCCTTGCAGGCTTGAAATTTGTGGCAAAAAACCAGACAAAATTCCCCAGAGCGAGAAAAACATGAAAACGACAATATGGAAAGGCGCGGCCGACAGAAGCCTCCCGACAGTTTATATACATTCGGTTGCCGGAGACGGACACAACGTATGGAACAGATGCCGGGAAATAGGATGCCACGAATTCAACCTCGTATCCATACACGACTTCGACTTTGAAGGCGAACTGACGCCATGGCTTGCGCCTGGAGTCAGAAAAGGCTTGCCGATGTTCAAAGGCAATGCGGAAGCACACCTCGAAAAACTACTGAACGAGATAATGCCGGAAGTAGAAAAAAGCCTGCCACATCAATCTTCCGTCAATGCAATTGCAGGATATTCACTGGCAGGGCTCTTCGCATTCTGGAGTCAATGGAAGACAAACGTGTTTCACAGAGTCGGATGCGGTTCCGCCTCATTCTGGTACCCGGGATTCATTGACTTTATAAACACACACGAAATCCGGAGAAAACCTGATTATGTATATCTTTCATTGGGCGACAATGAAAGCAATACGAAACATCCCGTCATGAGCCGCGTAGGAGACTGCACAGCGCAGGTTCTTTCCCTCCTCGACAAATTGGAAATCCCGCACGATTTCGAAACAAATCCGGGGAATCACTTTTCCGACCCTGACGGGAGGCTCGCCAAAGCCATCAAGGCTATCTTGAAGTCTTGGTAACCGGCCCTTTGTAGAGTACGCGGATATCGCCTTTTGTCTCGCGGTAGAGGGTAATCGGAAGGTCTATCTCAAGATGACGCCCGTCGTCGGACAATTTGTAGTGATTCTGACGGACTCGGCAGACGGACTTGTTGCTGTTCAAGTAGTTATCACCTTCGGTACGCTCGACAAGCAGAATCTGCATTGTTGCAATGCTCGGGATGTCAATGTCAATGAAGGTCAATGTGAACGGGATATGCCCAGCATCATCGCAGCGGCATTTATATCCGGTAACATTGACACGGACCTTACCTTCGTCATAGAAAGCCCATTTCTGGTTACTTTCAGATTCACCGCCGATGACACTTGTCAGGGCGCAGAATTGTTCATTGTTTGTTTTATGCAAATATCTGGTATCTGGCGATACTGTCCCAAATGTTGGTACACCTTGAGAAAAGTTTCTATTTATACCTTTCGAGAACCATTTTGTGCCACTCAATCACTTCACTCCGCAATGCTGACGGCTCCAGCACCTCGGCTCCTTCCCCAGAGGAACCTAAAGCACTGACAAAATCATATGAGGGTCGAATATCAAGGGTGAATTCCGAATAGCCCTCCGTCGTTTCAACCTCCGTCTGGGAATGATGAAACGGCAGAGTGCGTACATAGTTTGTTGTATTGCCATAGGTCCTGTAGCGGGATGGATGAATCCGTCAGAACGCCATAGAATTCATTGAAGAAGGCGGAAGGAGAGAAATCATCCGGCAATTTGAACGTTTCCTCCAAAATACGCACGTCACGCATCCTGTCCAGTGCATAGGCAATCAAACACTTTCCGTTCGACGCAAGCAAATACCAGCGTTGATGCCACAACTTCAGCGCATAAGGTGCGACATAACTGGAATAGCCGCTATGACCGAAGCAGCATAGTTGACCTCAACCATATTGCTGGACTTGATGGCCTTAATGAGCGTCTGCAAATGCTCTTCACCTGCGGGTACATTCTCCAGAAGGATGCGGTCGTGAATCGACTGGCTGTCGGCAAGGACAGAGCCGACAGTGAGTGAGTTCAGCTTCCAGCGCTCCAGGGAATCATCGTCAAGCACCTCCGGATTGTCAAGATAGTACCGGTACCCATCCTTCGTGTCACACTCGATGATAACGCCGAACATATCCAGAACAGCGTCCTTGTGTCGATTGAATGCGGAACGAGACATCGAGTTCCCGTCGGCCACCTCGTCACGTATCCATTTATCGTTCAATTCTTCAAGTGTCAAACGATCATAGCTGCGAAGCGTATTCACCAGCCAGACGTATTGGGAGAAGATAAGTTATGGTTTCATCGGTGCTTGACTATTCAGGGAATTCAAACATTTCCGTTACTTCTTTTACAAGTCGTTTCGTCCGCTCAATGATGTCCTCTACCGTCCACTTCTGCTTGCCTGCAAGTTCGAGATTGATTTCAAGACCATTCCTGTAGCCGATGTATTTGCCCTCTTTGTTGGTTCGATCCCGTTTCTGCTCATAGGAAAAATTGCTGAGGGCGCTATTATAGCCAGTGACGGTGAGATTGCCCAGTTTGTGGACATATTTCTGGAGGTACTCGTTCGCTAGGTCTCTATCGCCATCGGCAATCATTTCTACCCATTCCTGCGGGATATTATCTCCTTCCGGGAAGATATGTTCGATGGTCCAGATAAATACTTGGTTATTGCTCTTCTCATATTGTTTGTATTCCCATAGATCGGTCCAGGTTTCTTTTGTCATAGACCTCTGTGCCAGTGCGCACAGAATAAAGCGAGCAGCGCCAGTGTTTTCCTTGTAGATGTCTCCATTGAGACGCTTCATGAAAATATCGTCAGATGCCACCCACGCAGAAAGATTATCCTTCACGGTTTCGTACACCGCAGTTCCCTTGACTTCGGCGGACTCAATGGCGGCAATGGTATCCATGAAAATCCGATTCAGGTCCCTTGTGCCCGGGTAGTCGGTAACATTACGGCGAACGAAGAATATGGTCAAGAGGTTAACAATCTGGATGAAAACATCATCACTCAGCTGCAATGCCTCTTTGTTGCGCTGAAGGAAGAGCAGCAACTGGTAGGAAGGGACACCCTGGATTCGGACCAGATCAAGCAGCGCTCGACGGCTAGGAGTCTTGTCATCCTCCCTGTTGCGCAAGTCAGCAAAGATATGGCCGGCAATCAAAATTTCTTCCAGAAAGCCGGGCAAGTCATAATTGATGAGACGTTCGTATATCTGGAGGAGATTGGACTTGGTGGCGACAATGCCCAACGGGTCTTTCTTTTTGAGGTCTCCTCTGCGGAAGGGTTCGTTCAGTTTGTTTTTGAAGGCATTGTAGTAATAGCGGAAGAATCGCTCTTGCGTAGCATAGTCATCAGTAAGGTCTTCCAGCAACTCTTTCCACTGCTCAAAGCAGTCATCGACTGTCAGTCCCACTTTCTCTGCTCGTGCCATGATAAGGTTTTTCATTAAGTCAATCGCCGTGAGTGGAGTGCCTCGGTTATTGAGCGATTCGAAAAGGACATATGCATCAGAGTGAGAGGATACCTCTATTTTGACCAGCATGGCATTGCATACTTTCTTCTTGATTTCCAGCAGCGTAGCCACCTTATCATCGCTCTTATTCAAGTCCTGGTCTATCTTGTAGAGGAACCAGTTGAAGCAGCGGGCTATCTTGCGATGGCCAAAATGCGGTATCTTTTTGGCGTATTTGAGGATGCCATTCTCATACATGACCATTGAGAAGTCATCCTGGTTGTAATTCTGGACCTGAGGAACAAGAATGAGACCGTTGCTATTTTTGTTGTTCTGCAGCGTCTTCCTTATCCACGACACTTCGAACAAGTCATCTTCTTCCATCTCTTCTTTGTGTTCGTTGAGCCGACGATACAGCGCCAGCAGGAAGAGACACAACGTGGTGAGTCGCTGCTGGCCGTCAATAACCTCAAGACGAGGATAGTTGGAATCCCCTATGTTGATGCATATGATGGAACCAATGAAGTATCCCTCCAAATTCTCCGTGATGTCATCATACAAGGCATCCCATTCTTTGTATGACCAGGTGTATTCTCGCTGGTATTTGGGAATGACATAGTGAAAAGACGCATCCTTTTTCAGGATTTCGTCAATAGGATATTTGTTTACGTTCTGAATCATATGGTTTCAACTTGTGCTTTATTCTTGTCGTTCAGCAGTTTTATTGAGTCCAGATAATCCTTTTCAACGTCACTGAGCGTCTTCTGCTGATACTTTTTATACTCGTCAGTCGCCTTGTCAACGGCCTGTTTATGGCTAACTTTTCCAGGTCCAACGAGGAGTTGTTCTCCGTTCATTGCAAGGATGTTATCCAAGTGCTTAGCCCAATCTTCCATTGTCATGGGTTCGTGGCGCTCCGCTTTGCGTTCCGCAAAATCAAGATAACCGGACACCAGCTGTCCCAAGGAGCGGAGCTCCTGTTCTGAAAGGTAATTTTTGGCAATGACAGCGTCGGCAAGGTGGGGACGGTTCCCCTTGAATGTTGTCAGTCCCATAAACTCTTTCTCTGCATCTGCCCTAGAATAGATTACTTCAGCGGCTGTCTGTCCGTGGACGGCGTAGTGAATCTTATTCTGGACTTGTTTGAAAAACGCAATGGATATTGCAGCGTGCGGGTCATAGTCGATGCTTGTCGCATATATGTCAAGCACCTGACGATAGAAGACCTTCTCGGAAGCACGGATGTCACGGATTCTCTGCAACAGTTCTTTCCAATATCCGCCACCTCCCAGTTCTTTCAGGCGTTCGTCATCCATTGTGAAGCCCTTGCTGATGTATTCATTCAGCCGCTTCGTGGCCCAGATACGGAATTGGGTTCCACGAATGGATTTTACTCGATAGCCAACAGAAATAATCACATCGAGATTATAGTAATTGGTCGGTTTGGTAGAAAAATCGGAATTTCCGATTTTTCTCACAGAGTCTTCCTCCTTGAGCTCTCCTTCTCTGAAAATGTTCAAGATATGTTCATTGACGGTAGAGCGTGATTTACCGAACAGCTTGGCCATACTGTCAATAGTGAGCCAGACCGTCTCGCCACTGAAGACAACATCCACGTGGACCGCCCCGTCTTCACTTTTGAAAATGATTATATCGCCTGTATTATATTGGCTTGGCAGTGTTTCGTTCCTATCTTTCTCCATAGAACATTCCTTTTCCTTGTTTAATCGGACTATTATATTACCTCATCAATGGGCTTCCATATTGAGTGGTCAAACATGTCCTCAGACCACTCTGTATTGCTGATGTAGAGTTGTGAGCCAACGGCTCTGACGAAGCCCCACTTCAATTCTGAATGACGGCTGCAATACTCTTTGAGCGCCTCGAATTTCTTCGCTGCATAGCCATCAATATTCTTTGATGTGCCATCTGCAGTGGCGCCGCCTTTAGCTTCGATAATCCAGATTTCACCGGAGGGCTTTTGAACGATATAATCCGGAAAGAAGTGGCTGCGGCGGAAGGCCCGTCGATAGACGATGCAGAAGAAGTCATCCCCCTTATCGCCATTCTTGTAAACATGCTGGATGGAATCACTACCTTCACACCAATTCTCAAAAGCGATTTCCGTCATTGTCCGGTTAGGTTCAATGAGAATATTGTCCCCATAACTCTCAAAGAGGTTCTTTTCTAGAATCTTAGTTGCCGGCAATTTCTTGTGATGGCGATAGTACTGGTACTTGGGGATGCCCCAGTCTGCCACATCAATCTCCGTTTCCTTAATCTCTCCTATTTCAGTCTGACTGATGTTGCTAAACACTGCGACCAAACGCTCTTTGTTGTTGACCAAGAAGGCATTAAACTCTCTCAGCGTCATGTCAAGGAGAAGCTTATTTGCACGCTCAAATTCCTTCTCTTTTTCCGAGAAAATGGGATTTGAATAATCTCTAGGGCCAAAGAGAACACGCAATGCATTGTTGGAAATTAGCTCATCCACGCCAATGGCAGAAGCTATTCTCCGCTTTGCATCACGAATGATGAAACCGTCATCATGATTGTTAATCTGATGTTCCCCACCGAAGATAGGGTTCAGTTTCATCATATCGTGCGTGGTTCTGGCCACCCCTTCAAAAGCAGAGGTTTTGAGTTTTGTGCCAAAGATGTATCCCTTGGCTAATTCCATTTCGCGTTTGTCAAGAACTCCATCTTCGTTAAGGTCGCACTCCTTGAGCATTGCAGCGCGAACCACCTTGACCACAGCTTCCGGATTAACGGCAAATTTATCGCTACCCTTCAACATTTCCTTCTTCAGCAAGAAGCTTGGAGCACGAAGTTTGCGGCGGTACTGATAAACATAGAATGCATCAGATAGGCTGGAAGTCATACCTTCTGTAAACTCATTATCAAGCGTATAGAGATAGCAGTTGTCCAGAAGTGCCAAATCATAGTGATGACGTTCCGGCATACGGCGTATGCGACCAACTGTCTGAATATTAAACTGCTCCGTGCCTCCTTCACGTAGTTTAACCAGAATCTTCGCGCGGGGGCAATCCCAGCCAGTGGCAATAGCCTGTTTGAAAAGAAGAAATGCATACTGCCCATCAAGATTGCTAATTTGTTCGGGATTGTTAGGATGGTCGCCGCTGAACCAAGATGCAACCAGTCCCGAACTCTCCGGATATCCCATATCTGATAGCACATCTTTGACCCGCTTAATCCATTCCTCGATACCATTGGGGAATTGAATCAAGACAAGCGGACGAATTTTAAGACCTCTCTTATCGTATTCAGCCTGAATCTCTTTCCTTTTCCTGTCAGCCAATTCGAGCAATTGAATATCATCATCCAATTGATTATTCTCCTCAATCGCTTTTGCAAGCCCTTCGTTAATAGAAATGCCGGTTGCAATCAAACCAGCTGCAATAACTTCATCATCTTTGACCGCCTCAATGGCATCTACCTTGGTCACTGGGGTGGCGGAGATACGAAGAACGTGAACAGGCTGGATGTTAGAAATGTACTCATTGGCTGTTTGACGATATTTGTGTTCTTCGTCAATCAGCATGAAAATATCAATCCCGTCGTTATGGCAATGTAGCACCTTGGTCATCAGATCTTTATGTTCTCCCTCTCTAAGCACTATATTGGACTTTTTGTTAATCTTGTCCCAGTTGATGAAGAACACATGGCCACGCGGATCTGGTTCATTGATGAAAGAATATACATCGCCATCCGGAATGCCTGAAGTGACTGCCTCAAATGTATCTTGAGACTGACGCTCCAGACCGCCGGCACCTGGGCAGAGCCAGAGGAATACTGTGTTTGGATTCTCGTCCAGATAATCGTCAATGAAGCGACTCACAAGGACCGTTTTCCCGGAACCTGTAGGCGCATAAAGTACAACCTCATGATGGTCAGCACATTTGCGAAGAAGACTCTGCTCGTGCTTTGTCTGGAATTTGATTATATCACCGGTAAACATTATTCTGCGGCCTCCCTTAGCTCTTGTCCGAAGAATTCCCTCGGAATGTATTTATATCCAATTTGTTTCAACGCCTTCAACTCATCCGTAGAGAAGATGATATTCTGGTTGACCCAAACGTGTTCTATATGTGGACGTATATCATCGTTATAGATTGTCTTGTAAAGGTCTTCTTTGTTGAGAATGAGCACATTCTTGACATTATCCACCTCAATAGCGTTCTGCAATTCAATCATTTCCTTGATGTGGAGGCACAAAAGATTACTTAAAAGATAATCTTCTGGTTTACGAGGTATCCAATCGCATTTGAAATACTTCACATTTGCTTCAAATCCATGAGACATCGGTATTGAGAGAACAGAATCGGTTATGTAATTACCAGATAAAGGTGCGCCATTGATGTCAACCCCCTCAATAGAGCAAACAGTTCTTGGCCAATTAACGTATTTTGCAATACCTAAAGCCTCCCACTCAGGATCACCCTTCTTAAAACCATGCTTTTTGAGTTTCTTTTCTTCGGCTTCAGATACTTCATTATTGGTTGTCATAATGCACCTGCGGTGACCGCCATCTTCAGCATTCAAAAGATTGACTGCATGGAATGTTGTTCCAGACCCGGCGAAAAAATCCACGATAACGGCATTGGGTTTATTTGCAACGAAGAATCTTATCGTATCGTGAGTGGCATATAATGATTTGGGGAAAGAAAAACGACCCCTTCCAATTATGCCATTTAAGAGAGTGGTCCCATATTCAGATGCATTATGACTGGCAATTTTCCATTGAGTCGGAGCAATCATGTCATCATCTGAATCATCACAGCGATATGCTATTAATGACCCATCAGCATCCCTTCCTTCAATCACAAACTTTCCAGAAATAACATCATTATATGCACCATCAGGCAAATAATTAATGACATACCCATAGGAAGTTTCACGTCCTAATCGAATTCTTCCTTGTTCAATACGTGATTTCAATTCTATTGGACCGACCTGCCAGCACCCTTGTGCACCATTTGTTCTAAGAGGAAGTACTTGCACAAGCCCATCAACTTCAACGTCACGCTCCTGTTCCAGAGGAAGAGGATCTCCAATTTTGGAGATTGTTCTTGTTGTGGGATTAACATATATGGCATAGTATAACCCTGGCCTTTCATCTCTTCTTGAGTGACTTCCTCGTCTCATCATAGAGGTCCATTCGGGAGTTTCTCGCCGGGTTGCTAAGCTTTGATTGGATGCTTTATTTGCTGATGGAGACCATTCAACTCCCAGTTGCAATCGTTGAGGGACAGACTCTCCCTGCATTACAAAGAAAATATATTCGTCCGCACG
>ULMG01014878.1_pt1 | contig 14877 bp, 10 predicted proteins | sample 1951601 | NCBI WGS metagenome assembly ULMG01 (sample SAMEA4835545, study PRJEB28245) | human gut metagenome | biome: gut microbiome; material: fecal sample | place: Denmark | collected 2008
TTGCCTACCTCATACTTCTGATATTTCTTTGCAAACTTCTCATAGAGTGTCATGAAAGCGGAAGGAGATACGATATTTGCTCTGCCGAATTTCATCATCATCTGGAAAACGGGGTCGTAGCTGCGCTTTGTGACATATCTGCCGCCCATCGTCTGAGCCGCGTGCTTCTTGTAGGAGAAGCCGCTTCCCGAGCGGACAGCGTTTGCAAAGTCGAAATTCGGGAATATGTCGATTCCGTTTTCGGAAGCATACGAAAGGAGATTTGAGAGTCCCTTCTTGCCGCCTGCCTGCCTATTCCACTTTACATTTGTCGGATAAACCGGATATTCTACGTTGCCGTTTGCAAATCCGGTAAGAATAAATTTCTGATTTTTAATTCCGCCCTTTGAAAGTTCACCGCTCATCGTGATGATATCGTCAAAGGTCGTCAGAGGTATCGTTTTCTTCACCGGAATAGAGAGGAATGTCGATTCTATCTGGAGCGTACCGAAGCTCTGGATATAGAGCGGAACACCCGAAGATGTTTCCTCTGCCGTGAGTCTCGACAGCGTGCCTACGCGCTCGAGATAATCTCTGTATGCCATAGCCATGCCGATATATGAGGGCTCATATGATGTTTCACCGCTCTTCTTTGCAAGATCGGGGTCGGAAAGCAGGATATAACGTATCGCATAGTCGCCTGTATACTTTGTATCCATGCTCTTTGAAATCGAAGACGCCTGACCGAGCGAGCTGCCGAGCGAAACGGTATCGGTCTGCTTTGCGGAGAAGCTTACATAAACAGTGTTATATTCGCTCTCTGCGGGAGAAGCATAGTTAACCCATGCCATATCTCCGAGGCTGGCTGTGATATAAGCGAAAGATTCGCCGCTCTCTATTATACCGAAGTAGCCTCTCTTATAGCTTACGGTTTCGGATTTTGCGGGAGCGTTGCTTCGCTCTGTCGTTGTTGTGATGCTGTAGTCCTCTGTCAGACCGAATACGGGAAGTCTTGTAACCTCCTGATTTGCGCTGGTGGAGGAAAGATTGTCATAACCGAAGTCCGTGCCGTAAACGGGTGTACCCTGAATACCCTTCTTTATCGAGCCGTCCGCATTGTAGTAGTCGAGGAGCGTACCGCTTCCGTCGGGTATGAAGATATAGCCGCCGTTCTTTGTCTTGGTTCCGCTGTTCTTTACAGAGCTGCAGCCGAAATAAGGCAGGGGTGTTATCGATTCGAGAGTGTAGTTTGTTTCGTTGTATCTTACGCTCTTTGCAGGTATGGAAGCGCGGAAGCCGTGCTCATCGAAGGTATATTCGATAGCGAGACGGAAAAGTGCCGGCTCTTTTTCGTTTCCTTCGTAGCCTGTCAGCTCATGGTCGTATTCAAGCTCCTCGTATGTGTACTCGGGGCAATACTTTCTTATCAGAGCCTCTATCTGCTTGAGTATCGCGTTTCTGTCAACTGCGAGAGTGTAGATTTTCATTTCCTTGTTGTTTGCAAGGCAGGGATATGTCTTTCTCCAGCCGTCCACAAGGCTCGCATTGAGTTCATCCGTCTGATCCTTGTAGGAATAATGCGATGTGACGAGATTGTCGTAAATGAATTTCTCGTCCTTTGTCATTTCGGATGATTTGGAGTCAAGCACGCTGAGAATTTTTTCTTCAAAACGGCTTGCCTCTATCCACCTCGGAAGAAGTCGCTTGGATTCCACGGTACCGAGAGCGTATTCCACTCTTATACCGTTTGAAAGCTGGGTATAAGATATCTGGTCGCCGAGCAGAGCCGCATGCTCATAGCTGGACATATAGTAGCTTGTATTTGATACATTGTCCTTATATCTGAGCATTATCTGGCTCATCAGAGAATATCTTATCTTCTCTGCGCCGGAGGGCATCTTGTAGTTTGCCGCGATATCATAAGGGTTTGAAAATGTGTATTCGCCGGTTTTCTTGTCTCTGATGGCAAATTCACCGGAAAGCTCATCGAAATACATCTGATAGCCGTACTCGTCGCTGTTGTAAACAAGCTTCATTGTATCGACCTTCGCTTTTTCCGATTCATATACTGTCTTGTAATAATCGTCTATCACAAGGTCAGCCGCAAAAACGGGCGCGCCGAGCGCTGTTATAAGCATGATAACAGCAAGAAGAGCCGATATAAACTTTATTTTTTTCATTTCGTTTCCCTCCTTGCTTAAGAACGGTAGGAAAGCTCTGTAATGATATCGGTTACAAAGCTTACCATTCTCTGAATAAGGTTTGTGAAAAGCATTATCAGGAAGACAATAAACATCATCGCCACGATAGTGAATATCGTCATACCTATATTTACGCCCATGGAATATCCGTGTGTTGTCATAATGCCGAAGAAGAGGAGCATACCCGTCCATACAAGTGCAATGCCTATGAAGAGAGAGATAAACGACTTTTCATCGCGTGTTGCAAAGTTGGAAACGATTGTCACGGGTATGAAGAATATCGGGATTGGCATGAGTGAATAGCTGGATGCTATGAAAATATCCTTGAGTGTACCTTCGCCGTCGAAAAGCGTTGTCAGACACCAGTTTGCTATGCACCAGAGGAGGAGCGGAGCAACAACCGTGCTGATACCGCCGAATACAGAGCCTGTAGCACTGCCGCTGCCGGAATAAAGATAGCCGGAGCCGACATTGTTATAAGCAACAGAGAGCGCGGCGAGGATTACTATTAAGATAGAGGCGCGAACAGAGCCGCGTTTTTCATGCTTCAGATCCCAGTAGCCGTCGAAAGGATGCATCATCACATAGAATGCGTAAAGCACTTCTTCCTTGAAGGTTCTCTTTCCGCCCTTGGCTGTAGCATTCTTGTTTACCTTGGCTACATAGCCGAGTCCCTTAGCAAGGAGGAAGAGCACAACGACTATGATGGCAACGACAACGAGGAAGTATTTGCCTATCCATTCTCTGCGAAGAGCCTTGTAGGAGTCGGAGTAATTAGCTGTCGAATCGGCTGTCTTGAAATACTTCATTGCCTCCTTGTATTCGCCCTGCTGATGGAGGTTTCTGCCTACGCCGACATAAGCGGCATCGAAGTTGTTGTTTCTCTTCAGAATTTCTCTCCAGTTTTCGAGAGCCGAGGAGTAAATTCTCAGTCTGTTGTAGTAGAGTGCATTGTCGATGACATCGCCGTACTCTGTTCTCTTATAAATAGTAACGGAGCTTGCCTCGGAGTCTACAACATAGAGGTCGGATCCGAAGTACGCGAGAGCCGCGCCCTTCTTGAGGTTGCCGAGCTGTGCGCCCTTATCGCCGAAAGCGAAGAGCATATTTCCCTCGGAATCGTATGTGTAAATCTTGGAGCGCTTCTCATCGAGTATCGACCACATTCCGTTCGGACCGATAGCAACATCCACTATAGAGGAAGGACCCGTGATAACATCACTGCTGCTCTTTTTCGTGGTGCGGTCAAAGTTGATTTCACCGGCGGGAATGAAGAAGCCGTTTCGCGTCGTGATATCGTCGCCCGCGGAATTCATTCTCTTTACCGGAGCATAGTCCGCGTTGCTGCTTTCAATGGCGCTGATGAGGTCTGCATCATCCATGCTGTTTGATGTAACCCAGATATAGCCATCGTTGTCAAGCGCGAGGTTGTTGTACTCAGGTGAGATATACGAGATGGAAACCGTATTCGGGAAGAGCATTCGGCGGATACGCATTGCGAGCGGCACGGAAACCTTCTGTGTACCTACGAAGGTCTGGAAGTTGCCGTCCTCATCGAGTGCGAAAACACCGGAATATGTAGCCGCTGAAACGACATACATTCTGCCCGAGTCGGATACGCCTATGGCAACAGGCGTAAATACCGTATCTTCGCCCATTACATCCGCTGTCGGTGCGCCTATGGTGCGGACGAAGTTGCCGAGCAGGTCAAATACAACTATTCTTGCGTTCTGCTTGTCGCAGACATAGATGTATTCATCGTTTACAAATGTACCCATCGGCTCGGAGAGGCTGTCGGGAACACCGTGCTCGTTATTAAAGGTGGAAATTTCAAATCTGAATTTGAATTCGCTGTTGCAGACAACTATTCTGTTATTGCCTGTATCGGAGAGGTATATATTCATATTTTTATCAATGAATATATCCTTCGGCTCCTTGAGCTCTGTGTCAAGCCCTATTTCATAGGAGGAAACCACTCTGTCGGGAACATATACATCAGGCGAAATACGTGCCTGACCGCTTATCGAGTAAGTATACGTCGAATAAGGAGAAGCCGCCGCAAACATAGGAACTATCGAACCGAGAAGGAGCATCAGCATGAGTATGCAGAGAATTCTTGTTATTTTCTTCATTATTATATATACCTCCTGCTCAGTCTTTCATACCGGAAGTAGACATCGTCTCGATAATGTTGCTCTGGGTGATAACGAATACCGCCACGGGAACTATCATCATTACGACTGCGGAAGCCATGCCGACACCGGCACGTGCGATACCGCTGGATACTATCTGGGAGATAGCATAGTTGAAGGTCTTGTACTGTTCGCTCATTATATAGATGGAAGAACCTGTCTGCCACAGACCCTGGAAGGAGTAAACTATCAGAGTCAGCCATGCAGGCTTAACCATCGGCATTGCTATTGTCCAGTAGGTGCGTATTTCGGAAGCGCCGTCCAGTCTTGCGGACTCAAGAACAGTATCCGGAACAGAGGACTCCATGAACTGCATCATAAGGAACATGCCGAGCGTACTGCCGCAGGCGGGGATTATGATAGCCCAGTATGTATCGATGAGGTGAAGTGCACTCATCGTCATAAAGTTTACAACCGAGCCGACCGTCGCATGGAACATGAGGGCAAGTCGTACCATTTTCTGGAGTCCCGCTCTGCCGGGGAACTTTATCTTGGAAACCGCATAAGCGGCAAGAGAACCGCATACAAGGTTACCGAAGGTACCGCCTACGGAGATGAACACCGTATTGAATATGTATCTGGAGAAAGGAACCCACGAGTCTGTCATCGCCTTGAACATATCGGAAAAGTTCCGGAGAGTCGGGTTTGCGACATAAAATCTCGGAGGATACACCCAGAGCTCGTCAAGCGGCTTGAGCGACTGGATGATAGCGTAGTACATAGGGATAAACATGAAGAGTCCGAAAAGCACGAGGAATATTGAGATTCCCACATCGCCGCCGGCAGAACGGTTAAGGACAACTTTATGATTTCTGGTTCTTAATTTAGCAACTTTTCTCGCCATATTACTGTCCCACCTTCGAAAGTATTTTCTTTACCAGCATGTTTGCACCTATCATGATAAAGAAGAGTATTGTCGCTATAGCCGAAGCATAGCCGACCTCAAATCGCTGACCGCCGTAGTCCTCGAGATGATGCATTATCGTATGAGCCGCATAGTTTACGCTGGGGAAGCCCGCGAGCGTGGTAACTATCGCGCCGAAACCGAATGACGATGTGATGGACATGATGGCACCGAAGAGAAGCTGCGGCTTCATATTCGGCAGCGTAATGTACCATAGCTCCTGCCAACGGTTTCGTACACCGTCCACGGCGCCTGCCTCAAACTGGTCCTTGCTGACCGTTTGCAGACCGCCGATGAACGAAAGGAACGAAACGCCGAGCGAGGTCCAGAGTGCAACGAGTATACAGAGAGGCATTACGTATTTTGCATTCTGGAACCACTGTATAGGCTCGGTGATAACCTCCAGCTTCAGGAGGATATAGTTTGCATAGCCGTATGAGTCGCTGTCAAAGAATACTTTCCATACGGTGTAGATACCGCCCGAGATAGACGGCGCATAGAAGATAAGTGTTACAAACGATCTTATCTTCGGGGGAAGCTCGTTTATAAACCACGCGACGAGGAACGAGAGCAGGTACGAAACAGGTCCCGTTATAGCCGCGAAAATAAGCGTGTTCTGAACAGCCGTGAGAAATACATCATCGTCAACAAAAAGACGGACATAGTTCTCAAAGAATACGAACTGCGGCGCTTCTATAAGGTTGAATATTGTAAAGCTGAAGAAAAGCGAGAGGATAACAGGACCTATCGTGAACAGTATGAACACGAAGTAGAAAGGAAAGCACATGAGATATGCTGCGTAATTGCGCTTCATTTCCTTCAGCGTCCACTGGAACATCGACATTTCCTTGCGCGAAACCGGCTTTTTGCCCATCTGCTTCTCAGCAACAGTTTCTGTAGACATTTGATTTTCTCCTTTTTCAAGTATTTCTTCCCCGGGAAGCGGAAGTCTGTCGCTTCCCGGAGTTATTGATTAACCGAACAGGTCGTAATTTGAGGGAACATAGAAGTTTCGCTTCAGCTCTTCTCTCTTTCTTTCCATCTCGCGGTTTATCGTATCGACATAGCCCATGAGCTGATCGCTCGGGTTTGCGCCGTTGTTATAAACCTCAAGGTAAGCAAAGTTTACATAGCGGGAGATGATGTAGCTTCCGGGCATTTCAGGCATGCACTTGAGTACATCAAACTGCGCCTTGAGCACCTTGGATTCGCTTGCCGACCAAGACATCTCGGAGAATGCCTCGTAGTTTGCCGTAGCGTACTTGCCGGCAGGACCGAGAAGCGCTACCAGCTCGTTTGCGTATGCGCTCTGGATTTCCGTGCGCATCCACCACTCCATGAATTTGAAGGCTGTGTTCTTCTTCTCTTCCGCATCTCTCATTACGACCATTGCCGTAACGGAGCCTATCGTTGTCTTGTCAACAGTGCCGTCTTCGCGGACAGTGCCTGGGATATTGGTGAAGCCCCAGAGTCCGTTCAGCTCTGTTGCGAATATTGTGAACTGATTGTAGAAAGTAATGTAGTCCGCTATGATTATCGGAATTTCACCCGTTCTGAAACGGTTTGCCGCATCATAGGTTTTGGGGAACTTCTTGTGCGTATAAAGCTCGCACATTTCGGTGAATGCATCGAGCGCAACATCCGTATCATAGGATATCGTAGTGCCGCCGTTTGTATACAGCTCTCCGCCCTTCTGATAAAGGAAGATATTGAACATTTCGTTGTAGCCCATGCCGACTTCATAGTTGTTGGAAATGAGCGTTTCGGAAACGGTCTCAAATTCATCCCATGTTTCCGGTGCCTTTGTTATGCCGAGCTCCGCGAGGATGTCCTTTCTGTAGAACATGATGCTGAAGCTCTGCGTGAGCGGTATACCGTAAACGGCTTTTTCGCCGTCAGGGCTGTCAAGTGCCACCGTCAGCGGTATCCATGCGCTCTTATGGAATCTTCCCTTCAGCGACTGAAAACCTTCGCAGTCATAGAGGTTGACCACGGCACCGCGGACAGCATAGTTGATAACATTGGAAGAAGATTCTTCCATCATTATATCGGGTCCTACGCCCGCGAATACTGCGGGAAGCAATGCGCCTGCCGAAACAACCTTCATATTTACGGATATATTCGGCTCAACCGAAGAGAAGTTGTTGCTCACGAGGTCGCGTACAAGCTGAGCACGCTCGCGCGAGATTGTCGTCCATACCACAAGCTCCGTTTTGCCCTCGCCGACATCAACGGCACCAAACGAGGAGTTGTCACGGAAGAAGCTCCATACGAAAGCGGAAATCTCAAAGCCGAAGTTTTCAAGGAAGTTGCCCTTCGCCTTGTATTCCTTTTTATCGAGTGTCGCCTCGGAGGGAGCGACAACGAGATAGTCTATCTTCAGCGTCTGTGACTGAACCGTATTGAGCCATGTGCCGAGGTTACCGATATCGGTTTTCAAGCCCTTGAAGTTCTTCGCTATCTGGCGCTCGCTGTTCTTGGACATCGTCTCGAGACGGCGCGCAATTTTTTCGAGTGTGGCTTGGTTCGAGCTGCCGCCGCCCGTTATCTGTTCAAAGCGGTTTGCAATATCGAAAAGCTCAGCCGAGAGCTCTCTCATTCTCTTTATTTCCGAAGGAATACGGGAATAGAACTTATAGTCCTGATAAGAGTCCGGCGCGGGACCGGTTATCGAAAGTATTTTAAGATATATATTGTTTATCTCGGTAAGAGCGCTGCGTACCTCGGATATGATTCCGCCGAGCTTACCGAGTGTAACCTCGAGAGAAAATGTGTGCGTTCCTTTTTCAAGATAAATATCAAAAACAGTCTCGTCTGTTCCGAGTGCGGAGAGCTGCCAGTCGGAGTTGTAGACGAAGCTGGTGTTGTTTGCCTCGTAAAACGGAATCTCGCCGTCCACGCGCAGGCGTCTCGATACATAAAGACCCTGAACAACATTCTGAAGGTATCTGGAATAGATTTTATAGTATCCGTCCTCGGGAACGGTAACCGTCCATTCTATCCACTGACCCATGGTAGACCAGTTGGAGCCTCCTATCACATTGCAGAGAATATAACTTGCGTGCTGAGGACTGTTTATCGAAGATGAGCGGTCATTATCGGGATAAAGCGTCTTGTCCGATGTGGAAGAGGGATTTTCCGCCTCTATCTTTATCGGTGCGGCGGCGGAAGCATTGTTCGGCTTCGCGTCGTTTATCCTGCGGTATTCCTCATATGTAATCTCTTCCCTGACGGCGGTAAGACGAATTTCATCCAGCACGACAGGTTCTCTCTGACCCGTTATCGAGATGGTATTTTCGCCGGCTTTGAGATAAAACCAGAAGCTGCCGTTGGTATAGCCGGTCGGGTCAGATACATAGTAGGTACGCCATTCGGGTGCCTCATATTTCTGCGGACGCGCATCGTTTCCGCTTGCATCCTTGTCAAAGACGATGCTGCCGTTTTCGTCGTATTTGAATTCATCTTTCCAAATCTTTGTCATCATAAGGTTTCTTACCTCGGTGAAAGGAACCTCGCCATTGATTCGGAGCGTTCTCTCTATGTTGCTCGCCTTTGCCTGTATCGGGTAGTAATCCCACTCGATAGAGTAAAGTCCGTCCTCGGGCACAGTCACCTTGAAATCGACTGTACCGATATCCGGAGTCTGAAGAACGTCCTTTCTGCCGTCAAGCTCATCGAGCTTTTCAAAAGGCAGGGCGGCATCCTTGTCGGTCATTCCCGAGGGATATGAAAAGCCCGTATATCCGGAAGCCTTTATTACGATAGGCTCTCCGGTATATTTCTTCATGCCGGAATATCTTGCGTAATATGTACTCCATGTGATGTCGTTAAGCTGCTCGAGCGCTTCCGCAAATGTATCCGAGCCGGAGCTTCCCGATGAAGCCGTATCGTTAGCGAAAAGCGCAGTCGCGCCGCATATCGTCATACACAGTGCGAGCACAAATGCAAGCAATCTTGTGAATTTCGATTTTTCCATTTGGATCCTCCTAAAAAGATGGGGTATATCACTATTCGTGACGCACATATTTTCTCTCTGAAATATGCCCTAATATAATATCATATAAGCGGTTCAAAGTCAAGCGGCGCGGAGTAAGGTTTTCCTCCGGCAAAAAGCTTCCGCAACGGCAAAACGGTGCTTTTTTCCGAACATTTTTGCCTCTTTGTCCGTATTTTTGATTTTTCGGGCATTTTCAGACAAAAGTGCGGAGTTTCGTGCCGTTTTCGGCTTTTTCCGGTTACCGCAACCATGAGGTTGCATAAAATTTGAAAAGTCGCGGTTTTTCTTTTGTTTTTCCGCTTTTTCAGGCGTTTTTGATGTTTTTTATGCCTTTTATCGGCAATCTGTAATTTGTTTTTGCAACCGCAAGGTGCTTTTTCCGATAATATTATGCCCGCTAAAGCTTCAAAAGCACTCATCATTTTATGTGCATATTTCACAATTTTCGGCGATGTTTTTTGACGCATTGTCATTTTTCACAAAAGTTTTCAATCAGTTTACTTCGGGTTTTCAAAATGCAAAAAAACAGGGCAAAATGACGATTTTAGCCCTGTTTTATATTAGAATATTAGTTTTTCGCATTTTTGCCGCAAAAATGCGGCAGCAAGATAAAGCCGCGGCTTCAGTCTATAAATCCACCGAAAAGCACATCGTCACCGTCATAGAAAACGGCACTTTGCCCGGGGGTCGCAGCGCGCACCGGCACCGCTGTTTTCACACATGCCCTGCCGCCGGAAACGGTCACCTCGGCATCCGTCGGCTTTGCTGCGTAGCGTGCCTTCACCTGTGCACATATTGTGCCCTCAAAAGGCGCGAGCTTCGCGAAATTGAGCGACGAGCAGGTAAACTCCGTACTGAAAAGAGCGCTCTCGTCCGATACAGTTATTGTATTGCTTCCGGCGTCGATTTTTGATATGAATACCGGCTTCCCCGCAGATATTCCGAGCCCTTTGCGCTGACCCACGGTATAGTACGCTATACCCTTGTGCCTGCCGAGGACCTTGCCGTTTTCATCGACGAAATCGCCCTCGGGAAGCTTACCGACAGCTTTCTCTATAAAGGCGGCATGATCACCGTCGGGGATGAAGCAGATGTCCTGACTCTCACCCTCCGGCACATCTATCCCGCTCTCGCGTGCCAGCTCTTTCACTTCGCTTTTGCTGTCGGCAAAAAGAGGGCAATACAGCATAGAAAGCTCTTTCTGCGTGAGATTCCAGAAAACATAGCTCTGGTCTTTTCTCGCGTCCGCGCCCTTTTTGGGGTAGTATCTCCCGCTCGCCTCATCGTAGCCTATGCCGCAGTAATGCCCCGTGGCAATCTTCTCTGCGCCGATGCTCTCGGCAACGCGGCAAAGCTCCGCCATTTTCACATATCTGTTGCAGACCGTGCAGGGATTCGGCGTTCTCGCGTTACAGTATTCAGAGATGAAATTTTTCTTCACAAATTCATCGAATTTTTCACGGCAATCAACGATATGTAACGGTATGCCGAGCTTTTTCGCATTGATCTCGGCAGACGATGTATCGGTATGCTCGCTCATCACAAGTATCGCGCCCTCAACATCATATCCCTCATTAAGCAAGCGAACGGCGCTGAATGTGCTGTCAACGCCGCCGCTCATACCAAGCAGTATTTTTTTCTTATTCATGGTCATGCTCATGTACATGATTATGCTCTGCACTATGCTCGCAGCATGAGCAGCAGCCTGTACATTCCGCACCGGGAATCTCCTTTTCTATGCCGTTTCTCTTATAGTAGTCGGCGATAGCCGCACGAACAGCTTCCTCGGCAAGTACGGAGCAATGTATCTTTATCGGAGGAAGTCCGTCAAGCGCCTCGATGACAGCCTTATTTGTAAGCTTGAGGGCATCGTCAACGCTCTTTCCTTTTATCAGCTCGGTTGCCATCGACGATGTGGCTACAGCCGCACCGCAGCCGAATGTTTTGAATTTGACATCGGTAATGATGCCGTTATCTATTTTGAGATAAATTCTCATTATATCGCCGCATTTTGCATTGCCTACCTCACCTATACCGTCGGCGTTTTCTATTTCGCCTACATTTCTCGGGTGCATGAAGTGGTCCATTACTTTTTCGGAATACATACTATTCCCTCCTTTTTATATGAAATAAATTACTTTGGTTTTACGCATTATAGAGCGGGCTCATGTCGCGCAGTCTCTGAATGATTGGAGGCAGCTTCTCGAGGATATAGTCCACGTCCTCGTCTGTAGTCTCGTGCGAGAGGCTGAGACGGAGCGAGCCGTGCGCCTTTTCATGAGGCAGACCTATCGCAAGCAGAACATGAGAAGGCTCGAGAGAGTTATTCGAGCAGGCAGAGCCTGTGGAGGCGCATATGCCGCAGGAATCGAGCAGAAGAATCATGCTCTCGCCCTCTATGAAATCGAATGAAATATTGACATTTCCGGGAAGTCTCTGCGTGGGATGACCGTTGAGTCTCGTATCGGGAATCTTCGCAAGAATCTCATGAATGAGTCTGTCGCGCATGGCGGCAACTCTCTCAAGGTCCGGCATCTGCTCGCAGGCGAGCTCAAGCGCCTTTGCAAGAGCAACGGCGTATGCCACATTTTCCGTGCCGGAGCGCTTGCCTTTTTCCTGACCGCCGCCCTCGATGAGATTGCGGATGCCGACGCCCTTGCGTATATAAAGAAAGCCCGTGCCCTTCGGCGCATTTATCTTATGACCGGAGCAGGAGAGCATATCTGCTCCCAGCTCGTGAAGGTTTATCTTCTCATGACCTATGGCCTGAACGGCATCGGTGAAGAAAAGAACCTTCTTTTCTTTTGTTATTTTTGCTATTTCGGCGATAGGCATAACGGTACCTATCTCGTTGTTTGCATACATTACGGCGACGAGCGTCGTATCATCGCGTATCGCGTTGCGCACCGACTCGGGAGAAACCATGCCGTACTCGTCGACATCAAGGTATGTCACCTCAAAGCCCTCTTTTTTCAGTGCCTCCATAGTATGGAGAACGGCGTGATGCTCGACCTTTGTCGTTATCAGGTGCTTGCCCTTTCTTATATTGGCGTATGCCGCTCCTCTTATTGCCCAGTTATCGGATTCCGTGCCGCATGAAGTAAAGTATATTTCGCCCGCGTCACAACCCATCAGAGAAGCAATCTTTGCCCTTGCCTCACTCAGTGCCTCCTTGGCGTCCTGTCCGAAGCTGTATATGCTCGAAGGATTTCCCCAGCATTCCGTAAGATAAGGCTTCATTGCCTCAAGAACTCTCGGGTCGGGCTTCGTTGTAGCCGCATTGTCTGCGTAAACAAATCTTTTTTCCAAATTTACACATCCCCTCTCTGTGCTTATTATGTGAATTTTTCCGCCTGCGCGACAGCTTCCCTGTCGCACCGCTCGTTATATTCGTGTCCGTCGTGTCCCTTTACCCAGACAAACCTCAGTCTGTGCATCTCGGAAAGAGAAAGCAGCCGCTCCCAAAGGTCGGTATTGAGTGCCGTTTTACCGTCGCTCTTTTTCCAGCCCTTTTCCTTCCATCCGCGCGCCCAGCCGAGCTTCATCGCGTCCACGACATATTTTGAGTCGGAATAAACCGTCACCTCGCAGGGCTCGCGGAGAATTTCCAGTCCGCTTATCACGGCGCAAAGCTCCATGCGGTTGTTGGTTGTATTTGCCTCTCCTCCCGAAACGAGCTTTTCCTTGCCCTTATACCTCAGTATACAGCAGAAACCTCCCGCTCCCGGGTTGCCTTTGCAGGCGCCGTCGGTATACATATCAACTTCTTTCAAGCGGCAAACCTCCCATGCTTATTCCAACATTGTATTATAACGCGGTTCTTTGAATTTTACAATATTTTTTTGAATTTTTTTGCGAAATTTACAGTTTTTTCATTTTTATATTTATATCTCGCGGCAAAAAGCGTCGAAGTCCAGTGCCACTGTTTTACCCTTGTCCGCGCTTTCTCTCGCGCAGAGGGCGAGATAAGTGGAATAAAAACTGCCCATTGCCGAAACTCTGCCGGGATTACCCGTTTCTGTCTCGTTTATGAATTCGTCGAAAATACTTCCGGATTTCTCGTATTCGGAAACTTCCCTTTCGCCGTTTTCATCGGTGATATACACCTTGCCGGCGCGAACCTCCATTATGCCGCGCTCGCCGACGGCACGTATGCGGTCGTCGCCGTGAGTCGGTGCTCCGGCGGGGCGGAAGTAATCTGCGGAAACGGAAACTATCTCATCCCTGCTTCCGCGGAAAAGACATATCGCATCTGATTCCATAGTGCCGTTTCCGCCGTTTGCGGCCCTGCTCTGCCTTGCCGTCACCTCGGTAAAATGCAGACCGAAAAGCCGCCATGCCCAGTCGATGGCGTGTATCGCCACCCACGGTATCGTGCCGCCGTAAAGCTCCCTCTCGGAATAAAATTCCTCTCTTTCGCCGAGCTTATATGATTTCTGTGCGTTTACAAGGCGGATCTCGCCGAGCACGCCGCTCGCGGCTGTCTTCCGTGCCGTCATGAACTGCGGCTCGTCGAGTATGCCGAACATTCCGCAGAGGCAAACCCTTTTTCTGCCGCATTTTTCGAGCATCTCTTTTGTATTTGCATTGTGGTATTCGCGCATCACGAGGCGCAGTCCGTCAAGCGTTGTCGCTATCGGTTTTTCTATGAAAACATGCTTGCCGCGGCGCAGAGCCTCTGCGGCAAACTCCGCATTATAGCCCATGAACGAATTTATTATCACTATATCCGAGGGAGCCTTTTCCAGCATCTCCGAGTAATCCTCGTATAAAGGAACCTCAAATCCGAATTTGCGGAATCTCTCTCGTCGTATTCTTTTCTCTGCGGTCGCCCATGCATATTCCCGTGAAGCGAAAGCCCGCTCTTTTTGCCGCCGCGAGGGCGTATTCATAATGACCGGATGAGCCGACCTGAATAATATTCATAGCATCACCTTATTTTTTCTTTATCTGCGCCCAGTATGCCGCGGCGGCGCTTTCCGCCTTGTTTTCGCCGAAGCGATAATATTTTCGTTCCTTCAGGTCGAGCGGCATATAGCTCTGCCCGACATAATGATTGGGATAATCGTGCGGGTATTTGTAGTTCTGCCCCTTATCATCGATGTTCTCTCCGTCAAAATGCACATTCTGCACGCATCGCGGCACCTCAGCGCCCCTGCCTGCGTTCACATCCTCAAGCGCGGCATAGTAGCCGAGATACGATGAATTTGATTTCGGTGCCGTCGCCAGCATAACTGTGGCATGGGCAAGCGGAACAGCCGCTTCGGGAAGTCCGAGCTCGCGTGCGCTCTCAACGCAGGCGCGTGTTATCGCCGCCGCCTGAGAATATGCCAGCCCTATATCCTCGCTCGCTATAACCTGTATTCTGCGGCAGGCGGAAATGAGGTCGCCGCCCGCAAGCAGCTTGGCAAGGTAAAAAAGCGCGGCATCGGGATCGGAGCCGCGTATCGACTTCTGAAAAGCCGACAGCAGGTCATAGTGTCCGTCGCCTGCCTTGTCAAAGCCCGCCATTCCCATTATCTCGGGCAGGAATGCCCGGATATTTTCCTCCGTTATCTCGCCGCAGACCCTGTAGACATTTTCGAGCAGGTTTACGGCGCGTCG
>ULMG01040872.1_pt1 | contig 14876 bp, 20 predicted proteins | sample 1951601 | NCBI WGS metagenome assembly ULMG01 (sample SAMEA4835545, study PRJEB28245) | human gut metagenome | biome: gut microbiome; material: fecal sample | place: Denmark | collected 2008
CCCTGCAAATAAAATAATTAGATTGGAGGAATTTTTATGGAAAGAGTTCAAATTAAAGAAATCTTTAGAAATCAAAAAGATTATGTTGGAAAGGAAATTTCTGTTTGTGGTTGGATTAGACAAATAAGAGATTCAAAAAAATTAGGTTTTATAGAATTAAATGATGGTAGTTTTTTTAAATGCATACAAGTAATTTTTGAAGAAGATAAAATAAGCAATTTTAAAGATGTAGCAAAATTGAGTATAAGTTCAAGTATTTCAGTTAAAGGCGATTTAGTAGAAACACCTGATGGAAAACAACCTTTTGAAATTCATGCAAAAGAAATAGAGATTTTAGGAGCATCAGATTTAGATTATCCAATTCAAAATAAAAGACACACATTTGAATATTTAAGAACAGTAGCTCATTTAAGACCTAGAACAAATACTTTTATGGCAGTATTTAGAGTAAGATCATTAGTTGCATATGCAATTCATAAATTTTTCCAAGAACAAGGATTTGTGTATGTTCATACACCATTAATAACAGGTAGTGACTGTGAAGGCGCAGGAGAAATGTTTAAAGTAACAACTTTAGATTTAGATAATGTTCCTAAAACTGAACAAGGAGAGGTAGACTATACTCAAGACTTTTTCGGAAAATCAGTTAACTTAACTGTAAGTGGACAATTGAATGGAGAAATGTTTGCAACAGCATTTGGCAATATCTATACATTTGGACCAACATTTAGAGCAGAAAATTCTAATACACCAAGACATGCTGCAGAGTTTTGGATGATAGAACCAGAAATGGCTTTTGCAGATTTAAGTGATAACATGGACGTAGCAGAGGCAATGGTAAAATATATTATAAAATTTGTAATGGAAAATGCACCAGAAGAAATGGAATTCTTTAATAAATTTATAGAACCAGGATTAATAGATAGGTTAGAGAATGTTGTTAATAATAAATTTGAAAGAATAACATACACAAAGGCAATAGAATTATTAACTCCATATAAAGACCAATTTAAATATCCAGTAGAATGGGAAGCAGGGCTTCAAACAGAACATGAAAGATTTATAACAGAGAAAATTTATAAAAAACCAGTATTTGTTACAGATTATCCAGCAGGAGTAAAAGCATTTTATATGAAACAAAATCCAGATGGAAAAACAGTTGCAGCAGTAGATTTATTAGTACCAGGAGTTGGAGAAATAATTGGTGGTAGCCAAAGAGAAGAAAATTATGAAGTGCTAATAAACAAAATTAAAGAACAAGGAATGAACGAAGAGACATATAAAGCATATTTAGATACAAGAAAATATGGAACTGTTGTACACTCAGGATTTGGATTAGGATTTGAAAGAATGGTTATGTACTTAACAGGTATGTCTAACATCAGAGATGTAATTCCTTTCCCAAGAACAACAGGAAGTGCGGAATTTTAAAAGCAATAAAAAGTTTACTAATATGCATTAAATAAGAAAATTTAAGTTTTAAATTTGAGCAAAAAATTATATTAAATAAGGACAGAACTATTAAACAATTAGTTTTCTGTCCTTATTTATAGCATTTAAAGAAACTCCAAAAGAAATGATAGAACATGTAAATACGATTACAGCAGAGTATTTGAAAAAAGTAGCATTGTAGGAACTATAAAATAGTAATAAGTAGGGTAGATAATCAGTTGAAATTATCTACCTTTTATTATATAATCGAAACAAGAATTAGTAATTTGAAACTGAGATATAGTATGGAAGATTTGATACAGAATTTATATAATTCAGATAATAAAGTAGCATATAGTTACTTAAAAGAATTAGAAAAAATATCAGTTTTAATTAAATAAAGTTATAGGGGATTTTAAAAAATTGATCGGAGGAAATTATGAAAAATATTATTCTTGAGATTCAAAATTTAACAAAATATTATGGCAAAACAAAAGGCGTAGAAAATTTATCTTTAAAATTAGAAGAAGGAGAAATATTTGGCTTTATTGGACCAAATGGAGCTGGAAAATCTACAACAATTCGCTCTATTATGAATTTAATAAATAAAACAAGTGGAAAAGTTTTAGTAGAAAATAAAGAATTTAATAAAGATGATATAGAAATAAAAGAAAAAATAGGATATTTGCCAAGTGAGATTTATTTATATGATGATTTAACAGTAAAAGAAATGCTAGATTATCACGAAAGTTTTTACAAAAAAGACATTCATAATAGAAGGACAGAATTAGTAAAAAGACTTGAATTAGATGATAAAAAGAAAATAGAAGATTTATCATTAGGAAACTTAAAAAAATTAGGAATTATCTTAGCGTTGGCACACGAGCCTAAAATATTAATTCTAGATGAACCAACAAGTGGACTTGATCCAATTATGCAAAATGTATTTTATGATTTATTAAAAGAAGAAAAAGCAAAGGGAAATACTATATTTTACTCAACACATATTTTAAATGAAGTATCTAAAATCTGTGATAGAGTAGGAATTATTAGAAATGGTGAACTTATAAAAGTCGAAAAAATAGAGGAGTTATCTAAAAAAAGTCTTACATTTGTTACGATAACATCAGAACAATCAAAAGAAATTGTAAAAGATTTAAAAATAAATACTGTATCAGAAGATGGAAATACTATTAAATTTGGAAACAATTTATCACATGATGAACTAATAAAGAAACTTTCAAAATATAAAATTGATAGAATTTTAATAGAAGAAGCAACACTTGAAGATATGTTCTTACATTACTATAAATAGGGGGAATAAAGTATGTTTAAAAGAGAATTGAAAATAAATTTAAAAAGTTTTATTATATGGACATTTATTTTAATAGGATTATTTTTAGTAGTATTTCTAGTTTATCCATCAATCGTAAATAGTGAAAATATGGAAATGATGGATGAAATGATGAAAATGTTTCCAGAAGAAATGTTAAAAGCTTTTAATATGGATATTTCAAGTATAGATTCTGCTTTTGGATGGCTTAAAACAGAAGGCTTTGTATTTGTACTTTTAATAACAGGAATTTATAGTGGAATTCTTGGCTCAAATATCTTATTAAAAGAAGAAAGTGATAAAACAATTGAATACTTAAATAGTGTTCCAGTAACAAGAAAAAATATAGTATTAAACAAAATACTTTGTGGACTTTTATATATTGTTTTAATGATAGCAATAATTGGAATATTTAATTTTGTAGGATTAAGTTTAAGTGGAGATTTTGATAGAAAATCATATATGTTATTAAGTATAACACCAATATTTTCTTCAATAGTTATATTTGCAGTATGTCTATTCTTATCAACATTTACACATAAAACAAAGAAAACACTTGGAATAAGTTTAGGAATAGTATTCGCAAGCTATTTTCTAAATGTTATATCAGAAATGGGAGAAAGTACAGAATTTCTTAAATATATATCAATCTTTACACTTGCAGATATACGAAATGTAATTATTAATGTATCTATTAATCCATTAATGGTTGCATTAGCGATAGGTATTACAGCAATATTTATGATTTTAACAATTATTAGATATGAGAGAAAAGAACTTGTATAATATAAGACAATTTATATTTGAAATATAATAAATAAATTAAAAACAAAGGAAATACTAGTAAACCTAAGTATTTCCTTTGTTTTTTACTATACTCACTATACCACAAAATTGCAAAAAATTCAAGACTGCTATTTTATCTAATATTGTGTTATATAAAATAAGAGGTGTTAAAATTGGAAGATTCTTATTTAGAGATAATAAATAAAAGAAAACAGCTTGAAATTTCAAATATAAAAAAATGTAATGAATACACAAGTAAGTATGGATTAATATTATCAGACAATCAAATAAATAATTTATTGGAAAGAAGAAAAGAAACTTTAGAAAAAACTATATACAAATAATGTATCAAGTGATACAATACTGTAAGATACAAAAAATAAGGAAAGGAGATAGTAATGCCTACAAAAATTAGAATTTCAAAAGATATGATATTAGATGCTGCATTTGAAATAGCAAGACAAGAGGGAATGGAAAAATTAAGTAATAGAGAACTGGCAAAAAAGTTAAAATGTTCAATTAGACCAATATATTATCAATTTGAAAATGTAGAAGAAATGCAAAAAGAATTATATATAAAAATAGAACAATATTTTTATGAATTTTTATTAGATAATATGGTCGAAGGAATACCACAATATAAACAAATTGGAATAAACTATATAAGATTTGCTAAAAGAGAGAAACAATTATTTCAAACTTTATTTATGAACTCTACAGGATTAACACCAGATGCATTTGTTTCAAAGGATGGAGAAGATTATAAAGAAATTGAAAAATTAATAAAGATAAGTACAAACTTAAAAGAAGAAGAGATAAAAGATTTTCATACAAAAATGTGGATTTTCTGCCATGGAATTGCAACATTAGTGGCAAGTGGCACTGTTAAATTAACAGATAGTCAAATACAAAACTTATTATCTTATGAGTTTCAAGCATTAATGTTATTGGAAGAAAATCCAAATAACAAATGGGTAATAAATAAAAAGGAGGAAAATAAATAATGAAAAAATTTGGAAATGTATTATGGGGAATAGTTTTAATTGTTGTTGGATTAATAATAGGAGGAAATGCACTTGGAATTACAAGTATCGACATATTTTTTAATGGTTGGTGGACATTGTTTATTATTATACCATGTTTTATAGGATTATTTAAAGAAAAGGAGAAGACAGGAAATTTAATAGGATTACTAATTGGAGTAGCATTACTTTTAGCTTGTCAAAATATTTTGGATTTTGATTTAATATGGAAATTAGCATTTCCTACAATTTTAGTGATAATTGGATTATCAATTATTTTTAAAGATGCTTTAGGTGGAAAAGTAAGCAGTGAAATAAAAAAACTAAATGAAAAAAGAAATGGAGAAAATAGTTATTGTGCAACATTTGCAGGACAAAATGTAAGCTTTGCTGGAGAAAAATTTACAGGAGCAGATTTAACAGCAGTATTTGGTGGAGTTAAATGTGACTTAAGAAATGCAATTATAGATTCAGATGTAGTAATTAACACAAGTAGTACATTTGGAGGAATTGAAATATATGTACCATCAAATGTAAAAATAAAAATCAAATCAATCCCAATATTTGGAGGAGTTGAAAATAAAGCAAATACAAAAACAGATGAGAACAGTCATACAATTTATATAAATAGTACAGCAGTATTTGGAGGTGTTGAAATAAAATGACAACGGCTCAAAAAGTTATTAAATACATAGCTCTCGGATTTGCTGCATTTTTAATTGTTACAATAATATCATTAATATTAAATGGTGGTTATGCTTTATTAAGTGGATTTGGAGTAATACAAAAAAATATCATAACAGAAGATTTAAAAGTAATATCAAGTGAAGTAAAAGAAGTATCAACACTAAAAATAGATTTAGCTTTTACAAATTTAGATATAAAAACAGGGGATATTTTTAAAGTTGAAACTAATAATTCAAAAATAACATTTGAAAATAATAATGGTAGTGTAAAAATAAAAGAGAAAAATATAAATTGGTTAAGCAATAATAACAGGTCGAGTAATTTAATAATTTATATTCCAGAAAATATGATAGCTATAGACGAAACAAATATAGAAACAGGTGCTGGAAAAATAAATATAGAAAAATTAAATACACAAACTCTATATCTTGAACTTGGTGCAGGAGATGTACATATAGAAAATGTTATAGCAACTGGTGAAACAAAAATTGATGGTGGAGCCCGGAAAAACAGAACTAAAATCTTGTGAAATAAACAATTTAAAAGCAGATTTAGGAATGGGAAAGTTCGTTTTCAGGGGTAGACTAACAGGAAAAAGTGAAATAGATTCTGGAGTTGGAGCAATAAATATAAAGTTGCTAGACAATTCTGACAACTATACTATTAATGCAGACAAAGGAATTGGCTCTATCACATTAGACGGAAAGCAACTTGAAACGGATAGAGTATATGGTAATGGCGAGAATTATTTAGATATTGATGGTGGAATAGGAGAAATAAAAATAGATTTTGAGGAGGAATAATAAATGGAAAATAAAATATGTCAAAGTTGTGGTATGCCTATAACTTCAGATGAACAATTAGGCACAAATAAAGATGGAAGTATTAATATGGATTATTGTAAATATTGCTATAAAAATGGTGAATTTATAGATAAAGTTACAATGGAAGAATATATAGAAATGTGTTCTCAGTTTGGTTCACAGGCAGGAATGACTAATGAAGAAATGAAAGAACATTGTAAGAAATTATTTCCTACTTTAAAGAGATGGAAACATATTTAACACAAATTACAATTTAGAACTAAAATGAAGAAAGGTGAAAATAAATAATGATTGAAATTAAAGAGTTTAGTAAAATTTATAATAATGAAAAAAAGGCGGTAGATAATATATCTCTAAATGTAAATGATGGAGAAATATTTGCATTTATAGGGCACAATGGAGCAGGAAAAACAACTACATTAAAATCTATTGCAGGAATATTAGACTTTGAAGAAGGAGATATTCTAATTAATGGAAAATCAATAAAGAAGGAACCAATTGCTTGTAAAATGCAAATGGCTTATGTGCCAGATAATCCGGATTTGTATGAGAATATGAAAGCGATTGATTTTATCAACTTTATTTGTGATATGTATGAAGTTACAAAAAATGAAAGAAAAGAAAAAATCGAAAAGTATGTTAATTTATTTGAATTGCAAAATAATATAAATGATGAAATTTCCTCTTTCTCTCACGGAATGAAACAAAAGGTAGCTTTAATTGCAGCTCTTGCACATAATCCAGAAGTATTAATTATGGATGAGCCATTTGTAGGACTAGACCCAAAAGCAGTATTTGATATGAAAGAAATTATGAGAGAAATGTGTAAAGAAGGAAAAACAATATTTTTCTCAACACACATTCTAGAAGTTGCGGAAAAATTATGTAGTAGAGTGGCAATTATAAAGCAAGGAAAAATTGTTAAAGTAGGAAACATGGAAGAAGTTAAAGGTGATGAATCTTTAGAGAGGGTATTCCTAGAACTAGACGAAGAAAATTTTGAAAAATAATCAGCATCTTGCGTCGTTAAAAAAGGAAGGAAAATAAAAATGAAAAAATTAATATCTTTATTAAAGGCAACTATGTCACAAGACATGAGCTTGTTTAAAATAAAATCTAAAAATGAATCAAAGTTTAGTAAAATAATTTTACCGATAGTTCTAGCTTTAATTGTAATGTTTTCGGTGGGTTCATATGCGGCAATGCTCGCAGAAGAATTAGTTAAATATAACTTGACATACATAATATTAACTATTTTTATAATGCTTACATCTTTACTAACAATAATTGAGGGAGTATATAAATCGCAAGGAATTTTGTTTGAAGCAAAAGATAATGATTTGTTATTCTCAATGCCAATTTCAAAATCAAAAATCTTTTTTACAAGGTTATTCAAATTGATAAGCTTTGAATTTTTATATAATTCATTGTTTATGTTTCCTGCAATGCTAGTATATGCAATGTACGAAAAAACAAGTATAAGCTTTTATATAATATCACTAATTATGCTGGTGCTATTACCGATTATTCCAACCATTGTGGCATGTATTATTGGGTATATCATAAAGGGATTAGCCTCAAGATTTAAAGCTAAAAATGTTATTCAAGTAATACTTACAACTATAATGTTATTATTTATTTTTTATGCATCATTTAATATTCAAGGACTTATAGCTAATATAATACAAAATGCAAATAGCATAAATGAAGTAATTACAAGAATATATTATCCAGCAGGATTATATATAAATTTAATACAAAACTTTAACATATTAGATTCAGTGGTTTTGTTTGCAATTAACATTATTCCAGCCATTTTATTTATATATGTAGCAAGTATATTTTATTTTAAAATTACTTCAAAACTTGGAGAAAAAAGTAACAATAAAAAGAAAGTAAATTGGGGCAAATCAGCTGATAAAACATTTAAGGTAAAGTCACAATTATTAGGATTGATAAACAAAGAAATGAAAAGATTTTTTTCATCACCAGTATTTATAATAAATGCTGGTTTTGGAATGGTATTAATGATTGTTGCTACAATTGCAATGTCAATTAATTTTGATGGAATGGTGGAAGTAATCTTGCAAGGAGAAAATATAGGAATTTCAATAGACGAAATAAAAGCTATGATGCCAAAAATATATTATGCCTTTGTAGTATTTGCAACATGTATGACATCTATTACATCTTCAATGATTTCATTAGAAGGGAAAAGTTTTAATATAACAAAAAGTTTGCCAGTTTTGCCAGAAAAAATATTGCTAGCTAAAGTTTTAACAAGTAATATAATATCAATTCCAGTTGTTTTGATATGTGATATAATTTTCTTTGTGGTATTTAAAGTAGCAATTATAGATATAGTATTTATCTTACTTGTATCAATTATTATGCCAACATTTACCGCATTAGTGGGAATTTTAATGAATTTAAAATATCCTAAAATGAATGCAACATCAGATACAGAAGTGGTTAAGCAAAGCATGAGCTCAGCAGTATCAGTATTTATAGGATTGTTTGTAGGAATGCTATCAATAGCTATTATCATATTAGGAAGTAAAATAAATTTAGATTTATTTATTATATTAGAATTGTTGATATTCGGCGCAATTGTTTTCACATTATGGAGAATCTTAAAGAAATATGGAGTAAAACGATTCAGAGAGATTAATGTGTAAAAGTTAGAAAGAAATGTAATGAAAAAGGTAATTTGTAGGGGAGATATAAAAATGAATGAATATATTAATTTGACATTAGAAAATATTGATGATGAACATATATGTTGTGCAATAGGAGATCCCAAACATCAAAATGGTGTTAATAATAAAAAAGAGTGGATTAAAAGTAAATTAAGTGAAGGACATGTATTTAGAAAATTAGATGCAAGAGGGAAAATATTTATAGAATATGAACCAATTGAAACTGCGTGGGTGCCAGTAAATGGGAAAAATTATGAATATATTTATTGTTTATGGGTTGCAGGTAGTTTTAAAGGAAAAGGTATTGCTAAAGAATTATTAGAGTATGCAATAAACGATTCAAAAGAAAAAGGTATGAGTGGAATATGTACTTTAACTTCTAAAAAGAAGAAACCATTTTTAAGTGAAAAGAAATTCTTTGAACATTATGGATTTAAAGTTGTAGATGTCATTGGGGATTATGAATTATTAGCATTACAATTTGACAATAATGAAACTCCTAAATTTAATGATAATGTAAGAACAATGAAAATAGATAATCAAGAATTTACTATTTATTATAGTCCAGAATGTCCTTATGTAGAACATGAAGTAAAAGAACTATCTGACTATGCAAAAGAAAAAAATATTAAAATTACATTTATTAAAATTGATTCTTTAGAAAAAGCAAAAGAAGTTCCTTGCATATTCAATAACTGGGCCAACTTTTATAAAGGTGAATTTATATCTAATACTATATTAAATGCAAATTCATTTGAAAAATTAATTAAATAACAAATTAGAATTTACAAAGGGGATTTTAGTTATGGCGATGTGGAATCCTTGGCGAGGATGTAAAAAATGTAGTGATGGTTGTTTGCATTGCTATATTCATAAAGGTGATTTTAAAAGAAATATTAATACTAATGAAATAGTAAAAACAAAAGATTTTAATAAGCCAATAGAAAAATTAAAAAATGGTAATTATAAAATGAAGCCTGGAATTGTTTATCTTTGTTTTTCTACAGATTTTCTAATTGAAGAAGCAGATGAATGGAGAAACGAATGCTTTAAAATGATTAAAGAAAGACAAGATTGCACATTTTTATTTCTAACAAAAAGAATAGATAGATTTATGAGATGCATTCCTGCTGATTGGGAAAATGGTTATGATAATGTTGTAGTATGCTGTACTATTGAAAATCAAAAAAATGCAGATTACAAATTATCAATATTTAAAGATTTACCAATAAAACATAAATGTATTACCGCACAACCATTAATTGAAAAAATAAATATAGAAAAATATCTTGATAATATAGAGTTAGTAGTTGTTGGAGGAGAATCTGATATAAATGCAAGACCACTTGATTATAACTGGGTATTAGATATTAGAGAACAATGTATAAGAAAAAAAGTAGATTTTGAATTTAGACAATGTGGAACATACTTTATAAAAGATGGAAAACAATATAAACTACAAACAAAAGACTTGTGTAAACAAGCAAAGTTAGCAAATATTAATATTAAAAATTAAAATTTTATAAAAAGATATGAAAATAAAAAGAGTTTTGCGCAATTTATCTGTAAAATACAAATTTTATTTGTAAAAGACTACACAAATTAAAAAAAACATGCTACAATAAAAATGAAATTTTAAAAATATGTAAATTTTATTTTAAATATCAGTTTGCAACAAATTTACCTTAATAAAAATAATGATTTTGAAGTAATTTTGGTGCAATCGTTTTAATACAGTCCTCGAAAACCTAAATGGAAAAAATCAATAAAATAGTGGCTGGAAACATTGAAAATAAAGAGAAAAATTTGAAGGAGGAGAAAAAATGTCAGGACATTCAAAATGGCATAATATTGCAGCTAAAAAAGGAAAAGCAGATGCTGCCAGAGGAAAAATATTTACTAAATTAGGAAGAGAATTATTAATAGCAGTAAAAGAAGGTGGACCAGAACCTGCGGGAAATTCAAAATTAAAAGCTGTTATTGCAAAGTGTAAAGCTGCTAACATGCCTAATGATACAATAAACAATGCAATAAAAAAAGCTTCAGCAAGTAATGAAAATTACGAAGAAATAGTATATGAAGGATATGGACCAAATGGAGTTGCTGTAATTGTAAATGCTTCAACAGATAATAAAAACAGGACAGCAGCAGATGTAAGACATGTATTTGATAAGGCTGGTGGAAATCTAGGAACAAGTGGTTGCGTTTCATATATGTTCAATAAAAAAGGTGTTATTGTTATAGATAAAACAAAAACAAATTTATCTGAAGATGAGCTAATGTTACTAGCTATCGATAATGGAGCAGAAGATTTTAATGTAGAAGAGGAATGTTATGAAATTACAACAGAACCATCTGATTTTACACAAGTTAGAGAAGCTTTAGAGGCAGAAGGAATTGAATTTGTAGAAGCAGAAGTTCAAATGATTCCTACAACATATGTTGCATTAGATGAAAAAGCAAGTGAAAGAATGCAAAGGCTAATAGATAATCTAGAAGATTTAGATGATGTTATGGATGTATATCATAACTGGGAAGAATAAAAAAATGAGGCGATATGCCTCATTTTTTGCATATGGGTCGCTTTTTTTGGGCGATCCATATTTTAATTTATTATTAATTTTTTAGTATAATCTAAATTAGCTTTTGAATCATATTCATAACCTAAAGTATAAATATTAGAAGCTAAAATATCTTTTTCCAGCATACTTTTTAAAATCTTATTATTGTTATTATCAATAAATTTTTTTACAGATGTTATAACTGGATATTTTTTGTTTTCACTTATTTGAGAAAGTAGATTTTTTCCTCTATGGCTAACTCCTAAAACCCTAATATATGGATTTATTTTATATGAATCATTTTTATCTTTCTTAGTAATATTTAATAATGAATATAATAAAATTCTTTGAATTCTAGAACGAGTGTATCGTTTAGATTTAATAGAATTTATTAAATCTTCTAAATTATTACAGGAATCAGAAGCACTTTTTATTGAATTTTCTAATCCTTCTGTAACATCTTGCAAATTTTCTATATCGGATAAACTCATTTTTCTTAAAGTGTATATTATTTCTCTTTCAAAACAAGAAATGCTGTTTACTATCTTTCCATATTTTATGTTGTTTTTTAATATGTCAAAAGAAGAAGCGGGCAAGTAAGAAGAGATATCTTTGCTAGAAGATATAAGTTTTCTTAAAGCTGTTGCACTGGCAATATTTTCTACAGTTTCTACACTATTATAGTCAGTTCCAATTCGTTTTATTGTTATAGCACTTATATTAGATTTAAGCTTTTTCATAGCTTTTAAATATTCTATACCCAAAATATTATTAGGAGAAGATAATATATTTGCATATTTTCTAACATCACCCAAATAAAACATTAGAGCATTTTCTCTAGCTTTTGGATAAGAAATACCCTTTGCTAATTCATGTTGAAGTATAGTTAGATATTCCTTAGGTTCACTGTATAAAACATTAGCAATCTGTGTTAATGCAGAAATATCGCCACATTCACTTCCAAAAGAGAGAGTAACATCTTTGCCAAAGGCACTTAAAAGTTTAATAGCACCCTCTGCAAAGTTTTCTGCACTTGATATACTATAAATGGTAGGAAGCTCAACAACTAAATCAACACCCATTTTTAAAGCTATTTCAGCTTTAGACCATTTATCAATTATAGAGGTATCGCCGACGTTGTACAAAATTTCCACTCATAATGCATACTGTATAATCAGGGTTTACAAGTCTTTTTGATTCTTCTAAATGAAGAAGATGACCATTGTGAAATGGATTGTATTCGGCTATTATTCCTAATATTTTACTCATAATATCTCCTATATTATTGCAAATTTTAATTATTTATTGATATAATATCATAAAACATAAAAAAAGACAAATTCCAATTTATAAAGAAAGGAAAATAAATATGGACAAAGTTATAATATATACAGATGGTGCATGCTCACGGAAATCCAGGACCTGGTGGCTGGGGAGCTATACTGATGTTTAATGATGTAAAAAAAGAAATTAGTGGGGGTAATCCTGATACTACTAATAATATAATGGAAATAACTGCAGTTATAGAAGCGCTAAAACTATTAAAAAAGCCATGCGAGGTAGATTTATATAGTGATAGTGCGTATGTTGTTAATTGCTTTAATAATGGTTGGATATATAATTGGATAAAAAATAATTGGAAAACAGCAAGTAAAGAACCTGTAAAAAATAAAGAATTGTGGCAAGAATTGTATAACTTAACCAAGGTACATAAAGTTAAATTTATAAAAGTAAAAGGACATAGCGATAATGAATTCAATAACAGATGTGACGAACTAGCAAGAGGAGAAATTTCTAGAATTTAGTACAATTATTACTAAATGATTACAAAAGCATTACGTTTTAACGACAGCCGTTGAAATATAAAGGTTTATGGAATATAATGACTACGAAGGTAGAATATACATAAGAAGAATTTGTGGAGGACAAATGTATGGAAACTTTTGCAGACTATATATTAGCTGAAAAAGACTTTAATAAAAAAATTGAAATAGCATATTACTTACAAAAGAAAACTGGTATTTTTTTGGATAATAGTGTTCTTTTTAAAACAGCAATTGCAAAACTTTTTATAGAAACCATGAATATAGATGTTGACGAAAATTTAGTATTAACAGCGGCTTTATTGTATGCATGTAAAAAAGTAAATGATTTTCAGGACTTAGAAAAGGTCAGAAGTTATGCAAAGGAAAGCGCAGACTATTTAAAAAAATTAGGCTTTTCAGATGAATTTTGCAAAATATGTGAGCAACACAATAGATATAATAGCTATGTAAAAAGAGAAAAAGAAGCAGATATATTAGAATTAGTAGATAATTTCGGTGGTATGATGCTAGATAGAGACGAAAGAAAGGGATTTCCAGCAGATGAAGCATTAGTTTTACTTGAATATAGAAACTTGAAAGGACTTTCAAACATTTACCTTCAAGAATTTAAAAAATTTATAAATATAATAAAGGAGATACCAGTGCCATGCTAGGAGAAAAAGATGTTAGTATATTTGGAAGACTAAAAGATGGAATTAATAAGACACTTCCTGAATTTGTTAAGCTTATGTCAGACAAGATGGCGTATGTTAAACAAATAATAAATCAACGTACTAGTGATAAAGAAGATACAAAGGATGAAATGTATAAATAAGTTTATTAATTAGGTTGCATTTTGCAACCTAAAATTTGTATATAGGAGAAGATAAAAATGTACGAAGTTTTTGCAGATTTACATGTACACATAGGAAGAAGTGAAAATAATAAACCAATAAAAATAACGGCAGCAAGAAGCCTTAATTTTGCAAACATTGCAAAGGAGTGCAGAGAAAGAAAAGGAATAGATATAGTAGGAATTATAGACTGTGCATCACCATATGTAATAGAAGACATAGAAAATTTTTTAAAAACTGGTGAAGCATATGAAATAAAAGATGGTGGAATAATATACAAAGATAAAGTATGTATAATTTTAGGAAGCGAAATAGAAACATCAGAAAAAGGATTAAATGGACATTGTGGAAGCGCACATAATTTATGTTATTTCCCACATTTAGAAGATATAAAAGGTTTTTCAAAAGAAATGAGTACACATATAAAAAATATTACATTAAGTTCACAAAGAGCTGATATTTCTGCATATGAACTAATTGATATAGTAGAAAAATACAATGGCATATTAGTACCAGCACATTGCTTTACACCACATAAAAGCTTTTATGGAAATTGCACAGATAGATTAGAGAAAATTTTTAAAGAAAAATATTCTAAAATACCAGCCATAGAATTAGGTTTAAGCTCTGATACATTTTTAGCAGATACTATTTCGGAATTAGAATCAAAAACGTTTTTAACGAATTCTGATGCTCATTCGCTACCAAAAATAGCAAGGGAATATAATAAAATATTAGTAGGAGATATAAGTTTTAAAGAACTATTAAAAGCTTTAAAAAATGAAGATGGAAGAAAAATTATAACTAATTACGGACTAGACCCAAAACTTGGCAAGTATCATAGAACATATTGCGAAGTTTGTGGCAAAAATAT
>ULMG01045453.1_pt1 | contig 14799 bp, 13 predicted proteins | sample 1951601 | NCBI WGS metagenome assembly ULMG01 (sample SAMEA4835545, study PRJEB28245) | human gut metagenome | biome: gut microbiome; material: fecal sample | place: Denmark | collected 2008
AATATTACCTTTAATATTACTTACTGTTATAAGTTCTTGTTCTTTTCCATTATATGTTAAAGTATTTGCTTTTACTATTACTGGATTATCATGTTTTATAACAGTTATTTTATAACTTGCAGTTAAATTTCCAACTTTAGCAGTTATAATAGCATTACCTATTCCTTTAGCAGTTACAACTCCATTATTAATTGATGCAACATTATTATTACTACTTGTCCATGTTACATTTTTATTATCAGTTGTATTACTTGGATTATAAATAACAGTTAAATTTTCTGTTTCACCTATATATTTTGTGTCACTAGTTTTATTTAAGTTAATGCTTTTAAGTGGGTTTAATATTACTTTTTCAATTACTTCATAATTAAATGAATTACTAATTCCTTCATATGTTATAGTAGCACTATAACTACCCACTTTATTTGTATTAAAATTAGTTATAGTATATTCATTATTACTAAGTTCTTTTCTATTTTTAGTATAATTAGCAATTACTTTTAAACCAGTTAAATCTACATTATCACCAACTGTATAAGTTGTTTTATTTGGTGATGTAATACTTAAAGATAATAAACTATTATTTGATTCTTTATACTTAATATGAGTTATATCGTCTTTTATATATGAAATATATAATCTATTACCTATAGAAAATACACCACTATAATCTGCATTAACACCACTTGCAATATTATTTCCTTCCATTGTAACTTTATCGGATAATGAATAAACCATTAATACATTATCATTACTATATATATCAGTTGGATCTTTAATTGTTCTTAAATAAAGATTACCTTGTGATTTAAATAATTGTGGTAAATTATATGGAATAGTTTCAGTTTTCTTTTTAAAATTAGTTCCATCAAATTCATATAATTCAATATCACCAGTATTTTTACCAGCAATAATTATTTTATTATTTAAATCTTTCGCATCATATGAATTAACTAATATATCATTATTAATTTCTTTAAGAATATTATTACTATATTCATATATTTTTATCTTTTTAGTACTTGATTCTCTTACCATTAAATATATTTTATTATTAATTGATAAAACTTTTGGATCACCTACAAATGAACCACTATAATAATTAGTTACTTTAGTTATATTATCATCTTTATATTTTAATAATTCAGCATTATTATTGTCATACATATTAGCAATATATAATTCATTATTTATTACTTCAGTACTCATATAACCAGTTGAATAGTTATATTCTGCTCTTTTTTTCCATATATTATTTTCTAAAGAATAAACACCTATTTTATTCCAACAACCATATATTAAATATAATTTATTATTAATTATTTTAAACTCCATTGTACTTGGAGATACATCACCAATAACAATATTAGTACCATTCGATATAGTACTCCAATTACCATTATCATAAACAGTAGTATATAATTTATTATTTGTTATTGAACCTACATATATTTTATTATTCATTTCTATAGATGTTTGAACTTTATAACCACCATTTTTATTAATATCATCATATTTTAATTCATTCCAAACATCTAAATCATCTTTATTTGGAATACTTACATTTAATGTAATACTATTTGAACTTGATGAACCTATTTCACTAAGTACTATACCTGAATTAGTTCCATCACTATATAATAATGCTTTATCTTTACTATTTAAATCACTATTACCTACAGTTGTTCTACCAAGTTCTTTAGAAAAAACTGTATTATAAACTGCTGAAGATGGAGTACTATTTAAAGCAAAAGAATTATCTCTATATACATATACACCATATGAACCAAATTTATTACTTAAACCTGTTATTGTTGTATTAATTTTATATACAATAACACCACTATTACTTATACTTCTGTCTATCTTATCAAATAAAGTTGGTTTCTTTCTATATTCTACAACAAAAAATTCATAATCATTTAATGGTGATTTAATTATATATGCTTGATTACCATCTTTATTATCTTGAGTATTTAATGTAATAGTTCCAGATTTAGTAATTTCATCAATACTAAGCCAATTTGTAAAATAACTTCTTAAATAAGCAAGTGAATATGGAGGCGGTGAAATAACATTACCCATAATATCCCAAGTAAATACTGGATAATCATTATTACTATTATATAAATCTGGATAACCTAAAGAATGCATAAATTCATGAATAATAACAGAACTCTTAGTATTTCTAATTGAATATGTATTAAGCATATTATAAGTACCTAAAGACTTATTAGATAATGTTATATCATTACCACCAGGATAATCACTCTTATGAGATACAAGAGATGAATTAGAACCAGCATTATCAGCTTTATTCCTTAAAATAATAGTTAAATTATCAACAATACCATCATTATCATAATCAATTGTTCCACTAACATTTGGATATTTTTTTAAAACATCACTAATAATAATTGAATCATAATTAGAATTATTCGCATCATCTTCTGTAATACTAAGTTCAATTGGAATAAAAGTACTATCATTTATTTGAGGAAATAAATTATATAAATGAAAATTATTATAAGATATATTCTCTAAATAATTCTTAACACTAGTTTCACTAGAACCATTATAATACTCCATTATAGTTTTATAATTATCTTCCATATATTTTTTACCCTCTAAATCCCCATTAAAATATGTAAAAAATACTACGTTAGCATAATTTCTTTCATTATTAACACTTTTAGCATATATATTACTAGGAAATAGTAATATAACTATCATAATTAATATACATAAAAACTTCTTCATAAAACACCTACTATATCTTTTAATAATTATAACAAATATATTTTAAATTTTTAATAGTTAATATAAAAAAAATCAAGTTATTTTTAACTTGATTAATCTCTTGAAAATAAATCTCTTGTATATATTTTATCTTTAACATCATCCAATATGTTATCATTTCTATTAACTAATATAACATCAGATATATTTTTAAATTCATCTAAATCTTTTATAACTCTACTATTAAAGAAATTATCTTCTTTTAGTGTTGGTTCATAAACTACTACTTCTATACCTTTTGCTTTAATTCTTTTCATAACACCTTGAATAGCACTTGCTCTAAAATTATCTGAACCACTTTTCATTGTTAATCTATATATACCAACAATTTTAGGATTTTTCTTTATAATTTCTTCCGCAATATGATCTTTTCTTGTTTTATTACTTTCAACTATTGCACTTATTAGATTTTCTGGTACATCTTTATAATTAGCTTTTAACTGTTTTGAGTCCTTTGGTAAACAATAACCCCCATAGCCAAAACTTGGATTATTATAATGGTTACCTATTCTAGGATCTAAACATACACCATCTATTATATCTTTTGTATTTAATCCTTTTAATTCTGCGTAAGTATCAAGCTCATTAAAATATGCTACTCTAAGTGCTAAATATGTATTAGCAAATAATTTAACTGCTTCTGCTTCAGTAGAATTCATATATTTAACTACTACAGCATCTTTTAAACATGCACTTTTTAATAATCCAGCAAATTCTTTTGCTCTATCACTTTTTTCACCAACAATTATTCTAGATGGATATAAATTATCATATAATGCTTTACCTTCCCTTAAAAATTCAGGACTAAACATAATATTATCAATATTATATTTTTCTTTCATATTATTTATAAATCCAACTGGTATTGTACTTTTAACAACCATAACAATATTGTCATCATTCATAGAAATAACTTTTTGAATTATATCTTCTACTGATGATGTATCAAAAAAGTTTTTTTCTTCATCATAATTAGTTGGTGTACTAATTATGACAAATCTAGCACCTTCAAAAGCTTCTTTATAATCTAAAGTAGCTTTTAAATTTAACTTTTTTTCCTTAAAATATTTTTCAATATATTCATCTTGAATAGGACTTATCCTATTATTTATCATCTCTACTTTTTCAGGTATAACATCAAGTGCTACCACCTCATTATTTTGACTAAGTAATGTGGCTAGAGATAAACCAACATAACCTGTCCCTGCTACTGCTATTTTCATTATTTAACCTCTTTTCTTAATTTATTTCTAACTTTATTTACTGATTCTATTATTAATTTATCCTTTAAAATATATAAAATTATAAAGTAAGCAAAACATGAAACCATAACTTGTAAAATGATTGATAAAAAGTTATCATTTATAAAATGACCAACAGTTATACTACATATAAACATAATTAATGATGCAATTACATATTTATAAGATAATTTTACAACACCAATAAATTTTATTTTTTTTCTTATTAAAATAAATTGTGTTGTCGTTACCGCAAGTTCTGCAATTACTGTTGCTATAGAAGCACCAATACTTGCAAAATGTTTAATTAATATTAAATTTAATATAAAATTTACAATAGCGCCTATTACAACAGATAATGTATATTGATTTTGTTTTCTTGTTGGTAATAAATATTGAGTTCCTGTTACATTACTTAATCCTATTAGAACTATTATCGGGCTAATTACACATAATAAAGGAACAACTTTATCATAACCTTTACCATAAAATAATGGTACAAAACTACTTGATACGCTTATAATTCCAAACATTAATGGAAATGCCAATAACAATATAAAGGAAAATGATTTATTCATATATTCTCTTACCTTTTTATGATTACCACTCGCAAATGTTGCTGCTATTCTTGGCATCATAACTGTACCTAAAGAAGTTGCAATTGTCATTAGTAATTTTATCATTTTTTGTGCTTGCTCATAATACCCAACTTCTGCTTTATTTGAAACAATAACACCTATCATCGTTTTATCTAAAACCGTATATATTTGAGTTGCAATCTGTGGTATAAATAACATTATTGTAGGTTTAATATGTCTAAATAAATTTAATTCTTTTATTTTAACCATTTGAACAAATCTAGGTAAATACATCCATAAAGATAAATTACCTAAAAAAGTTGAAAGTACATAAATAATAAAATATTTATTTAAATCTGTTGATTCTTTGACAAATACAAATATACAAATAACACTTATTAACTTTACAATTGTATTTCGCATTACTGTCTTTTTAAATTCTTCTAATCCTTGAAAATACCAACTGATATCAATTGCATTAGCAATTATTTCTAGAATTAAAATTTTATAATAAATATTATATTGTCCTTTTGAACAAAAAGTTATATAAAATATAAATAATGATATTCCAAGTGTTATGCACCTCATAAAAAATATTTCAAAAAATATTTTACTTCTTTTTTTAATATCATTTTGAACATATGCTATTTCTCTTTGCCCATACATCGCAACACCGAGTGAACCAAAAAGAATAAAATATGTTGTTATAGAAATTGTAAAACTATATATTCCAATATTTTCTGCTCCTAATACTCTAGATAGGTATGGAGTTGTTATTAAAGGAATAATAATTGTTAATATTTGATATAATAAATTATATATATAATTTTTTGTAACACTATTTTTTTTCATACGATTATATCACCTCATTAAATTTTTATAATCTTATTTAAATATGGGATTTTTGATATAACTTTTGTAATTATAATACATATTATAAAAATTATTGCTGAAAAAATTATATTTAAATAATTGTTATATAATAAATTAAAATACTTAAAAATTTTTATTATTGTTGGATGAATAATATATACTCCCATATTTAGTTTACCAATATCTGTAATTAATTTATTAGAAGTTTGTATACGACTGAAACAATTAAAAATTAAAAATGTAGTAACAATAACTATAAAACTATCATATAAATTCTCAGCATATAAATTTGAATATAAAATATCAGAAAAATTATATGCATATAAAACACTAACAAACAATGAAACAAATGTTATAACAATTAATTTTTTATTATTCACTTTCTTTAATGGATCATTTTTTCTAACAAGTCCACCAATAAAGAAATATGTTAACCAAGTCCAAATTCTAAATACTTGTGGAATACTGTTTTTTATTATATCATTTCCAAGAAAATTATTGTTTATAATGTTAAATAAATCAACTAGAGAACTAACAATAATAAGTAATATAGTAATAAATTTGTACTTATCAGTTTTATTAAATAATTTTTGAATTAATGGTAAAAATATATAAATTAAAATTAAAGCACCTAAAAACCAAAATTGCCAAAAAAAGCCCTTTTGAATATAATTTAAAAAAACATTACTAATTATATTCGAACTTTCTCCCTCAATAACTAATTTAAAAATTACAATAGGTATATTCCATATAATACATACCATAAAAATATTTAATATTTTTTTCAAAGCATATTTATAATCCTTAACCTTATTTAATTGTAAATATCCATTTACCATAAAAAATAATGGGATTGCAAATGTACCAAAATAATAAATTAATAACGAAAAATCTTTTTGATTTTCCTTTATTCCATTACAAACTGTATGAAGTATAATAACAAGAAACATCGCAATAATTTTACAAATATCAATCCAACATTTTCTTTTTTCTTTCACTATTAATCAACTCTTTCACAACTATTACTTTCATAAATATTCATTGCAGATTTAATTACATCATCCATATCATAATATTTATATTCTGCAAGTCTTCCACCGAAAATCACATTTTCTTCTCGTGCTGCGAGTTTTCTATACTCATCAGCAAGTTTATTATTTTTTTCATCATTAACGGTATAGTATTTTTCCATACCTTTTTTGTAATCAGCAGGATATTCATATGTTATTACTGTTTTTTCTTGAGTACCATACTCAAAATGTTTATGTTCTATAACTCTTGTATATTCTGCTTCATGACCAGTATAATTTACAACAGCATTTCCTTGATAATTTTCACAGTCAAGAATTTTTTCTTCAAATTCTAAACTTCTCCAATCAAGTTCACCAAGTTTATAATTGAAATATTCATCTATTGGACCCGTATATACTATCTTTTCTGCTATAGATTTATAATATTCAACATTATCAAAGAAATTAGTATTTAATTTTACTTCTATTCCTTCTAACATTTTTTCTACTAATTTAGTATATCCTCCAATTGGTATACCTTGATATTTATCATTAAAATAATTATTGTCATATATTAACCTTACTGGTAATCTCTTAATAATAAATGCTGGTAAATCTTTACAGTCTCTATTCCATTGTTTTTCTGTATATCCTTTTATTAATTTTTCATATATTGTTCTACCAACTAAACTTATTGCTTGTTCTTCTAAATTTGATGGTTCTTTACCTTCCATTTCTTTTCTTTCATCATTTATATGTCTTAATGCATCTTCTGGTGTAAATACATCATTCCATATTTTTGAAAAAGTATTCATATTAAAAGGCATATTATATATTTCATTACCTATTCTTGCTACTGGTGAATTTGTATATCTATTGAATTCAACAAATGAATTAACATAATCCCATACATCTTTATAATCTGTATGAAATATGTGTGCACCATATTTATGAACATTTATTCCTTCTACATTTTCTGTATAAATGTTACCCGCTATATGTTCTCTCTTATCTATAACTAAAACTTTCTTACCTGCTTTATTTGCTAAATTTGCAAATGTAGAACCAAATAATCCTGATCCTACTATTAAATAATCATATTTCATATTTACTCCTTTCAATGTAATCAATTGACTTTAAATTTTTACTAAAATTTTTACTAATTATAAACCAAAAAGTATTATAATATATATAAATTTCTAAATCATCTATAATACCATGCAATGCAAAAAAAGTTAAAATTACTAATAAAAAATAATCTTTTTCTTTTAATGTATTTGATAATGAGTAAGTTAATAATAATAATAATATAACAGTAAAAATAAGTCCATATTTTTCTAATAGGTTAAGATATAAACAATCAACATAAAAATACGTTCCACTGGTTTTATTACCATACATATCTAAACCATTTCCAATATATTTAGTATCATGACCTAATAAATTTATTGGATACATATCTAGAGAAATATGGCCTAAATATAATCTTCTTCCGAGTATTTCATTAAGTTTACTCATATATGGGTTTGAATAATCATAATTAATTGTTGTAACCAAACTAAATATTGAACATAAAATAAAAGAAAAAACCATTATTTTGCATAAAACATTTCTCTTTTTAAAAAAATTAGGAAATCTTGTTAATATAGCAATAAACAAAATTAACAAGATGGATAAATAAAATGATAGCCTCGAATCAGTTTTAATATATACGTAATAATTTAATATAAATAATATTATATATCTAAAAGGAGAGAACTTATCTTTATGCAAATACAATTCTAAAGCAGTAATATTAAATAGTATCATTGGTGAAAACAATGCATATCTAAACCCTAAATATTCCCTTATTCTACCACCTTCTGTAGAAATATAATTTGTAATTATACCAATTTTAGAACTAAATATTACTAAAAATAATAATAATATGCTTTCAAGCAATGAAAATTTTGCTATTTTTCTAAAATCAATACTTCTGGCACAGTAAATAAATAATATCATAATGAATAATGTACCATTATTATGAATCGTTACAGGAAATGCTAATAAAGAAACGAATAGTAAAAGAAAAATTTCTTTAATACAAATCTTCTTATTTAACAATTCATTATATAATAAAATCAACATACATAAAATATTAATATATTTTGTTATATTATTAGTATATATCTGAAAAAAAGATATATTCATTATACCAATAAAGATATACAAACCATATGCAAAGAAAAAAAGCATCTCATTTACTGAACAATTAATTTTATAATGTTTCAATCACAGTCACCACACCTTCTACTATAGATAATTACAACAATTATTAATCTTTAAAAATATGTTTTAAATCATGAATAATAATTTTTATTCTTTTAAGAAAATTTTTAAATTTATTTTCCGTAAATAACATTGAATTTAAATATTTTACACGCTTACCCTCTTTTTCTACCCAAACATTTAACAAAAACTCAGACATAAATCCATAAATTCGCTGTTCTTGTTTTGTATAGCCTTCTAAATCAACCATTTTTTCATATTTTTCTAAAAGTTCAAATAACCATGAACAATAATTTTTAAAATCAACTTTTTTCATTACCATCATGTTGCAAAAACTTGCTGAACGTGAATGCATTACCTTTTCAAAGTAATCATAATAATCTGGATAATCTTTTCTTATTAATTCTTCTAACGATATTAAGTCTTTTTCTCTTCCACTTATACTATTTGCAAAATAACCCCAAACATCTGGTTTTTCTTTGACTTTATATGGTAATATAACATCATATTTTTGCATAATTTCTTCTAATTTATTAGTGGAATATATTTTTGATTTAAGACCATCAACAAAAAACCTTCTATAATGACAAATTCCGATATAGTCTGGCAAATCATAATTTTTCCATAACCAATATATAGCAGTTAATTCACAATAATTTGCATTTTTATTTGCAATATTTTCACCAATCGAATCACATAATATCGTTTTTGAATTTTCTTTTCCATATTTTCCAACACCAATAATTTTATAATTTTCTGGAACTTTTAAAAACAACTTACGGTGTGTTATTACAAACATTTCTATTTTTTTCATAATATATTCTCCTATCTTACTAAACTTGTATTAATATCATAATATTTACTTTTGAATATTTTTTGTTTAAATTTTATTGCCATGGCATGCATTTTTTTTAAAGTACTCTTTTGATATTTTGCCCATTTATTTGCATATGCATCAAATTCATTTATATTAAATAAATCATATAACAATTTTAATTGACGTATATGCAAATCATGATATGCTGGACTTGCTATGGTTCCTTTTAAATCATAATCAGACCAAAATCCTCTATCATATTTTATCAATGTCTTAGACAGAGTTTCAATTGTTTTATCTAAAATTTTTTTATATTTTTTTTCATTGGAAACTAAAGTAAAATCATATAAACCAAAAATAGAAAATATCCAACCATTCAAAACAGTCAAATTATATTCAGAAACATATTCTTGAAAATATATATTATCCCCATCATAAATTGCAGTACCACCATCATAGGTTGGTTTTATCATAAAATCAATTGCCCTTTTTGCCAAATTGAAATATTTATCATCTTTTGTAGAAACAAATGCTCTGAGTAAAATTGAAACACCCTCACTTTGACACATAGATGATTGTGTTTCGTGTGCTTCGTCATTGAGTTTTTTCATACAATCCCACATACCATTTTCATCAATATTATTAACCGCCCAATCAACAATTTTCATAAATTCCAAATAATATTTATTATCCTTTGTTGATAGAAATAAATCATATAAACCTAAACCATATTGAAATATAGAAATTGGAAAATATGCTTCTACATTTGCTATTGTCGTATTTAGAGGTATTCCATTTTCATCCAAAAAAGTAGCATCAGATACCTTATTTGTTAAATCATTATAATATCCTTTTATTTCATTTTTAGAATACAATCTACCAACATCTTGCTTTACATGAAATGAACTTTTACCAGTAAACATTTTAACCCATCTTTTCATCAATTTAAATATTTTCATTTATATCCTCCAACAAATCTTTCTTGAAATTTAAAAGTATATTATTTATATCATATTTTTTTGAAAGCTCTTTTGATGATTTTTTATACCTTTCTATGCAATCACTTTCAATTAACTTAACTGTTTTATTATACATATCATTATAATTTTTATATTCAAATATGATACCATTTTCACCATCATTTATATACTCTTTTGCATATTTCCAATTTGATGCAATAACTGCTAAACCAGCAATATAACAATCAATCAATGCGCCAGGTAAGCATTCTCCTGGATATTCTGTAGGAAATATAAATATATCATATTGCGATAAAATTTCATATTCAATTTTATTATTTGGCTTTATTTCACCATGATATATTATTTTATTATTAAATTTTTTCTTTATTTCTGATAAATAATCTTCTTTACATTGACCATATATATCTAAAGTACATTCTATATTTTCCTTATTCAATCTACTAACAAGTTTAATGGCCTCTTCTATGCCTTTTTGTTTAATAACTCTACCATAATATACAAATTTAATATATTTTGTTTTTTTATACTTGTTTTCAAATTTATTCATTTTTCTAAAATTATTCAAAATAGAAACATTATTTATATTTAACTTTTCCAAATTTTTCTTTAAAATACCTGCTTCTACATAAATATGTGTTAGTCTACTATAAGAATTTATATTCCATTTTTTTTCTTCTATATTTCTAGATAAAGACCCACCTATTACAAAATAATATATTTTTTTTCTAAGTTTTATTCTATCATAGAAATTTAAAACAATATGTGCACCATTATCTGCCGACGAAATTATAATCTCATCACACCAAATTGTATAAATAATAATCAAAACAACTAACTTAAATATGTGTTTTTTCCAATTATCAGTATCAATTGTTTTTAACTTTATTTCCTTTATTTCTGATAAATAATTTCTTAAAAGTCTACATTTAATTGTTTCACCATCAAGCCTATTTCTATTATCTGCTGTTGTTGCTATATATAATATTTTTTTCATACAATACTCCAAGCCTACTTTCTTATATATATTCTTTTCTTTACAGCATTAAATGCGTATCCTATAAAGCAATAACATGTCTTCCATAATGGTAATTTTTCTATTTTTCTATACCAATACCAATTAGTTTTTACTGCTTTAAATTTATTACTTGATAATGAATTTTTAACAACTCTATAGTATGATAAATTTTCTGGGACCTCATAGCAATCAAATCCATTTTTTAGAAGTTGACACCAAGTTGCTGCATCTTGTCTTCTTCTAATATTGGGCATCTTTAATAATTCTTTACCTGTTAATTTAGTATCAACCATAACACCTACGGTTTGAATTATTGTATTTCTTAAAAATAAATTATAATTTACTTTTTTTGGTATTTTAACAATTTTATTTAAACTTTTTCCACTTTCATCTATTTTTTCATAGTCAGTACAAGTAAATGGATAATTATTTTTTAACATAAATTCAACTTGTTTTTCTAGTTTTTCTGATTTCCATAAATCATCTGCATCTAAATACGCAATAAATCTTCCCTTAGACTCCTCTAATGCTTTATTTCTTGCAATTGCCGCTCCACTATTTTTATCTAGTTTAAAATATTTTATTCGATTATCATCTTTTGCGTATTTTTTTATGATTTTTGCTGAATTATCTGGTGAACAATCATCGACTAAAAGCATCTCCCAATCTGTATATGTTTGATTTATTACACATTCTATTGTTTTAGGTAAAAATTTTTCACAATTATATATTGGAGTTATAATTGATACCTTCAAATTTTTTTTCATTTTCTAACCTCTTTTCTAAAAAATAAGATACATTTATACAATGTATCTATTTGTTATTTAGCACCTGTTCTTGAAATAACTGCTTTAATTGTTCTAAAAATACATTTAATATCTAATGACAAACTAGCGTTTTCTGCATAATAATATTCTAATTTTAATCTTTCATCATAAGTTGTGGCATTTCTACCATTACAAGCCCACCATCCAGTTATTCCTGGCTTAACTTTTTCATATATTTCATGATTTCCATTATGAGCATCAAGTTCACCTTCAACTAATGGTCTTGGTCCAATTAATGACATATCACCCTTAAATACATTTATAAATTGTGGTACTTCATCTAAAGATGTCTTTCTTATTATTTTTCCTATTTTTGTTATTCTAGGATCATGTTCTAATTTTTGATTTTTATCCCATTCTTTTTTATATTTAGGATCTTTTAATAACTCTTTTAATACTTCATCTGCATTTGGTACCATTGATCTAAATTTATATATATAAATAAATTTACCATTTTTTCCTATTCTCTTTTGAGTATAAAATATAGATTTAAAATCTCCTGTTACCATATAACATATTTTTATTATTAAAGATATTGGTAATAGCATTATTAACCCTATTAATGAACAAAATATATCAAATGTTCTTTTACATGCTAAAAACAAAGTTTTTCTAACTGAAACTACACTACTCTTTTCCATTACTAATGCTTCTTCCTGCATATTTATTTCTCCCCTTCAATACAAGTGTATATTATATATAAAATATTTGTTTTGTCAAATTTTGTCGAGCAAATATTTTTACAAAATAAAAAACATTAAAACTACATATTTTCTATACCAATTTTATCATAAATTAATGCTATAGACAATATAAAATTTTAACATTATACAACTTGTTAACAGTATTTAATTTATAAACTTTAATATTAAAAAAAGCCAGGAATAACTGGATGGTGGGCTTGTAATGGTAGAAGTGCTACAACTTTTACATAATAACTTGTTTTATTAATATTTTCTTTCATATCAATGGCTCTATGTTAATTGTGTCGACACTGTCGACACTTTTTACTTTATTATAATACTTCAAATTTAATCCTACTTATACTAATTCATATTTTCTTGAAATTATCCTATCGTCAGAACAATATTCAATCACATATCTATTTTCTTTCTTGCAAATTATTATTCCAACAGTTTTATTATCATCTATACTCTTTATATTTTTATCAATATAATTCATATATTTTTGTATTTGTCCTGTATGATTTGAATTTAGTTCAGTAACCTTTAATTCAACTACTACATAGCATTTATATTTAATATTATAAAGTAATAAATCTATATAATTATATCTATCTCCCATTTTTATTTTATATTCATTATCTATAAAACTAAATCCACTACCTAATTCTTTTAAAAAAGATGATATATCTTCTAATATTAGTTTTTGAAGTATTTTTTCTGATATTTCATTATTACCACTTGTATTCTTTATTTGAATAGGATTCTTTACTAAATCCGGTACTTTTAATTCTTCTTTGTTTTTCAATTTTTTCTTTGTTTCTTCATCTAATCTTTCATATTCATTAGATTTAATTTTTTGTCTTAATTCCCTTACTGATAATTTTTCTTCTTCAGTTATTTTTATATAATAGTTTATTTTATCTATATCACTATATGGTAATAATTCTACATAATGACCATAGGACAAATGTTGCGACACTGTCGCAAGTTTTTCAATTAAGTTGTAAAACTTTTTCATTCTTGTTAACGAAGTGAATGTATATCCTTTACCAAATTCACTTGTAAGTCTTCTAGAATATTCTTTTATTATTCCTTCTCCATAATGTTTACCTGCTTCTTTTAGTAATTTACCAATATTATAATACGTAGTTAAATCACTTTTATTAATTGAATAATTCTTTACCTTTTTAGTAATCTCATTATTTAATAGTTCTTTTTTAATTTCATCATAATAATTTATAAAAATCACCTCTACTTCTTATATTCTCCCTTTCTAAAGCAAATTCCCCTAAAATACGAAAAAAAGCAATCAATTTTCTTAATTGCTTAATATATTTTTTATTATTTTTTCTTAATTCTCTTACTGATAATTTATCTTCTTCAGTTATTTTTATATAATAGTTTATTTTATCCATATCACTATATGGTAATAATTCTACATAGTGACTATATGATAATTTTGGCGACACTGTCGCCATTTTTTTAATCAAATTATAAAATTTTTTCATTTTATTTAAAGTAGATGCATCATATTTAGTTCCTAAATCAGCAGTTAATTTTTCAGAATATTCTTTTATTATTCCCTCTCCATAATGTTTACCTGCCTCTTTTAACAATTTACCTACATTATAATATGTAGTTACTTTTATTTTTACTATAATCTTTTACTTTTGAACTGAACCCCAAAAGTTGGACAGTTTAT
>ULMG01013379.1_pt1 | contig 14663 bp, 9 predicted proteins | sample 1951601 | NCBI WGS metagenome assembly ULMG01 (sample SAMEA4835545, study PRJEB28245) | human gut metagenome | biome: gut microbiome; material: fecal sample | place: Denmark | collected 2008
GTTTAGAAGAGAGTATTAAAAGCGCTTATTTGTATATGAGTAAAAATAAATAAGAAATAGAAAATATAATTTTATATTGATTCAAATAAATTATATGTTATGATTGATTAATATAAATTTATATTTGGAGGAAATTATGAATAATAATTTAAGAGAGTATATAGAAAGTTTTAATAATATAATATGGCTTTATAGAAATATTATTGATAATAAAATATTAGAAAATGAAAATTTAAAGAGTATTGATAATGAAGCCAAGAAAGAACTTTTTGATTATATTTTTGATAAATATTTGGATAGTGAAAGCGAATTAAATTCTTTAAGTGTAGATTCTCGTTATTACAGTGTTGTTATTCATTTTTTAAATAAAATAGAAATATTTTTACCTATAGAAGAATATTGCAATAACAAAATAAGAGATGAAATAAAAAAAATAAAAATATCTAATGTAAGAGATATATTTATGCATTTGGATATGGCTTTATTTTTAGACGATAAAAGTCTATTAAATAAAATCCCGTTTAGCGAATATTTATCTTTCATAAGCGATAGTATAAAAGATATAAATTATGGAAACGGATATTATTATGCAAAATCTATGCCCTTAATATTTATAATAAATTTACTACTTGAAAAAATAAAAGAGAAAGAAGATATAGATAAAATTTTAGATGTAATTAAAAAATTTGATGAATTTGGACAATATAACATTTTAGAATATATTATATATTCATTAGATGAAGAAGAGATAAAATCCGATTTGATATATAACAATTTAATAAAATATTGTATAGAATTGTTTAATGAAGAAAAATTAAGAAAAAGTCACTTAAATAAAAGAATAACAAAAATTTTAGAAGTAATAATTGACGCTATATTTGAAGATATTGAAAGATTAAAATTTATTTTAGATATATATTTTCCTAAAGATGAAAAAGAATTGGAAGAAATATATCAATATATTGATTATAAAGAAAAATATAAATTAGATATTCCTCTTTATTGTCTAAGTAAAAATAAAGTAGATATAAAAAATACATTAACAGACATCCAATGTGACATTATAATTAAATATTTGGCATTATATGTAAGAAAAGATAAAGATAATGAAATAAAAATAATAGTAAAGAATATATTAGATGAAGATATAGATTTAAGAATTTATTGGAATTTAGTAAGAGAAAATTTTTTAGAATATTGCTCTAAAACATTCGATATTATATTTTTTAATAGATATAGAAATATATTGCAATTGTTAAATCCTACGGTAGATGAATTTAATAATTTTTCAGAACAGGTAAAAAATGTTTTTTATTGGCATCTTATAAAAGAAGATAATAAAGAATTATACTCATTGATTCCTGAAGAAGTAAAAAAAGCGATAGAAATCGATAAAAGATATAAAGAAAAAATAGGAGAAGAAAAGCGATTATTTCAAGAAGAAAGAATAAAATGCGTTCATAAATTTTTTGATAAAAATAAAATTCTTGAAGATATAGATAATATAATTAAAGCTTTAGGTAATAATCCTACATTTCAAGATTTAAGTTATTATAATGATGAATATTATAAAGGCAAATATGAGAATAAGGAAAAATATTTAGAAAGTGAAATTATTATTATAAATCCATTTATAATAGATTATTTTTTAATCGTAAGTAAATACTTAATTAAAAATATATCTATGAGTAAAATAAAAGAATATGTTGAAAATTATTGGGATAAACATTGGGGTATACATCTTTACAACTATTTAAAGCGTAAAAACGACATTGTTGATAGAGTTTCTTTTGATGATAATGAAAAGGATAAAATTAAAAATTATTTTAAAAGTTATAATTATAGCGAAACTATAAAAGATTTGCATAATTGTTTGGAAGGAACTTTTGATAATAGCTATTTATACTTCATTTTTTATAATTTAGAAAATATTTTTAAAGATATTAAATTTGAATATGATGAAGAAATATTAATAAATATGCTTAAAATACCTTATGATTATTATAAAGGAGATATAAAACTCTATAATAATTATTATTATTTAGAATATTTTGGCGTAATTATGGAATATGATGCAGATAATATAAATTTTGATATATTTTTTATTGGTAATGAAGAAATGAAAAGTTCTATATTTAAAAAACTTATAGAAAGTATAGACAAAGATATGATAACTAATGAATTTGGTTCATATTATGCATTATTAAGTATTATTAAATTATATAATTCTGATAAAGAAAATCTATATACATATTATAATAAAATAGTTGAACTTGTTGCTCATTTTTATACATCGTCTTTAAATAAAGTAGAATTCTCTCAAATATATAATATTATAAATAGTTTTGTCCAAGAAAATAATTTAGATAATAATATACTAGATATTATTAACGAAAGTAAACAAATTAATTATGACCATTTGAAATACATTAATAATTTGCAAAGAAAATTATTGGAAGAAGAAATATTTTATACTTCCTCTTGTTATAAGTTAATTTATGAAATTAGAAGAAAAATTAATTCAAAAGATATAAAAATTAGTCATAATATAAATCCAAGCACTATAGAAAATATCAAATATGAACTAAACCAATTATACCAACATAATAATTTTGATTATCTTAATCAAGTAGAATTTAACAACTTAAAAAATAAAATAAAAAATATTTCTGATAAATTTATTAATGATACTGATTTAAATTTTGAAGAAAGTATGATTTATAATAATCTCTTATATTTACAAAATTTTATTGTAGAAGATATCACAATCTGGCAAAAATTTACCGAATTTTTAATAAATAATAAAGATTATTATTATAGCGATATGATAATTGAAAAATTAATTTTTGAAAATTTATTTGAATATATAGATAAAAATAATTTTAAATTTGATTTTTTTATTGATAATTTAATTTTATTATATAATAGCATAATTGAGAAACCTTATAAAGATGGAATTATTCCAAATGAAACACTTATACATAGATTTTTAGATAATGTAATACTTGCCTTAATAGATTTAAAATTAGATGAAAATTTATATAAAAATATATATGATAATATTACATATTTAAATTATTTTGTTAAAAATGCAATAAAAGGGAATATATTTAATGATTTTCCACCTGTTAAAATAACAATTAAAAATGGTGAATATTTTGTATATGATTTAGAAAATAATTTCAGATTTGAAACTAATGATATAGATGATTTAGTTAAAAGATTAGTCCCAAATGATTTTAATAATGTATCAAGAATTTTAAAATTTCAATATTTACTAAACGATATTAATAACGAAACTTTAACTATGTCTCACCCGTATATATTTGAAGATAAAAATGAGTGTCTTTATAGTTTAGATAAAAAAGTTTATATGGCATGTTTTAGTAAAACCATAGATAAAGATAACGCTTATGCATGGTGGAAAATATATGGAATAACACCTGACGATAATTTAGAAAATATAAAAGTAAGGATTATCTTTAATAAAAGAGATTTATTAAAAAATATCTTATTAAAAAAAGATAAAAATTTTGAATATTATTTTGGAGATATAAAATATATAGGAGATAAAAAAGAAAAGAATGATGATATTAAAGATTTCTTTGAAAAAAGTACATCTTTTAAATTTGAAAGAGAGTTTAGAATATTGATAAAATATATTGGAATAGATGAAATACCTAATGATAAATACAATGATAAATATAAAATATTTTTTAAATTAGATTTGGATAATAAATTATATAAAAGTATAACATTAGATAATAAATTATCTTTTGACCCATATAGAAATTTAGAAGGTAAACATAAAGAGGCTATAAAACATATACTAAAAGAAGCGCAGGATAAAATATAAAATAAAAAAATTTAAAAAATAACTATAAAAAGAATATAAAAATAATTAAAAAGAGAAGAGATAAATATGTTTTTGATAAAAAGAATGTTTACAAAAATATTAACGATTTATATAAATAAAAATAAGAGTTTAATTTAATATGGAAAAACCAAAAATGTCAATAGTTATGCCGACATACAATGTGGAAAAATATTTTAGAAAATGTATTGAAAGCGTTATTAATCAAACTTTGAAAGAAATTGAAATAATTCCCGTTGACGATGGAAGCCCCGATAGTTGCGGAAAAATAATGGACGAATACGCCGAAAAAGACAAAAGAATAAAACCTATTCATAAAGAAAACGGAGGCTACGGCTCGGCGGTTAATTTGGGAATAGAAAAAGCTACGGGAGAATACATAGCGATACTTGAAACGGACGATTGGGTTGAGCCAAACGCTTACGAATTATTATATAACGAGGCGAAAAGAAACGATACCGATATGACAAAATGCATGTTTTATATATATAATTCTTTTTATAAACATAAAAGTGTAAAGCCGTATGATAACAATTTTTTTTCATTTATTGATGCTCCAAAAGAAGTATTTACATTAAAAGAATATCCTCAAATCCTGTATAAGCATGCATCCGTTTGGGCGGCGATATATAAAAGTTCTTTTATTAAAGAAATAAAATTTATAGAAAAATTTTCTTATCAAGATGTTCCATTTTTAGCGGAAGTTTTGTGTAAAGCAAATAGGATATCATTTTTAAAAAAATATCTTATTCAATATAGAATAGAAGAAAATCAAAATTCTTCCTCTTTAATAACTAATAAAAATTTATTAAAAATGCCTGAAAACTGCATTATAACAAGAGAAATTTTAAAACGATACGGTTTTTTTGAAAGATTGATTAAGGAAGCTTTCTACCTGCAAGTTTATTATGGAAATTATAATTTTTATAATAGAATTCAACTAAAATATAAAAGTCAATATTTAAAATTATTGAAAGAACTTTTTGAAGATATAAAAAACGATAAAGAATTTAAATATTTATATTTTGATAGAGAACAAAAGAAATTCGTTGAAAATATATTAAAAACGCCAAGATTTATAATTTTATTTAGATTATATTTCAAAGCCTTTAAGAAAGCGATAATAAATTCATACGATGACGGCATATACAGAAGAACTAAAATATTTGGATTTATAAATATAACCACAAAGCCTGCAAGATTACAGATAAATACTTTATATCATAGATTGGATTATTTGGAAAGGTTAAATAAAATATTATATAAAAAACTTAAAAAGATAGAATTTAATATTAAGACAAAGGATTGATAAATATGTTAAAAATATTAGTCGCATATCATAAAAAAACTACTTTATTTAAAAATGATATTTTCATTCCTATTCATTTGGGAAGAACTTTAAAAGAAAAAGAAACGAAAGACGGAAAAGTATTAAAAGAAGATTATAATTGGCTCATTGAAAATATGATTGGAGACGATACGGGAGATAATATCTCTGATAAAAACAGAGAATATTGCGAGCTAACGGGAATATATTGGGCTTGGAAAAATTACGATAAATTAGGAAATCCAGATTATATCGGTTTTATGCATTACAGAAGGCTTTTGGTATTTAACGAATATGAATACGATAAATACGAACAAACGAAAATAAATAAAGCCTATAGAGATATTTTTGCAAGCTTTGACGATAGTAATTTACTCGATAAATACGGGCTTAATTCGGAAACTATAAATAAATATATTCAAAAATACGATTTAATTTTACCCATGAAAAGCGAATTAAAACTCGTTAATGTAAATAATGCAAGGGAAGATTACGGCACGATTATACCTGGGACGGATGTAAAAGATTATGACGAAATGGTAAAGTGCATTTGCGAAAATTATCCCGATTATAAGGATTATATTTTAGAACAGCAAGAAACTACAAGACGATATTTTTATAATTTATTCATTATGAAAAAAGAAATATTTTTTGATTATTGCAATTTTCTATTTTCGGTATTGGAAAAATTGGACAAGGTAATAGATACTTCAAATTATTCAATTAACGGCAAAAGAACTTTAGCGTATTTGGGCGAGGCTTTATTTGATTGTTATATGAGAAAATTAACCGATGAAAGAATTATTAAATATAAAGAATTGGGAGTATTGAAAATATTTGAAAGTATTAATGAGGATAAAGCTGAAGAAGTAAAAGAAAATATTATTTTTGGAATTAAAAGAAGTAGGAAATATTTTATTGTATATTTATTTGGATTGAGATTAACTCTAAAAAATAAACATGGTTAATAAAATTAAGATTATTTTATTATTAATATAACTTATATTTAGGTATTATATTTTCAAATACTAATTCAAGCGAAGACCTATTTAATTTCCTATATCTTAAAGAATGAATTAAGTGTTTCTTATTTTCATCACTAATATTTAAATTAGATTTACCGCTAGATAATATAATAATTATAATAAAATATATAATAACTTCATTAAAATGATTTTCTATATAATCCATTTGTTCTACATCTTGATAAAAATTTGCATCCATTTTTGAAGCACTAAAAGGCTTAAGGCAAGATAGGTGATAACATAAGTATGCTATTTTTTTATTGATATGAGGTTTATCAGTTTCCAACATAAAACCAGCAGAATATTTTATATTATACATAATACTATCTAATATATTATTATCTTTTATATACTTGGCTATTTCTTTTTTTGTTCTAGCAAAACCATAAACATCTTTAGAATATCTTAACAACGCTTGATGCAAAGCAACATGGTTAATATAAATAGTTGAAACGCCTATTCTCAAAGCTATTTTATGATAAATAGCATATGATATTTCATCAATTATAGTATCAATATCATTAATATTATTTATGTCTTCTAATAATGAAATAAAAGAAAATCCCGTATTATTAGCCATTATATTAATGTTCCTCTTTTTTAAGATTATTTTTGCTACTTATATAATTTTTTAATTCTTCAAATGTTTTATCAACTATACTTTCTACTTCTTTATCCGTTAATTTATTAAATTTTACTTCTTTAGCTGTAGTAAACGGATTCTCAACCTGTTTGCTTTTATTTATTTTTTTTCTTTCGTTAAAACTATAATTTCTTTTGTTTATAGACATTGTTTACTCCTTAATTTAATTTTTATAAAAATAATTATATGCAATTTGTAATTTTTGTCAATAGTTATTATAAAAAATAACGCCGATAAAGTCTTATGAAGAAATAGATAACGGCAAGAGATATTCTATTAATTGTATTCTATTCAAAAAAGAATTTTGGAATAATATATACGACAAAAGAGATAAGAATAATAAAGATGATGAGCATGATTGTTTAATTTATTGTTATAATAACGATAAAAAAATTATATCGGCTTTAAATGTTCCGTTAGTCCATTTATTCTTTTTTACTCAAAGAGAAGAAAATAGAGATTTGATACCGATTATAAGAGATTATTATTCAAAAGTTATCAACGCTCCTTACCCGATTGGAATATGTGAGAGTAAAGAACTTGAAAATGAAAATAGATTAAGGCATTTAGAAAATATCATTTTTCAAATAAATAATAGGACTATAAAAAGAAATATATGGTATTTTATTTTATCTGTAGAAAATTCCAATAACTATTTTTCAATAATTATTTTAGGAATTAAACTAACTATAAAAAAGAAATTTTTTGTAGATAATAAATTTTATGAAAGTAAAATAGATAGAATATTTTCTATATATAAAAATAATAGATATACAAGAATAACTATTTTGGGAATTAAGATAACTTTGAAAAAATAATCGTCAGAGATAAAACATTATAATAAAAATTTTATCCTATAGTAACATCGCTTGTAGGCAAATCTATTAAACCATACCTTCCTTTATCTATCGAGCCAACGCTCATAAATAAAGTTAAATATCCTACTCTACCAATAAACATTAAAATCATAACTATTATTTTACTCCATATTGAAAGCGAAGGAGTTATTCCTAAAGAAAGTCCCGTAGTCGATAGAGCCGAAACGGACTCAAAAAGCACAGGAGTCATAGTTTTATATCCGTCTATATAAAATATCAAAAGTGCGGCAAAAGCCGAAATTGCAATTGCAAGAGTAAATATGGCAACAGATTTATTAACCGCCGATTCTTTTATTTTTCTTCCTCTAACGACAATAAAAGGTCTATTGCTTATTGCCGTTATAATCGAAGAAACAAATACGAATAGAGTCGTAGTTTTTACGCCGCCTCCTGTTCCGCTCGGAGAAGCGCCAACAAACATAAGAAATACTATTATTCCTATCGTGACGCTATTCATAGAATTATAAGAAATAGTTTCGTATCCTGCCGTTCTCGGACTTATGCTTTGAAACGCCGATATTAAAATTTTTTCTCTTAAAGATAAATCTTTTAAAACTCCGTCATATTCGTTGAAAAATATAAATAAAAATCCGAATAAAAGTAAAATTATTGTGGTAAATAAAACTATAGTAGTTTGAGTGTCTATTATATATCTTTTTCCCATTATTTTATTTTTAATCGCAAAGAAAACGGTTAAAAGAACGGGATAGCCGATTCCTCCAAGTATTATAAGCAAACCTATAGTTACGCTTACTGTAATATTATTTGAAAATCTATGCAAACTATTTGCGTATAATGAAAAACCTGCGTTACAAAAAGCGCTTATTGAATGAAATAAAGAATAAAATATTTTCTCACCTACTCCGCCCGCATCGTTTTTAATAACCGTAAAAAGCGAAATTGCTCCAGCAAATTCTATTAAAAAAGTCGCTAAAAAAATTACTTTAATCGTAGATTGTATAATATCTTTATTTTGAGTGTTAAACATTTCCAAAGTTCTTATTCTATCTCGCACGCTTCCTTTACTAACCGAAAATAAAAGAACTATTGCCGAAATAGACATAATGCCTAATCCTCCTATTTGTATTAATGTAATAAGAACGATTCTGCCAAAAAGAGTAAGTTCTTTTGAAATATCAATAACTGTAAGTCCCGTAACGCAAACCGCGCTCGTTGCGGTAAATAAAGCGTCTATAAAATGCATATTTCCTTTAACCGTGCTTAAAGGCAAATATAAAAGCAAACTTCCTAAAGTTATTACGAATACAAAAGAAGCGATAATTAATTGGTATAGAGTAAATTTTGAATACGAAAGCCTTAACCAATTTATAACTATAATTAAAAAGAATAAAATCGAACCCGCTATAGTCCATGCAATTCTATAAGAATATATATTATAATATTTTTTGCTTAAAAAATTAATTAAAATTAAACCTATAATTTGAATAATCGGAACTATTATATATAATTTTCTTGGAGCGATTCTTATCTGCTCTAAAAGTATAAATATAAAACAAATCGTTATAATATTTATTATTTTCCCGTAATTCGCTATATAAAAATTATAAGCGTTAATACTTCTTATTTGCATAAGCAAAACGAATATTGCAAAAATCGAGCCAGCTATAGCCAAAAGATTCGAGAATCTGCTTACAAGTTCGTTTATCGTATGAATAATATTTTTATTTGCATATCTATTTTTTTTATTTAACATGGAATATATTTTAACATATTTTTAATTTTATACAAAACAATAAAGGAACGCATATCTCTACGCGTCCCTTTATTATCTAAAATCGTTTTATCTTTCTTTATTGAGCTACTTCAACTCCAGCTTTATCTTGAGTTTCAAAATATTTTTGAGTAAATCTTCTGTAAACTAATTCTCCGCCTTCGTCCGTAAATGTAGCTATAGAACCGTCTCCAATTATAGCAACAGAGCCTGCTCTACCTTTTGAAGAGATTATTATTTCTCTTTCAGGAGTGCCGTTCAAAGTTTCGCCTCTGAATTTTGCCAATCTAATATCGGAGTCGTTTCCTCTTCCGTTTATTATATAAGTATAAGTTTGTCCATTTTCATTGTGAATAGCGGTTTCAAATACGCTTTGAGCATCGAATATGCTAGTTTCATCTGGGCTGAAATTTCGTATATATTCATATCTTGCATAATTAAGACTAAACTTACCTATTCTTACAGGATTATTCCATCTTGGACGAGCAAGCAAATCAACGGAATCGCCATTTACTTTAAATACTTTAGTTTGCATATATTTAGTATTAGCTCTCCAAGCGTCAACATATCTTGCTTTTGTTCCTAAACTCCAATTTTTACCGTCTGAAGAATAAGCCATTACAAAACCAAATTCTGCGGTATATTGTTGTTTTGACATAACCGCTATAGGAAGAACAAATTTATCTGACGCTGTTCCTTTTCCAGCTCCCGTAAATGTAGCGTATTGATTATAAAATTCTCCCATTTGAGCGGATGCAAAACTTCCTACATCTACTCCAAAATCTTGCCAAGTAGAATCCCAAGCAATCTCTCCCGTAGTGGCGTCCATAGTTCCTTGAATCTTCATTAATCTTGATTTAGTAGTAGGTTGAACAGGGAAATTATAAGTTCCGCCAAAAGTTCCTTTTTCGGAAGCTACAACGGTAATTCTATTTCCTCTTGCAAAAACCACTGGAGATGCAAGCCTTGAAGCCGTGCCTCCTTTATCGCTTATTCTCTTTCCTAAAATGCCTTCTTTAGTGAATTTAAGTCCGCCATTTAAACTCGATTTATAATAAAGTTCGCTGTCGTTTTCATAAACCAACAATAAGTTTTCTCCTTTGTCTCCAAAAGATACAACTACAGGGTCCGCTCCTTTAACCGTTCTGTAATCAATAAGTTTATTATCGTATGCAGGATTATTCGGTTGAGGTTCTGGTTTAACATCTGGGTCGGCGATATTAAAATCGGAGGCTTGAGTAGGTTTGTTCTTACATGCAATAGCGGTTAAACAAACCATAAATATTACCGCTATAAAAGAAAATAACGATTTTAGTTGTTTTGATTTGATAATCATAAAAAACTCCTTTGTCAAGTTTATCTACCCGACATATTAAATTAAATTATAAGATTTATTTGTCTTACATACTTAAGATAATAAATATTTTAAAATAGTCAAATAGAATTTTTTTAAAAAAATTCTATGTTTTAAATATGCAAATTACATATTAGAATTTTATAAAATATATTGACAATTTATAATTTTTTTGTTATAATCAATTTAATAATTTTTAAAAATTTTAATTTATAGGGGACTATTATGGAAATGTTAATTCAAAATGCCCGCTTTTTTACAATATCGGCGGCAGTATTAACTTTAGCATTCGCATTTTATTTCTATAAATGGATGCGAAAACAGGACGAGGGAACGGACAAAATGAAAGAGATAGCTTCTCATGTTCGCTCTGGAGCTTTGGCTTACCTTAAACAACAATATAGGGTTATAGCCTTCTTCTTTGGCGGAGCTTTCATTATCTTTGCCATTCTTTCTTATGCATTAAAAGTGCAAAATCCTTTCGTTCCGATTGGATTTTTAACGGGAGGTTTTTTCTCAACTCTATCGGGCTTTTTAGGAATGAAAACAGCGACTTACGCGTCTGCAAGAACAGCTCATGCGGCTTCAAAATCTTTAAATCAAGGTTTAACTATAGCTTTTCGCTCTGGAGCGGTTATGGGACTTACGGTTGTAGGTTTGGCTTTATTCGATATTTCAATGTGGTTTATAATATTAAACGGTTGGCTTGATAATAATTGGTTTAATACGGATTTTTTAGGACTTGGAAATATTTCAAGAGATTCTATGGACTATATCGCAGCTAAAATGCATTTTATAACGACAACAATGTTAAGCTTTGGAGTAGGTGCTTCTTTTCAGGCTCTATTTGCAAGAGTTGGAGGCGGAATATTTACAAAAGCTGCCGATGTCGGAGCGGATTTAGTAGGTAAAGTTGAAGCTGGAATACCTGAAGACGACCCAAGAAATCCTGCCGTTATAGCGGATAATGTCGGCGATAATGTTGGAGATGTTGCTGGAATGGGCGCAGACCTTTACGAATCTTATGCTGGCTCAATACTTGCGGCAATGAGTTTAGGTTCTGCGGCTTTCGGTTATATAAATCCTACAATAAGCCCGATATATGCGGTTACTCTTCCTCTTATACTTGCTGCAATAGGAACTTTATCTTCAATAGTCGGAGTTTTCTTCGTTAAAACTAAAGAAAAAGCGTCTATGGGAGAATTATTAAAATCTTTAAGAGTCGGAGTTTATGTAAGTAGCGTTATTATTATAGTAGTTTCATTCTTACTTGTAAAAGCGCTTCTTCCTAATAATTTGGGATTATTCGTTTCAATAATAGTGGGACTTATCGCTGGTAATGTTGTCGGTTTCTTCACAGAATATTATACGGCTGCAGAATATAAACCTACTCAATGGGTTGCTGAACAATCAAAAACGGGACCTGCAACGGTTATAATCGGAGGACTTGCAATCGGTATGCAATCTACTTTAATACCTGTTGTTACTGTAGTCGTTTCTATAATATTATCTTTCGGTTTTGCGGGCGGTTTCGGTTCTGAAGTCGGTTCTTTCTCTCAAGGATTGTATGGAATAGCTTTGGCTTCAGTTGGTATGTTATCTACTTTGGGAATTACTTTGGCTACGGACGCTTACGGACCAATTGCCGATAACGCGGGAGGAAATGCAGAAATGTCTGGTTTGCCTGAAAGCGTTAGAGAGAGAACGGACGCTTTGGATTCTTTAGGAAATACTACGGCTGCTACGGGAAAAGGTTTTGCAATATGTTCTGCGGCTTTAACGGCTATGGCTTTAGTCGCCGCTTATATAGAAGAAATTAAAACGGCTTTAGGAAGAATGATTAATAGCGGTAATTTAAAAGAAATAGTTATAGGTTCTGTAAAATATACCGCGGAAAGTTCTTCAGAATTATACAATAAAGTCGTTTATAGCTTGAGTATGAATGAGTTTATGCAAGCTTTCAATATTCACTTAATGAATCCAAAAGTAATAGTTGGAATATTTGTAGGTTCAATGCTTGTATTCTTCTTCTGCGCGTTGACAATGAAAGCGGTTGGAAGAGCTGCTGGCGGAGTAGTTGAAGAAGTTAGAAGACAATTTAGAGAGATAAAAGGACTTTTGGCTGGAGAAGAAGGAGTTAAAGCAGATTATGAAAAAGCCGTTCAAATTTGCACAAAATCTGCTCAAAAAGAAATGATTATTCCTTCGGTTTTAGCTATAATAGTTCCCGTTTTAGTTGGCTTCTTATTTGGAGTTCCCGCGGTTATTGGGCTTTTAATTGGCGGACTAACTTCTGGTTTTGCAATGGCTGTTATGATGTCAAACGCGGGCGGTTCTTTGGATAACGCTAAAAAATATATAGAAGCTGGAAATTTGGGCGGAAAAAAAATTACGGATGAAAACGGAAATAAAATAACAAATCCTAATCATGCCGCTGCGGTTATTGGCGATACTGTTGGCGACCCATTTAAGGATACTTCAGGACCAAGTTTAAATATTCTTATAAAATTAATGAGTTTAATAAGCGTGGTTTTTGCAGGCGCGATTATAGCGTTCTCGCCGAAAATTCAGGCTTTGCTTGGAATAGCGGATAAAATAGTGAAATAAAAGCATGAAAGTTTAAAATAATAAAAGCTATCGATTTAATAATCGGTAGCTTTTTTATATATAAAAAATATTAATATTCTTATTTTTAATAATAATATCCACTCCATTTTTAAATAAATATTTTACTACTTAAGACCATATTAAAGAAAGTTAATTTTAAAAAATTGAGTTTCGTTAATAAATGAATTTTATTAAAAGTGGGATTGCTCACCAAAAACGGACTTTATTCTCAGCTATAAATAGCCTCGTAATGACGGAGTAAAAAACAGTTGTCATTGCGAAACTCTGCTGAAGCAATCTACTTTCCCATCGCATTGCGAGGGCAACGCCCGAAGCAATCCACTATTAATAAAACTAATGCAAGATGGTTTAACCCCTTGTTGTTATAAATGCAGATATAGAACTACCCTTTTCGGATAGTTCCATATCTTATAGAATTAGTTTATGAGAAAGAGATTGATTAATCTAAAAATACCAAGTTATACCAGTAGACGCATTTAATATAAGCGAAGTCGAGCCAGAAGTATTGGCAAGCTCGCCCGCAACAGTAGCGCCTCCAGTTTGAATTTCGGTATACCATTCAAGTTGAGGTATTGGACGAACATATAACTCTCCGTAAACAACATAACCGAAAGTATAAAACATAGATTTTCTTCTCTCGTATGAGCCTGTTTGCACCTGCTGATAGGAATATATATTCTTCGCATTAACTATAGTGAGAGATAAAGCTGGCTCAACATAAAGCTCTATAGTCTTGCTCTCGTTCATAGCTCTAAAACCTACAGGGAAAGCTAATCCTATTCTATAAGGCTCTTCTGCATAATAACTACTAGGACTTGGTATACTTGCTATATAACCTCCTTTTAATTCTCCATTAAGTACATCGGCGTTTGCTCCTGTGCTTATATTAACGCCCCCAATCCTTGCTCCGCCGCTTGGGGCAAAACCTTTAGCTGTAATATAATAATTATCTACTATAGCCGTTGTCTTTTCTATATTATTATATTTATTATTATATTTTGTAGCCAAAGCCATATCGAATTGAAGTCTAATTATAGGAGTAAGTTTCATATTGTAGGAAGAGAAGTCGTAATTGAAATACGCTCTTAATTGAAAACCAACCGATTGTTGAGTAAAATTAGTAGAAGGAAAATTAACCTCTTTTATTGTGGCGTTCCCATAATTAAAATAAAATCTCAAATGATTTAAAATCGTATTAAAAT
>ULMG01011675.1_pt1 | contig 14593 bp, 10 predicted proteins | sample 1951601 | NCBI WGS metagenome assembly ULMG01 (sample SAMEA4835545, study PRJEB28245) | human gut metagenome | biome: gut microbiome; material: fecal sample | place: Denmark | collected 2008
TGCGCATTCCGTGTACGAGTAGTCTTCGAACAAGTTTTCGTTTCGGGTGTGGGGTGAAACCCCGCCCGCAATTATTAATTAATAATTATTAATTATTAATTTTCTTGCATTGCTTTTATTGCTTCAATAGAACGCATATAGTAGCATTGTTTTCTTTTTGATTTATCGCGTATCCCCTCAATCGGCGACAAAATTCCGAAGTTCGCGTTCATCGGCTTGAAATCCAACGCGCGAGTGGATATATATTCGCAAAGAGAGCCGATTATAGTGACGTCGGACGGAACGGCGTATTCTTTGCCGTCAAGTTCGCTTGCAAGCGACTTTGCGGCTATCATTCCGCTCATTATGCTTTCGACGTAGCCTTCCACGCCCGAAAGTTGTCCTGCGATATAAAGGGGTCTTTCACCCTTCACTCTGAACGTCTTTTCGAGAACGCCGGGGGCATTGATATAGGTGTTTCTGTGCATAACGCCGTATCTTATGAAATCGGCGTGTTCGAGCGCGGGTATGAGGCTGAAAACGCGCTTTTGCTCGCCGTAGGTAAGATTAGTTTGGAATCCCACGAGATTGTAGCAATCGCCTGCGATGTTTTCTTTGCGGAGTTGCACGACGGCGTAGGCTTTTTCGCCCGTTTGCGGATTGCGAAGTCCTATGGGCTTCAACGGGCCGAAACGAATGGTGTCGCTGCCGCGCTTTGCCATTTCCTCGATGGGCATACACCCGTCGAAAAGTTCGCTTTTTTCAAAATCGTGCAACACGACGGTTTTGGCGTTTACGAGTTCGTTGTAAAAACGCTCGTACTCATCCTTTTGCATTGGCAGATTCAAATAGTCCTCGCCACCCTTGCCGTATCTTCCGCCGAAATACGCTTTTTGCATATCTATGCTGTCGAAATCAACGATAGGCGCGATTGCGTCGTAGAAAAACAGTCTGCTTTTGCCCGTGAGTTTCCCCACTTCTTCCGCAAGAGCGTCGCTCGTAAGCGGACCGCTTGCCACGATTGTGGGAATATCCTCGTCAAGCGAAGTCACTTCTTCTCTGACGAGCGTGAAATCGGCATATTCGCCGAGTGCTTTTTCAACCGCTTTCGAAAACTTTTCTCTGTCCACCGAAAGCGCGCTTCCGCTCGGCACGGCACATTCTCTTGCGATAGGCAAGAGCGCACAACCCAAAACGTCGAGTTCCGCTTTCAAAAGTCCCGACGCCGTGCAAGGCTCGGTGGATTTGAGCGAGTTTGAGCAAACGAGTTCGGCAAGAGAATCGCCTTTATGCGCACCCGTAGTCTTGACGGGACGCATTTCGTACATTTTTACGGCGAATCCTCTTTTCAGCAGTTGCAATGCGCTTTCGCACCCCGCAAGCCCGCCGCCTATAATTTTTACAACCTGTTTGCTCATTTTCGTTTGTTTTCGTTTTTTATTTGTGCGAGAAACTTTGAATTGAAGCTTCCCCCTTCCTCACGTGTTTGGACTTCGGCGTTTGCGAGGCAATCCGCCTCGTTCGCTTTGGCTACAACACATTCACAGCATGTGTTGTTTAACGCGTCGCGCCCATACCGCCGTTCAGTTTTTCCGCTTGCGCACAAAGTGCGCTTCACCAAGCAGATAATTTGGCGAAATTGCGGCGTGATGTTTTATCCGTGTTCGAACTGATAGCACAAATTCTCTGCGCGGTTAGCAAAGCAATAAATCGAGCGAGGTTTTTGGCAATACGCATTTATGCGATTGCCATCACATCAGCGACGATTTTTGCTTATTCGTCGTCTTTTACCAGTTCTCTATGTTTACACCCGTGATTCGTGCAGACGTAGTAAGTTTTGTCGTCGCGCTTCACCACTTTCATCGTAGAGCCGCAATCGGGGCAGAAATACGGCGCGGGGATATCCCAACTGATAAAATCGCACTTGGGATAATTCGTGCAACTGTAGAACGTCTTACCTGCTTTCGAGGTGCGTTTGCTCACGTCGCCGCCGCACTTGGGGCATTTGCCGACAACTTCCACGATACGCTTGATGTTCTTGCACTTGGGATAGTTCGGACAAGCGAGGAACGGACCGTATTTGCCGTGACGGACAACCATTTTCGCGCCGCATTTGTCGCATACGACGTCGCTTTCTTCGTCGGGAAGATAATTTCCGCCGCCCTGTTTTGCCGCGCGTTCGACAAATTTCATAAGTCGCGGATAAAACGCGCCTATGAGTTCCTGCCACTGTTGCTCGCCATCCGCAACCTTATCGAGCGCGCCTTCGAGGCGTGCGGTAAAGTTGAGATTCATTATGTCGGGGAAATTCTTTTCCATATACTCGCAAACCGCTTCGCCCAGTTGAGTCGGAACGATTGCTTTTTGCTGTTTTTCGGTGTATTCGCGCTTTGCGATGACCGAAATTATGCTTGCGTAAGTGCTCGGACGACCGATTCCGTTTTCTTCGAGAGCCTTGACAAGCGTTGCGTCGTTATATCTCGCAGGCGGTTTTGTAAACTTTTGCTCGCAACCCACGTCATCGAGATTGAGATGTTCGCCCTCGTTGAGGTCGGGCATAGTGTCGAGTTCCTTGTCCTCGTCGTTTTCCTCGACGGTTGCCGAGTACACGGCAGTAAAGCCCTTGAATTTAACGCTCTTGCCTTTGACCACGAAACCGAGTTTTTCGTCCTCGCTTTCGCCGAGAATATGCACGCGCATAGTGTTGTACTGTGCAGGGGTCATTTGCGATGCCATAAAGCGTTCATACACGAGTTTGTAGAGTCTGAACGCGTCCCTGTCCATCTTTCCCTCGAGGGATTTGGGCGTGCGGTTGAGGTCGATTGGACGAATTGCTTCGTGCGCGTCCTGGGCGTTATCGCTCGTTTTATAGACGTTCTGCACTTTCGGCGCGTATTCGCTGCCATAATTTTGCGCGATGTACGCAAGTGCGATTCTTGCAAAATCGGGTGAAATACGCACGCTGTCGGTACGGATATACGTTATGAGCGCGTGTTGTCCTTCTCCCTCGATGTTTACGCCTTCGTATAGTTGTTGCGCAACTCTCGACGTGCGCTCTGCGGTCATATTGAGTTTGTGGCTCGCCTCTTGTTGCATCGTACTCGTCGTAAACGGCGGCGCGGGTTTCGAGGAAGATACGCTCTTTTTCACTTCGTCGACGCGATAGTCGCACTTTCTCATAAGGTCGGCAATCGCATACGCCTCGTCTGCGCAAGAGGGTTTGATTTTCTCGCCGTTCTTGTCGTTGAGCGCGGCTACGAAAAGATTTGCTTTCGTCTTTTTCGCGCCGTCTTTTAGAAGCATTGCGCTTATTGTCCAGTATTCTTCGGGTTTGAAGTTGCGGATTTCCTTTTCTCTGTCCACAATCATTTTGAGCGCGGCGGATTGCACGCGTCCCGCCGAAAGACTGGGTTTGAGTTTGCGTGACAGAATGGGCGAAATCTTGTAACCTACGAGTCTGTCAAGCACGCGTCTTGCCTGTTGCGAGTTGACGAGATTCATATTTATCTCGCGCGGATTTTCCATAGCGGCGCGAACGGCTTTTGGCGAAATCTCGTTGAACTCGATACGCACTTTGTCGCCCTCGACGCCGAGCGTGTTTTTAAGGTGCCACGATATAGCCTCGCCTTCGCGATCGGGGTCGGTTGCGAGGTAGACTTTGTCGTACTTTTTGACTGCTTGCGAGAGTTGTTTTATGGTTGCTTCTTTGTCCGGCGTGACAATATACTGCGGTTTGAAGCCGTTGTCGACGTCGATGCCCAACGAACGCGTAGGCAAATCGCAAACGTGTCCTTTGGACGCAAGCACCGCGGCGTCGTTGCCCAAATACTTTTGAATGGTCTTTGCCTTGTGCGGTGACTCAACGATAATGAGTTGTTTCATTCTATCTCCTGCTATTGTGTTGTTTTAGGTTTCGTTATTGTTTTTTTCGAGAAACTTTAATAAAGTTTCCCCTTTCCTCACGTGTTTTCCCTATCGCCGTTCCCCCTCTGCATAAATTCGAGGGAACCCACGGCGACCGCGTTGCGGGGGACAACACTCGGTGCTCGCATAAAAAGGTATCGTACTCTTGTTATGTCACTTCGACTGCGTGGCGGCTTCGCAACAGAATGCCACGCATTCTCGTACAAAACGTCGAGCTTCGACGCTCGCTTTTCTCGCCGCCGTTGCGGCTCGTGTTCCGTCTTCGAAGTCGCACATTTCGTGTACGAGTAGTCTTCGAATAAGTTTTCGTTTCGGGTGTGGGGCAATGCCCCACCCTCAATTATTAATTAATAATTATTAATTATTAATTCTCACGCAAGTGAGTAATAATTTCCTGCCGTCTTGACGATAAGTCCGTCTATTTCGAGGTTGAAAAGCACGTTAGTAAGGTCTGCGACATTGAGTCCCGTGTCTGCCAACAGTTCCTCGAAATGTCTTTCGCCGTCATGCAGCGAGTCGAGAATCCGGCTTTCGACGATACCTATCTGCACGGGTTCTTTCTTGACCGCTTCACGCTGTATATGCAAAGCGTCAAGCACGTCTTCGGGCGATATTGCAAGCGCGTGAGGCATTTCTCTCAACAACTCGTTGCCGCCTGCGTTTTCCTCGTCGTAGATGTTGCCAGGAACGACGAATATCTCTTTGCCCTGCTCTATCGCAAGGCGTATAGTTATCAGCGAGCCGCTCTTTTTTGCCGCTTGCGGCAGAAACACCGCTTCTGATATTCCGCTCACGATGCGATTGCGATCGGGAAAGTGATATTGAAGCGGTTTCGTGCCGAGAGGATATTCACTTATAAGCAATCCGTCGTTTGCCAAAATTCCGTCGGCAAGTCCTCTATGCTCTGCGGGATATATCACGTCGAGTCCGCACGCAAACACCGCAATCGTCGCGCTGTTGTTATCAATGCAAGCCTTGTGCGCGATTCCGTCAACGCCTCTTGCAAAACCCGATGCAATGCAAAGCCCCGCTCTTGCAAATTCTCTCGAAAATTCTTCCGCGACTTTGGCGCCGTACCTCGTCGGACGACGTGTACCGACAACGGATATAATACGCATTTTCAAAGCCTCGACGTTGCCTTTTGCAAACAGCACAATCGGCTTGTCATACACGTCCGAAAGCGACCTTGGATACTCGTCGTCAAGAAAAGTTATCCAATGCACGTCGCGCTTTTGCATTTCATTCAGACTGTCATCGATTCTTTCGAGTTTTGCGTAAAAGTCTTTTGCGTGGTCGCCGAGTATCTTTTCTACAATACCTCTCGCAAACGTTTCTTGAAGTTCGCAAGGCTCGTCGAATTGTTCGAGCAAAGCGAACTTTTTCTTGACCGAAAGTTCTTCGACAAGGCTTAACGCAACGAAAATTTTTGTGTTTTTGTCGAATCCGTCCATCAACTATACTTCCTGTCAAGACCTCTGTACTGTATCGCTTCCGCAATATGCGCGGGGGTGATATTTTCGCTTCCCTCGATGTCGGCAATCGTGCGCGCGACTTTGAGAATCCTCGTCGTGCCTCTTGCGCTCAGATTGAGTTTTTCAAAGGCTTTTTTGAGCAATCTCTCGCAATTTTCGTCGATTTGGCAGTATTTTGCAAGTTCTCTCGACCCCATTTCGGCGTTTGTGGATATGCCGTCTTTTGCGAATCTCTCTCTTTGCAGAGCGCGAACTCTGTTTATGCGTTTCTTGATTTCCGCCGACGTTTCACCCTCTTGCTTGGTGCGCAATTCGTCGTACGAAATATTATCAACTTCGATTTGCAAATCTATTCTGTCCATAAGCGGACCGCTGAGTTTGGATACGTAGTTGTGAATCTGCGACGGCGTGCAACGGCAAATTTGATTTTTCGAGCCGTAGTTTCCGCACGGACAGGGATTCATAGACGCGATGAGCATAAAGTTTGCTGGATATTCCGTCGTTTGTTGCACTCTCGACACGGTGACGCGCCTGTCTTCGAGGGGCTGGCGCAGAGTTTCGAGCGCATGACGGGAATATTCGGGCATTTCGTCAAGAAACAGTACGCCGTGATTTGCAAGGCTCACCTCGCCCGGTTTCGCCTTTGCGCCGCCGCCTACGAGTGCGGGAACGGTGGTCGTGTGATGCGGCGTTCTGAACGGTCTCGTAGTCACGATTCCGACGCTGCTGTCGAGTATGCCCGCGACCGAATGAATCTTTGTCACCTCGATTGCTTCTTCGAACGTCATTTCGGGCATAATGGTAGGCACGCATTTTGCGAGCATGGTTTTGCCTGCCCCGGGCGGTCCTATCATAAGCGCGTTATGTCCGCCCGCAACCGCGATTTCAAGCGCGCGCTTTGCAACAGTCTGCCCTTTTACGTCGGCAAAATCAACGCCGTAGCCGTGATTTTCGCAAGCGGATTCATACGTCGACGACGGCACTTTTTCGTAAACCACGCCCGAGAGCATTTCCACGACGTCGCGCAAGGTTTCGAGCGCGTAAACGTCTATGCCCTCGATGAAACTCGCTTCTCTTGCGTTCGAGGCGGGAATGATAAACTTGCGATGTCCCGCTTGCATTGCGGATATGAGCAACGGCATAATACCGTTGACGTGGCGAAGTTCGCCGTTGAGCGACAACTCGCCGATGATGACGTACTGCTTGTAGGCTTTGTTTTCGAGTTGACCGGTTGCCGCCATAATACCGAGCGCGACCGCAAGGTCGAACACGGGGCCTTCTTTTTTGGTGTCGGCAGGCGCGAGATTGACGATTATGCGTTTTGCGGGATATTGAAATCCGCTGTTTTTGATTGCAGAGCGCACTCTTTCCTTGCTCTCTTTTGTTGCGGTCGAAGCAAGACCGACCATATCGTAGCCGGGCAATCCGCTGTTTATGTCCACTTCGACGTCGACGGCGTATCCCGTCAATCCGTCGAGAGCGTAACTTAATATCTTTGCGAGCATAATATCCCCTAATATATATATTTAGTTTTTTTATATTAGCATAGCGCACGCAAAAACGCAATAAAATTTATCGCGCCCCAAAACGCAAAGCGTGTATGTAAGCGCGATATACTCGTTTAGATTCCGCAAAAAAATATTTTTGAAGTTTTTTTTCTTAAAATACGATTAAAGTCGAGCGAAGTTTGAAATTTTCCGCTTAATTCTTCGACAAGTCGTCGTTTTTAGTGCATTTTTCATTGCTTTTTCCGCCGCTTTCGATTCGATTTCAGTTGCAATTTTTGTCGATTTAGGTGCGATTAATTCTCGTCGTTTTCTTGTGTTTCAGCGCGTTTATTGTCGTCGTTTTCTTCGGTTTTGGAGATGTTTTCGGCGTTTTCGGTTTCGTTCAAATAGTTTTCAAGCAACTTCTTTTTGTCATCGTCGCTTATGTCGGATATGCTTATCGCCTTGTCTTTTTCTTTCTCGCTCTCAAGCGCAACCTTGTCTTTGACAAATCCCGCGATTATCAGCGCAAACACCACGCAAAGCGGAATGACCACCACTGTGACGTAGCCGTACCAGTGCTTCATAAAGCGGCGCAAACCGCCGATAAAAACCGACTTTTTGACGTATTTTGCCTTGACGTTTTCGGGTTTTAATTCCCAACTGTCCGCCTCTTTCGCGTTGTCGCCTTTGGTCTTGAAATACTTGATTGAACCGTCCTCGTTTCTTGCGATTTCGATTATGCGGTGCGTTTCGTTGTAGTTGCCGTTGGGCGCTTTGAAAGTGATTATATCCCCCTCTTTCAGCTCGTTTACGTCCTCGACGGCTTTGCACAAAATCACGTCGCCGGGTTCTATCGTGCCGCTCATACTGTCCGTGAGCACGTCGTACATATAGTAGCCGAAAATCTTGCTTTCGCCGCCGCTGTTTTTCTGTATGAGCATAACGGCAACCACGACAATCATAAACACGAAAATCAACGCCACGACCACAGTTGACGCGACGTTGTAAATTTTCTTTGCTTTTGATTGCTCGTTGTTCTTCATTTTTTTGCCGTTTTATGCTTGCTATTGCTCGCAATTACGTTCGATATCAGACTTATGATTTAGTGAATATGTCTTGCGATTCTTCGTATCAGTCTTGCGATTCTTCGTCGTTTTTGGGCTTACGATTGTATTTGCGCTTCGGTTTTTTTTCGGTGTCCTGATTTTTGAAAGTTACGCCGACACCCCACGGCACTATCTTTTCGTCGCTCTTGAAGTGTATGCCCATACCTTGCGTATCTTCTATTCTTGTGCCGATGTTTATGCGCAATTCCGACACCGGTTTGTTGGCTTGAACTTCCTCGTTCTTTGCCGCGTTTCGAGCGAATTTCGATGCTTTTTCGGTGCGTTTTTCGACGTTTTCGCTGTCCGTTTCAGCCACTTTTTCTGCGGTGTTCTCGACGTTTTCGACCGCATTTTCGCTTGCGATTTCGCCCGTCTGTTCGACGGTTTGCTCTTGCTTGGGCTTGCGATTATACTTGCGTTTGGGCTTTTCCTGCTCGGTTTCGATTTTTCCGAGTTCGGCGTTTTCGCCCCACGGCGTAACCTTATCGGCGCTCTTGACGTGCACTTCGCCCACGGCTACTTTCGTTTCGTCAACGGGCGAGAGATTGAGTTTTCTGCGCGGTTTTTCTTCTTCCGTCCACGCATTGATTTCTTGCGCCTTTGCTATGCGCACTTTGCCTTTCTTTTGAGCCGTTGAAGAGGGCTTTTCCGCTTTGACGTCGACGTCATCGACGTTTTGCGCTTCGGGCTCAACGTTTTGAGGCTCTTGCGCCGCCGTGCTTTCTTGCTCGTTTACGACGGGTAGAACGACTTTTTGTTTCGTCTTTTGCGGCGAAATCTCGCCGTCTATGGGCATAACGGAATCTATCGCGTCGAGTGCGTGATCTATTCTCATATCTCGCGCCGCTTTTTCTTTACGCGCTTTTTCCATCTCGTCGATGGACTTGTTTATATTCTCGGTGTTTTTGTCCTCTAATTCGAGGTTTTCGCGCTTGTCGAACTTTAGCGCTTCCTTGCGCTTTGCTTCTTCCTCTATGCGCTTCTTCTCTTGAATCTTCGCCTTTTGGAAACTGAACGGGTCCATGCCGAAGTATGCCGAATCGGTTGCCGAATCCGCGTTTCTTTCGAGTTCTTCACGCTGTTTTCTGAACGCTTCGGCGCGCTTTCTGATGTCCTCTCTGCGGCGGCGTATGCGTTCTTGTCTGTCGCGCTCGTCGAGTTCCTCTTGTTTGATTCTGCGATAGGACGCAAGGCAACGGTCGATTGCGTCGCGTGCCTTGATGATTTCCTCTTGCTTGATTTTATCGTCGTCGGGACGTTTGAATATCTTGCGGACTTCAAACAAGTGCTGATCGAATTTTTCCGCGTCGGGTTCGAGATCAACTTCTTCCTGATCCGCTTTAGGCGGCATTTCTTTGAAACGCTCGACCTCCACCGGGTGTTCTACGACGACCTCTTTTTCTATCTCTTGCGGTTTTTCGATCTCTTTTTCTATCTCTTTTTCTTCGATTTCGGGCGGAGTTTCCGACTCTTGTTCTTGCGGTTGTTCCTCTTGCTGCTCAGGCGGAGTTTCGGGTTCGGTTTCGGGCGGGATTTCCTTTTCCGCTTCCTCGTTTTCCTCGGGTTTCACTTTCTCGACGTTCTCTTTTTCGTCCTCGTTTTCCTTTTCGTCGTCGAGTTTTTGAGAGTACTCGTCGCGGTCGATTTTGTCCTTTTCAAAGTCCATTTTGCCAACGCGCAAGAAATCGGCAAAATCTTTGTCTTCCATATCCATATCAGTCTCGCACTGGTCGTACAAACTCTCGAAAACCATAGTGTTGAGAGTGACCATACTGCGAAGCCTTTGCTCGCTTTCGTCGTCTATGTCGTAGTCCTCGACTTCATCGGACGTGGAAAAGCCTGCCGATTGCTGATATGTTTCGATAAATTGCCAAAGAGTAAGCGCCTTTTTGAAGTTAGGCTCTTTCAAAATGACGTTCGTACGCATAATAGGCGGACGGACGGGCGCGGAATTGCGCATTGATTTTGCAAAGGACGAGGACAAAAAGTCGGTTATAATGCGGTCGATTTTGGCAACTCGCTCGATTTTCGTGAGCGTGTCGGGGTCGAGGCGCATAACCTCGTCAAAACTTAATTGAGCAAAATATTCCGTTCTGTAAGTTATCTTTTTGCTCGGAAGATTGAATCTCGATTCTATGTCGAGTTCGAGAACGTCCTGCGTTGCCGACGCCTTTTTTATCTTGTCGTAACGCATAGTAACGAAGTCTTTTAGTTTGAGAAGAAGCGTGTAAATAAAGCGGTTTTCGTAAATCTCGAAGGATTCCTCTTTTGTGATATTGAGGATTTTGGACGGCGTGACGTCACCCGTTTTTTCGTCCACTTTCGAAATCATATTCGTGTGCTGAGCAAGGAATTTGACGGATTCCGTCGAGATACTTCTTGCAAGCGACACGTCCACGATATCTTCTTCCTGAACGATGAATTTTCTCGGGTTACGCACGATGGTATCGAGGTTTGGCAAAATGCCCTCGATTGTGTCTATCCAGTCTATCGAGATGTCTTGAACGAGGCGTTTTTTTGCGAGTTTGAAATTTGACGCGCCTTTATCGACTCGTTTTTTGAATTGCTCATAAAAGCCCTCTTTGTTGAGGACGGAAACAATCTTATCGGCGTACTGTCTGTACACTTCTCTGGTAATCTTGTTGTCTGCCATACTTTTATGAGATTTATTGACTTTCTTCCACTCTAACGGATAGATTGATAAGGTGGAATTTTAAGACGTAGTATTTTGCTACACGCTCTAATTATTCATTGGGCGTGGGGGCAAGCCCCCACCCGCAATTATTAATTATTAATTATTAATTATTAATTCTAACGTCACGCATTAGAAGAGTTTTTTGAGTCTGTTGATATACTCTTTGCTCTCTTGCATATTCTCTTCGCCGAATAGTTCGCTCAAATACAAAATCAAGCCGTCGATTTCGTCACGAATGTAGGACAAGTTGAGCGATTCGAACTTACGGAATATCTTGTTGCAGAGAACGTAGTCGAGTCCGTCGATTTCCGTGCCGCCGCAGCCGACGTAGGACGGAACAAACTCTTTGAGTTGCTTCACGATACGGTTTCCGAACGCGAGGCGGAAATGCTCGATAACGTAGTCGTCCAACAAATTGACTTTGTCGAGAATGTCTTGCGACACCTTGTATATCTCTTGCGACTCTTTGAACATCGCTTCGAGGTGCTTGTAACTGATGAAGATGTTGTCCGCCCACGGTGCATCGAACGGTACGCCCTTGCTGTTGATGTTGATAGGCATAGCACGGTCATAAACCTTATCCGATATTGCAAACGTCGAGTCGTCGTTGTTTGCCGTACCGATAAACCACATATTTTGCGGAAGTCTGAAACGACCTTTGTCGATATGTTTTGGGTCGTTAGGCCAGCCCGACGGCACGAGGTCGACAATCCACTCGTCGCGTGATGGCATTTCGAGAATTGACAACATTTCCGCGAAATAATACTCAACGCGCGCGATGTTCATTTCGTCGAGAACGGTGAGGTAAATTTGGTCGTTCCAAGTTGCCTCGTACATCTTTTTCAAAACTTCGGTTTCGTTGAAACGCTTAGTAAATTCGTTGAAGTAGCCGAAAAGTTCGGTGCGGTCACGCCAAGACGGCTGAACGGACGCTATCGTCGCGGGATTGTTGAGGAATATACCCATTGCGTGCGGAAGCGAGGTTTTTCCCGTACCGGATATACCTTGCAAAATCATAAGACGCGACGTCGACATACCTGCGATAAACAGGCGGATTATGCGCGGATTGTAGTAAAGACGCATACGCGAGCAAGCAAAATTGCGGAAACGGTCGCAAAGTTCGGGCAACGTGATTTCGTCGTCGTACACCGGCGGAACGTAATTCTCGTAGATTTTGTCGATTTCGGTGAGTTTGTAGAAGCGCGACTCGCCCGTGGGGGATTGTTCCTCTTTCTTCTCGCCGCCCTCGCCTTCTTCTTCGCCATCGTAATTGCCTATATCGCTCACGCGCATACCGAGAATACGGTCTTTTTCAGCCGACATTTTGATGATTTGCTTCTTGAGATTCGCGCATTCTTCAACGAGATCCTGCGGCAAAACTTTGGCTTTTTGAAGCCTTGCGAGTTTGCGTATGCCGAGTGCCGCCAACACGATTATGGCAACTATAGCCGCAACGATCAACAGAATAAATATGATTGCGACAGCCCACTCGCCCGCGCCGAAATATTCGGTGTAATTCTTGAAAGCGTCAGCATATCCTTCGTTGTAGAAAATATGCAGAATCCCCCAAAAAATACTGCCGATACCTTTGTCGTAAAACGCGCCGAGAAAGGCTTTGAGAAATTCAAAAACTAAATTTATGTTCATTGTATTGCTTTTCGTGGTTCGGACTACACAGTGTAGCCGACGTCCTTTCGGACGATTGCAAAGTCACGCTCGGATTTTCGTTTGCAATATATACAAAGTATATATGCAAAAATCCCGAAACTTTGCATAAGGAAAATTCGATTCACGCGCGAAAGCTATGCGCAAAACGCAACGATACGGCCCTGTTATTCGGACTTTTCGTCGGTGTTTTGCTCGTTGGATTTTTCCTCTTGAACGGGTGCTTCTTGCGCCGCCGCATTGTCTGCGTTTTCGCCACCGGCACTCGCTTGCAACGAAGCGAGCAATTCTTGCGCAAGACGACGTTTTTCTTCGTCGGAAAGTCCGTCAACGGATACAACCTGCTCGGATTGTACCTTGCGTTGATTTTCGAGTTTTGCAATAACGAGAGTACGCACCAAAATAAATGCGTAAATAACAAACAACAAGATGAGCGGCAAAACTACGACGCAGAAGAAACGAGTCTTTTGATTTGCCCCGAAGTTTTCAGTGTCCTGAATCCAGTTGGAGAATCCGCCCACGCCTTTGAGCATCTTGCCCGCCGTGAAGTTGCCTTCGCCGTCAACGCTTCCCCACGTCGCAACTATATTAGACGGGGTAACGGTCTCTTTGTGACCGATTATAGCTTCGTTTTGCGAACCTACTTCTTTGTTTAGTTCCGCTGCGGCTTCTTGCCAAGTGCCGTCTTGATTGTCGCCGCGCGTCGTGAAGTTTCTGACGGTCTTGCCGTCTTCTTCATAGTTGATATGCACGATTCTGTGGGTGTTGTAAATTTCGTAAGTCGCCCCGCCCGAACGCACTGTGGTCTTGAACGTCACCACTTGACCGACTTTGATTTCGGAAAGTTGCTTTTGATAATCGAAAGCGGTTGCGATAATCACGTCGCTCGTGTTAAAAGTCGGTTCCATTGAATCCGACGCGACGTTGAGATAAATCTTGTCGCCGAATTGCGTGAGATGATTATCGTTCGTCGAACCGGCAATAGTGAATATCGCCACTACGAGAGCGAATATAATCACGACGATGCAGACAGCCGTTGCCACCCAGTTGAGAATGGTCATAGCCTTTTGTTGCTGAGGGGTGCGTTCCTTTTTGGAAGCGGAAGCGAGTTTTTCCTTGATGTTCATAATTTCTTCCTTTTCTGATGCTTCTTCACTTTCAACCCAAGACTTATTGCCATATGCCGCGCCACGAGCGCGACCGAGAAGAAAACGAATGACTATTGACGTCACCGAGCCATACTTATTGTCCTTAAACGAAGCAAACCGCTCCGCTTTGCTCGAATGATTTTGCTGTACGTATAGTTATAACTATACACTATGAATTTTAACCCAAATAGCCTTCTGTGTCAATACCAAATATTCGTCAAAACCGCTTCAAACGGCACTTTTTCGCCTCAAATCATCCAAAAAATCTTCCAAATCATTGTTTTTCCTCGTACCGTCCATTCTTCCGCCCTGCTTTTTGACCTAAACGGCAGTGAAAAATCGCCCTATTTTTTAACCAAAATAACATCAAAAACCGCTTTGCCTTTCACTCTAAGCAACATTAAAAAATGTCATAACTTAATCAAAACGGCATCAAAAAACCCGACCTATTCGGATCGGGTTTTTTGTGGCGGAGAAGCAGGGATTTGTATTTCAGCGGAGTGTAAAAACAATGTTTTGGAAACGGAGCGTGCAGCTGGCGGTGACAGGGTTCGGCAACACCGTTGCCCCGTGCATAGCACGGAAATCCCGCAAAACGACATCAAAAAACCCGACCTATTCGGATCGGTTTTTTTGTGGCACAGAAGCAAGGATTTGCATTTCAGCGGAGTGTAAAAACAATGTTTTGGAAACGGAGCGTGCAGCTGGCGGTGACAGGGTTCGGCAACACCGTTGCCCCGTGCGTAGCACGGAAATCCCGCAAAACGACATAAAAAAACCCGACCTATTCGGATCGGGTTTTTGTGGCGGAGAAGCAGGGATTTGAACCCTGGCTACGATTCACTCGTACTACTCCCTTAGCAGGGGAGCCCCTTCGGCCTCTTGGGTACTTCTCCAAAACCAAAAGTTTTCGTTTTCAAAGCCTTGTTATAATATCACATCGATTTATAACTTGTCAATGATTTTCCGCAAAACAAGTTACACGCAATCAAATTATGCGTTTCCCCTTCCCCACTTCAAAGCAAAAGCGTGCTTAGCACGCAACACCAAACAATCGTTCGTGCGAAATTGTGGCACGAGTTCTTGTCCCTGCTTGATTTGAGAGCACACGAAC
>ULMG01041283.1_pt1 | contig 14440 bp, 7 predicted proteins | sample 1951601 | NCBI WGS metagenome assembly ULMG01 (sample SAMEA4835545, study PRJEB28245) | human gut metagenome | biome: gut microbiome; material: fecal sample | place: Denmark | collected 2008
TTTTTTTCTAAAACTACCACTGTGTGAGTCTGGATCTATACTCACCGGAGCCCGCTATCTCTACCATTTTGAACCAATGAGCATCCTAAGAAGCCTGTGGACGTCTATGTAATAAGTTGATATGCAATTGATTATACGGGTTTAGGGCAGAATGCAAATATGCTCATCACCCTAATTTTTTATGGGAGTGAGCATATTGGATAGCGAATTAAGGTCAGCGTAACAATCGATGGCTCAATAGGTTATAAGGATTCTTGCGACTTTATAGGGATGCTCATTGGTTCCAAAATTAACAAGCGTTTCCGCTGCCACGTCTTTATGTGCAGCTGACCGGCCTCAACCTTTGCGTTTTCAAACGTCAATAGTCAATGGAAACACAGGACACCACTAAAAAAGGATTCTACGCATATCTACGGGACCATGCCTCTGAAAAGTGTACTAAAAATGTACTAAATCTATTTTTCTCTCATAAGAATAGAAACAATTGATCTCCACTCTCGAGAACTCAACTTTGAACTCTTTGGCCGATATGAATCCCATTCGGCATCAGAGAGGCTACTGATTCTCGCTTGAACATCACTTAGAGTCATGCCTGCCAAATCATCGGGTAGAGCTTTTGACAGACTCCTAGAAAAAAAACGCGGTATGCCAGCCATACGTAGTGCCAATGCTTTAGGATTATCTACTCCATAATAAACGTATGATGGGATGTAACTGTCTTCGATCTGATCAGCATTACCTCTAACAATTCCTTCCAAAGCTCCAAGTCCCCAAGATGATTTGAAAGTAACATTAGTAAGATGCTTTACGAATTCCGATATCCTCTTGTCGTCATCAGAGATAGAACGGAATGCTGGATGAAATGATGAGATAGTATTTATCTTCTCACCATTAACCCATGCGATAAGTATATTTGCAACAACCTCTGGGCTAAAAGGCGTCCTACCATTATCAATTCCCAAGCCGGTCTCTTTTAGAGCTCCAATCACGCGAATTTTTTCTGAAAGATTCCTATTATCAGATGTGTTGAATAATCGTTCCGGCGTCCAACTATTTAGGTCAGAGACATCTTTATTCTCTGACTTCTCCCGCATAATTGTAAGGACAGAGGGCACAGAAAAGCCTGTTTTATCGGCAAATTTTAAAGCCCCTGAGAAACGAGAATACTTAGCCTCAATAGAAAGGTAGATCGATTTACATAAATCCATAAATGCTACCTTGTCAATAGCCGCAAGAGAAGTATATTCAAAGGTATCTTTAAACAATTCTTCGATATCTACGGCATATTCATTTTGGGAAACATTCAGCAGATGAATAAAATACTGGAAAAGAGGACCAAATGAGTCAGGGTACTGACTCATGATTTTATTAAGGCCGTCATCTTGTTGAAGAATCGATAAGACATTCTCTCTCTCGATAAAGAGGCGAGAGAGGACACTGACAATCTCTTCGGCACTTCTAGAAATAAGCCCAAGTCCCTTCTCAATATTCTCTTTCTTGTCAAATGGTAGAATAATTCTTCCGAATTCATCCACTAAAGTTCGCCCTGCTCGTCCAGAGATATTCCAAAAATCATTGGCCGACAAAAGATTATTCTGACCTCTATAATATGTGTCAAAATAAACGGATGTGACGGGAAAATTAACGCCCTCTGCTATTGTGGACGTGGCACAAACGATGCGAATTAAGCGTTTTCGTATCAAATGCTCAATTAGTATTCTGATATCATCAGGTATACCAGCATGGTGAATAGCTATCCCTTTTGAAAGTGCTTTTGAGTAAATCGTTGAACAACCTATTTCTTCTTCAATGTACCTCTGAATTGTTCTTACTTCGTTGGGAACAGTCTTTGGGGCTTCAATCCAATCAAAAATTTGAGCTGCAGTATTGTTAGCAGAAGTCTTCCCTTTACATAAAATCATCATGGCTTTTCCAGTTTCAGAAAACTGGTTGCAACAAAACTCAAGAATTCTTGCTTTTGAACGGGGACTGGTTTTTGATATATATGATAAAGGAATCGAAATAGTATCTATAGAAATACTATTCGACGTAAAAGGGCTCTGTAATGATTGAATGCTAAAACTATTGCCGTGTGCTCCAACACCAAGAACAATTTTTTCTGAGGGGCGCCAATCTACTTCTATGGCATTGCCGCCTCCAAGCCATTCAACTAGTGAGTCGCTATCTCCAGGTAAGAAAGGTGAGAGCAACATGAATTTTGCAGATGGTCTTTCTCGACGAAGCATTGCAATCAATAATTCAAGCCGTGCGCCTCTTTCCCCTGAATTGATCATGTGAGCCTCATCAATAATGAAAAGAGAAACATTCTCCACGGATGGATGATTTCTTCTTACAAGCAAGTCTAGTTTCTCTGGTGTGGAAACCAAAACATCAATACTATTGAAAGAAATAAAGGCGTTTTCAGTAGGGTCAACCTCATTGACGGAACTAGTCTTAGAGATAGACATCCCGAGTTGGATCAAATCATCCGAGAGATCGTGATACACTTGATTTACAAGTGCACGAGAAGGAGCCACATAAACAACTTTAGAGTCTGGTAATAATGATCGGTTGACAATGATATTAAACTCGGCTAGCAAAGTTTTACCAGCGCTCGTTGGCATCTGCAGGATAATAGCATTGGCGGCAACATCAAATAAACGTTTATTGATTGCTTCAATCTGTGAGGGGAGTAACTCAAGAATGCCTAAATCAGCTTTGTTCTTACAAAGTTGCTTGATTCTGTCTTGGAAACCTGTTTTTGACCATATTGAATTGGAAACAATATACTTTAAATCAACATAGACCGTGCTAATAAATCCATACAGGGCCTCTTGTTTATTAATTAATCCAAGCGCGATATCAATATGCTGACGAATTGTTGCATCAATTCGTTTGTTTCCTTTTGTGTAATCATACCCCCTAATTACATACTCTGCTGCCTCAACAAGGGCTTTGGAAGTATGATATAGAGCCATTAATTGAAGTGCCTTATAAGTTTGGCGATGGAGTGCAAATTGGGTAAGATATGTCTCCTCATATGTCCGCTGTTCCTCTCTTAGCTTTAAAATAAGAGTAATCGCTTTTTGAATATCACTATAACCATCTTTTTTTCGAATGAGGAAAAGTAGAGAGCGTAAAATAGATACGAGGAGTCGATTAAACCAGTCTTTTTCTTCAAAAGCGTCTTGATGATAAGAACCCAAAACAAGACGAGCAGCTACAGTCTGGTTCGCTCTTAAAGCTACGCTCGCAAGGATGAAATAGTAACATAAATAGCTGTCGCCAAACGAAAAACCCAAAAGGTTGTTAAATGAATGGCGTGCGTTATTATCATCAATAGGGTAACTTCTTAGAAGTCGATATATAGATTCGAACTCTTTATCGGAGAGGTCATTATCAATAGCATAAAAAGAAAGAAGGTAAGAAATACGTGCCCAAGCAGCAATATCTGTCGAGATATCAGGATCGTTAATAATAGCAAGCTGCCAATAGCGCTGTTCCGCAGATCTGATTAGATCAACGATAGTGCTATCATGAAGTAATGACTCTATGAGCAAGCGGGAGATCATGCCTTTAATTCTTGAACCTTCTTATAGAATAAATCTACAGTCTCCTCAATGGTTGCGTTTTTAAATGAGAAAATGGCAAATCTGACTAGGCCAGGATCAAAATCCGATTTGTTAGCAAGCATTTTGCCATAATCAATAGGAACTTTGTTGCAAGAATAGTCGCGTACCAATCCGCAACCATATGTTATATCAAGATTAGCAGCATTATCGTCTTTAATGCTAAAAATAGCCACAGCAATGGCAATAAAAGCCTCACTTTGTGGGTTAAGACGCCTCAAGTAATCAGTTAACCGCTGAATGATTATGTTTTTATTATCGTGGTACTTCTTCTGTGTGTTATAAATGGAATCTTCTGATTGATGTACGACAGATGGAGGATTCTTGTTTTCTCCAGATACTTTAGCTTCCCCAACCAAAAGACTAACATGTCCATCTGCGGATAATCTGTAGCCAATAGCATCTATTCCTCTCCCTGGCATATCATATCGTTCTCTCACGGATATGTTTTTTAACGGAATTATAAAACGTCTTCCTTCGTCGGTCTTTTCTTCGAAATAATATGTCATTAATAATTCACCCAGATCGCTTCGATAAATGTCTTTCAAAATGGGGGGCGTTACCCCATTTTCCCGCATTGAATCAACATATACGGAATTCTGATGAATCAAAGATTTAATCTGGTTTAGGTCAAATCCTGAGCCAATACTCTCAGCGGCCTTGAAAAGATCCTCGGGGGAGCCATGGAGAAATGAAGACCGCAAATCAAGATACTTCTTTGCGAACTTTTCAATAAAAGCATCAAATACTTTTATATCAAATGATTCATAATTCTCCATAAGAAATCAATTGTATAATATGCAAAGTTAATAAAAACTAAGCTGTAAGCAAAAAGAATTACACTCATTTCATTGGTGCACCAGAAAACCGCCCCCGGTAGTTTGACACTTTAAAATCCGAAAAAAGTTAAAAATATTTGATAGAGTTCGTTCAGAACTCTTTTTTTTTGTTAAATTTAATTCTTGCATTTGATTTAGATAGTGTTAGATATTACGTTATTTTGATGCAAATATGACTCTCCAATTGAAGAAAAGCGGCAGTTACACCTACTTGTACGCCATCAAATCGTTCAGAAAAGAGGACGGAAGGTGCACCACCAAGGTCGTCGAGAAGTTCGGGACCGTCGAGGAGCTTCGCGAGAAGCTGGGAGGCGAGGACCCCATTGAGTGGGCGCGCGCCAGAGTCGCGGAGATGACGGCCTCAGAAAAAGAAGAGAACCAGAAGGTCGTAGTGGAGTATGACCCGCAGACATACATACAGAAGGGTGAACAGCGCAGCTACAACGGCGGCTACCTGTTCCTGCAGAAGATATACTATGAACTGGGGCTGGACTATATCTGCAAGAAGATAGCGAAGAAGCACAAGCTGCTCAAGTATGACCTGAACGGCATCCTTTCCATGCTTGTGTATACCAGGATACTGTATCCGGGATCAAAGCGGTCCTCCCTTGAAGATGCCGGGAAGTTCTTCGAGCAGCCCGAGTGCACTCTGGAGCAGGTGTACAGGGCGCTGTCGCTGCTTGCCGAAGAGTTCAATGAAATCCAGGCGGACGTATACAAGAGGAGCCGGAAGATCTGGAAACGCAACACGCAGGTGGTGTACTATGACCTGACGAACTACTTCTTCGAGTGCGAGGAGGAAGGCGGCCTGGTACAGTTCGGACACTGCAAGGAGGGCCGTCCGCTGTCTGTCGTGCAGATGGGTCTGTTCATGGACCATGACGGCTTTCCGCTGGCGATGTGCATCGAGCCGGGGAACAAGGCGGAGACCAGCACGCTCAAGCCTATGGAGCAGATACTCAAGGACAAGTTCGGCCTGTCGAAGCTGGTGGTGTGCACCGACGGCGGACTGTCGTCCTACGAGAGCCGCAAGAACGACAGCGTCGGTGACAGGTCATTCGTTACCGTGCGGTCCCTCAAGAAGCTCAAGGGATATCTTCAGGAATGGGCACTGGACTGCAAGGGGTGGCGCACGGCCGGCTCTGACAAGGAATACGACATCAGTACCTTGGACTCCAAAGAGCATTGCGAGACCCTTTTCTATAAGGAACGTTGGGACCCCACCCGGATGTCCACCGGAGAGACGCTGGAGCAGCGCATCATCGTCACGTTCTCATTCAAGTACAAGGCGTATCTCTCTTATGTGCGCGAACGGCAGGTGAGCCGTGCGGTCGCCCTGCTGCAGAAAGGGCAGGGTGTGACCTCCAAGCGCAAGAGTCCTAATGATGCCAAGCGCTTCATCAAGGCTGAGCACTGCACCGTGGACGGCGAGCTCGCGCAGATAGAAAGCTACTCGCTCAATCAGGAGATGATAGACCAGGAGTCCCGCTTCGACGGCTTCTATGCCCTGTGCACTGACCTTGAGGATCCTGCACCGGACATCATCAGACTGAACGGCGGCCGATGGATCATAGAAAACGGCTTCCGCATCATGAAGACCGACTTTGATGCCAGGCCGGTCTACGTTAGGAGGGACGACCGCATCAAGGCTCACTTCCTCACCTGTTTCCTTGCCCTGCTCATATACAAGTATCTGGAAAAGAAGGTCAACCGGGGAGGGAGGCACTTCACGACAGAGGAGATAGTGGGCACGTTGCGTTCAATGGACTTCCTCAGCATTGCCGGAGAAGGATATGTCCCGGCATATACCAGAACGGACCTCACAAACTACCTGCACGGCAGCGCAGGGTTCAGAACCGACACGCAGATAGTCACAAGGCAGAAGATGAGGAGCATCATCGCCCAGACGAAGAAACGCGAGAAAGATGATGACGGAAGCGACAAGCACTAGGGAGGGATGGCCGAGGGACTTCGGACGGCGTAGCCGCCCGTGGCTTCGTGAACGGGAGGGGCCCGCGCTTAAGGCGTGGGAGGGATAGCACCGACAGGTGCGTACCGGCCCGAAGTCCCTCGGCCGCAGACCACGAAAGAACTTGTCTGCTACAAAGTCAGAAAAAATCCAAAGGCCCCAAATCGCCAACTCAGCTGTCTGGAGCCTTGAATTATCCTTGTTTCTACAAAATCAAAGTGTCAAAGACAGGATTATAAATATACGAAATTAAATCCTTAACTATGTACTAAATGTGTACTAATTTTTTCTTTACGCGGCTTTATGAGATTTAATACCAGTTTTTAAGAAACCACTGATAATCAATAAGATAAGAGGTTTTTCTTTAACGAAAGTTAAATGGAAAACCTCTTGGAGTGGAGCACAGGAGAGCACTTTCCTTGTAAGTTATCTCCGGCTCCGGGCGGGCCAGTTCATAGCCGGGCAGCGGCATAGCCCGCGGCGAATTGCGAAGCACCTGAGCTGAGCGGGCTTGCTGCTGCCGGCGTGATTTCTGTCTATGAAGACCTCCTCCCCCGATATGAGTCGCTGCCGGCGTGGTTCCTGGTCACGAGAACTTTGCCGCTGCTGACGTGATCTCTGCACATAAGGTTTTCCCACTGACCCCTGATATGGGTCGAAGACGAGTCGGTGGGGGAGAACTATCTGAAAAGTCAAATATTCCTCAGTGAGAATCGAGAACCCGCTTCTGGTCTTGTATAGGGGTACGGAGTATTTCAGTCTCGCGAGGACTTTTCGGACAGTCTTGGGGGTAGAAAACCAATAGAGGATGACCCAAAATTTTTGAGTCATCCTCTATCAATACTTTCAAGTGTATTTCCTTATTTCTTGAAATACCTGTTGTAAAGACCCTGGAAACCGGCACCGTGGCGAGCCTCATCCTTCGCCATCTCGTGAACAGTGTCGTGGATAGCGTCGTAGTTCAGCTGTTTTGCCTTGGTAGCGATGGCAAGTTTGCCCTCGCAGGCGCCGCCTTCAGCCTCGATTCTCTTCTCGAGGTTTGTCTTGGTGTCCCAAACCATGTCACCGAGAAGTTCAGCAAACTTGGCAGCGTGCTCAGCCTCCTCAAATGCATATCTCTTGAATGCCTCGGCGATTTCAGGATATCCCTCACGGTCAGCCTGACGACTCATGGCCAGGTACATGCCGACCTCGCTGCATTCACCGGCGAAATTCGCCTCCAGACCTTCGTGAATCTCAGCGTCGCATCCTTTGGCAACACCGATAACGTGCTCGCAAGCCCAAGTCTTGGCAGCATCTTCCTTGATTTCTACGAATTTGTCAGCTTTTGCATGGCAAACAGGGCACTCTGCAGGTGGGTTCTCGCCTTCATAAACATAGCCGCAAACGAGGCATCTGAATTTCTTTTTCATATTCTATTCTCCTTTTTTTAAGCAGTTGCACGTAAATTATAGGATAAACTCACTGTAGCAAACTGCCTGTGATTGTTGTTTTTATAGTTTCTAATTTAGAAAATCTCTAAATTGCACTACAAATATACGGACATTTTTAGAATATCCAAATTTTTTCTTGAACAAAAATGCTGTTTTTTTGTAAGATTCTTCACCTAAATTTGTATATATGTAAAAACGGAATAATAAACAGGATAATAAAACTGATAATATAACTATGCCGCAATTTTTGAAACAGATAGCAGAGCACTATTACAACACACAGAATATCAGTGATTTGTGCTTTGTTTTCCCGAACAGGAGATCCATGGTCTTCTTCAGGAAGTGGTTGTCCGAGACCGCGAAGAACGATCCGCAGTCCAGGGTGTTCACGATGCCGGAACTGCTGACAATGAACGATTTCTTCTACAAAGTAAGCGGGTCAGCAGTGACGGACCGTGTAAGTCTTCTGCTGGAACTGTATGACTGCTACAAGGCCCTGAATCCTAAAGCGGAATCATTGGACGACTTCATCTTCTGGGGAGACGTCATCCTCGGCGACTTCGATGACACGGACAAGTATCTGGCCTCGCCGAAGCAGCTGTTCACCAATGTCGCCGACTTCAAGGAGATACAGGATGATTATGCCTATCTGTCTGAGACTCAGGAAGAAGCCATACGGAATTTCATATCGCATTTCCGTAAAGGGGGAAAACTCACGGTGAATATCGGCTCCGAGAGTCCCGATGTGAAAGAGCGCTTCCTTATGATATGGAATCTGCTCTATCCGCTTTATACCTCGTTCAATTCTGCATTGACAGAAAAAGGCAAAGCCTACGAGGGTATGGTTTACCGCTCGTTCGTGGAACGTCTGAAGACTGAAAGCGCCCGTGACATATTGAAGGCGGCCTTTCCGCGTTCGGACAAGTTCGTTTTCGTCGGCCTCAATGCATTGAATGAATGTGAGAAGGCGGTAATGAGGAAAATGCGGGATGCCTCACTTGCGGAATTCTGCTGGGATTACTCGTCCGAGATGATACAGGATCCGATGAACCGCGCGTCCATGTTCATGTCATCCAATGTCGTGGAATTTCCACAGGCATTCAGCATTGACCCAGGAAAAGCCTCCGGCGGGAGTTTTGTCAATGCAGGTGTCACTGAACCTGAAAACGGTCCGAAGATTCACGTCATGAGCGTGCCGTCTTCAGTAGGGCAGACCAAGCAGCTTCCTTCATTGTTGGCTCCTGTCGCAGAACTGAAGAAGGCAGGACAGGCGGACTGGTCAGATACCGCCATCGTGCTTCCTGATGAGAGTCTGTTGATCCCGGTGTTGAACACCCTTCCTCTGGAAATCGGAACTGTCAATGTGACAATGGGTTATCCTATGTCGGGCAGTGACATATATAGCCTTATGAACAATATATCCGCCCTCCAGCTGCATGTCCGCAAGCAGAAAGACGGCTGGGCGTTCTACCATAAGCAGGTGTGGTCGATTTTCTCGTCCGGCATCATAGCATCCATGATGGATGGTAAGGCCAGGCAGCGTGTAAAGGAAATAAAGACGGCGGCAAAATACTATATTCCTCAGTCGGATTTTGCAGGAATTGAACTGTTTGAACTGATTTTCAGGCCGGTGGTGACAGATGCCAAGGCTACTTCAGCAGAGCAGATAAAGGCATTTGCACAGTACCAGCTGGATGTCCTCAGTGCCTTGGGCGCGAAGATGACCAGAATGAGCGGAATGGAGCTCGAAGTGCATTTCGCCAAGCAGTATTACCTCTCTGTGAACAGGCTCAAGTCGCAGGTGCTGAGCATATTGCCTATGACTTATACCCGTCTGCTGCAGTCATTGATAGGAGGCATTTCCGTTCCGTTCAATGGAGAGCCGCTCAAAGGACTTCAGATTATGGGGCCGCTCGAAACCAGGGCATTGGACTTCAAGAATCTCATTGTTCTTTCCTGCAACGAGGGTACTTTCCCGCACCGCAGTGTGAGCTCGTCATTCATTCCGCCGGAACTCCGCAAGGGCTTCGGCCTCCCTACCTATGAGAATCAGGATGCCGTCTGGGCGTATTATTTCTTCAGGATGATCCAGCGTGCGGAGAATGTGTGGCTGCTGTATGACTCCCGGACGGAAGGGCTCAAGTCTGGTGAAGAAAGCCGGTACATAAAGCAGCTGGAGTACCAGTACAAGTATCCGCTCATGGACAGGTCCGTGGTGGGTTATGACCTTAAAATCCCTGAAGGTGAGGATGTTATAGAGAAGACTGACGAGGATGTGGAGATTATGAAGAAGATGACTTTCTCGGCTTCGTCCATCGAAAAGTATCTTTCGTGTCCGGCAAAGTTCTACTATACTTATGTGAAGCGTCTCAAGGTGGAAACGGAGGTCTCCGAGTCCCTTGACAACAGTATGCTCGGAACGGTGTTCCATGATACTATGCTCGCCCTCTATAAGGGAGGAGAGGCTCTGCAGGCTGAGTTCGACATGTCGAGGGAAAATGTCCTTGCCAATGTGAAGAAGCCTCTGGAGGTAATAACGAAACAGTACATCGAGTGGCTCCTGTCCCAGAAGAAGGAAATCATCGGACCTAAAATCAGGACATTGATAAAGCGTCAGCTCAATGCAGATGAGATAGCCGGCCGTAATCTGGTCTTTGAGGAGATTCTCAACAAATATGTCGTGAAGACTCTCCAGACAGATCTCGCTCTGATGGAAGAGTACAATACTGACAGATTTAGGATAATCGGCCTGGAGCTGGAGCGTTTCTGGGATTTCAAGGGGCACAAATTCAAGGGCTACATTGACCGTATGGACAGCTTCCGCGATGATGAAGTCAGGATAGTGGACTACAAGACCGGCAAGGTGGATGAGAAAGAAGTCAAGATCAATGATGAGAATGCCGATGGTGTGGTGGATGCGCTTTTCAGTCCTGACACCAAGTCGAAAAACCGTCCGGAGATAGCCGTGCAGCTGTTTGTGTACGACCGGTTCGTGGAGAAGGATGTCGAGGACAAGAGCGTGCTGAATGTGCTTTATCCTATACCCCGTCTGTTCAGTTCACCCGAGCTTGCGTCGAATATTCTCTCGTCCAGGGAGTGCCCGGATTTTGACGATAAGGTTACTGAAAAGCTGGAAGGCCTGTTTGCAGAAATGATGGATACGGGCACTGATTTCCGCAGGACCAAAGACAGTGACACATGCAAGTATTGTGATTTCAAGAAGATTTGTGGACGTTAATTGAGGAAAATATGATTCAGATTTTGAAAGCGTCGGCAGGTTCGGGAAAGACTTTCAACCTTGCCAAAGAATATATAGAACTTCTTATGCGGAGCGGTGATCCGTATGCGTACAGGCACATTCTCGCTGTGACATTTACCAACAAGGCCACAGACGAGATGAAGCAGCGTATCCTCGACGAGCTGGACTGCCTGGCTTCGTCTCCGGAGAAGTCCAAATACATGGACGGTATCAGAGAAAGTACCGGAAAAACTGAGGAATGGGTATCCCGGATGGCGGAAAAACTCCTCGGCAACATATTGAATGACTACAGTTCTTTTTCGGTCAGCACCATTGACCGGTTCTTCCAGCGGACACTGAAAGCGTTCTCCAAGGAGATTGGCCAGTTTGCCTCATATCAGGTGGAACTGGACAAGAAATCGCTTGTGACTGAGAGCGTTGACCGTATTTTGGATTCATTGACCCAGGACAGCAAATCTTTGCTCGACTGGCTGACTGACAGCGTGACCGAACAGCTCAATAGCGGTGGCAAGTTCTCCCTGGACCAGGAACTCTATAATACGGCTGAGGCTCTGCGCAATGATGAACACAATGACCTGGTGGAGAAATACGGCATTGACGAAAATGCTTTCTGCTCAAGGGAATCCTTGAAGGCTCTTAAGAAAGAATGTGATGACGTGGTGGATGCTTTTGTCGGAAAAGTCAAGAAACTTGCCGGCGAGATTGTCTCTGGTCTTGACGGGAATATCGATTTGTTTTTCAGGGGCTTCGGTACCCCGCTGAGCAAATGCGCTGCCCTCAAGCGCGGGGAGAAATGTCCTGTTCCGAAAGAAAATTTCCTGAAAAATGCGGCGGACAAGAAAAAATGGCTGAAAAAGGACCATGCCTCACGTCTGCCTGAGTTTGAGGGATGGCTTGAGAGGCCGCTGGCAGAGTTCTGTGCTCTCTTCGGTGACAGTTACAAGGAGTATCTCACCGCGGAAACGATACGTTCACGGATTTTCTCGCTCGGCTTGCAGAAAGAGATAAATGATTCATTTACAGGCCTTATGAGAGAGAAAAATGTGTTGAGCATTGACGACTCCAACACTATTCTCAAAGGGATAATCGACGGATGCGACGCGCCTTTCATCTACGAGAAACTCGGTGTCAGGTTCGACCATTTCCTTATAGACGAATTCCAGGACACTGCCAGGATCCAGTGGGACAATTTCCGTCCGCTGCTTGCCGACAGTATCGCGAAAGGCAATGGAAACCTGATTGTCGGGGACGTGAAGCAGAGTATCTACAGGTGGCGCGGCTCTGACTGGAAATTGCTGGATTCCACGCTTCTGGAGCAGTTCCCCGATTCCAGTCAGGTGCCTCTTCTGTCCAATTGGAGAAGTGCGGATACCATCGTGGAGTTCAACAATTCGCTCTACCTATATGCGGCCATGATGCTGGACCGTATGACCGGACTGCCTGACAAGCGAATCTCTAAAATATATTCTGACGTAGTGCAGACTCCGAAGTCCAAGCATCCTGAGTTCAAGGGCAATGTGGATGTGCTTTTCCTGAAAGATAAAGAAAATCCCGACATTCAGCTTGAGGCTGTGGTCAATGAGGTGAGGCGGCTTGCGGACCTGGGCGTTTCCTATTCGGAGATAGGAGTGCTCGTCAGGACCAATGATACGGGCGCGTCCATAGCTACGTCGCTTCTCGAGGCGGATATACCTGTGGTTTCGGATGATTCGCTCAACGTGAAGATGTCCCCTGTGATAAAGCGTCTTGTGGCATTGCTGTCATTTGCTGACAATCCGGAGGACAAGCTCAATTCGTTCCTTGCCTCGTCTCTTCACATTGACCCGCCTGCGCAGTGGCATTCGCTCGTCGATCTGTGCGAGTATTTCATAAGGTCAATGAAATCTGCACTTGGTACTCAGTTCAGTGGGGAAGTGCCTTATATCCAGGCTTTTATGGATACTGTGCAGGACTGGGCTCAGATAAACGGCAATTCTCTTTCGGATTTCCTCAAGTATTGGGATGGCGTGGATCCGAAAATCAGTTCTCCGGATGGCGCTGACGCAGTGAGGATTATGACGATTCACAAGTCCAAGGGCCTGGCATTCCCATATGTCATCTTCCCATATACGGAAGGCGTGAAGCTTTATAAGCCTGGTTTGCATTGGTGCAGACCGCAGATGGGGACATGGGCAATGCCTTCCGCTTCCCGTGGTATCTATCAGGTCAATCTGAGTTCCGACGTGGAGAAAACGTTTTTCGCTGAAAGCTATCGTGACGAGTACCTGATGCAGATGGTGGATGCCATCAACACTTTCTACGTGGCGACAACCAGGGCGAAGTATGGAATGACCATCATATCTTCCTGTCCTTCAGACACTTTTCTCAAATCCTTGAAGAATGGTACACCTGACAGCTTCTCGAATTTCTCGCAGATACTGTACTGCTACATTATCGACAAGAGCTCCGGTGACGGGTTTGTCCATCTGGCCTCTTCTGCTGAAACTGAGATTCCTGAAGGCGGGGAAAGATACCGCAAGGGCTTGCCTGCAACACTTCCGAAGGACAAGAGCGAGGAGACGAAAAATGTGGTGCAGATGGTGCATGTGGATGAATATCCTTCATTCCCGCAGAATGCTGATGCTGGGGCTGAACGTCTGAAATTCAGCACGGAAGCCGGGGATTTCTTCTCGGAGGACGGTATGACCGGCATAGAAGCGTCCGGCAGACTTCGCGGAGTGGTCCTGCACGACATATTGTCCAGAATCATTGTCCCGGAAGATCTGGAAGGCGCATTGTCGGCAAGTTTCGATGCCGGCGAGATCGATGAGGCTGAAATGACGGATATCAGGTCAATGTTGAAGGCGGGTCTGGAGTTGACGATCCCGTTGGGCTGGTTCCCTGAAGACCGCAGCAAGGTCATCAATGAAACATCCGTAATGATGTCCGACGGGCAAACGCGTCGTCCTGACCGTGTGGTGAATGACAACGGCAAGATCATAATCGTGGACTTCAAGTTCGGCGCCCCGACCGCTTCTTATGAGTCCCAGGTAAGGGAATATGCGGATATGTACCGCTCTCTGGGATATCAGGACGTCACTTCCTATCTCTGGTACGTCCCGGACGGACGAGTCCAGAAGGTGTCGTAGGGAGGACGACACATTAGGCGCAACCTGTAAGTCGCTGAGTGATAGCTGTTTAACCATTTTCAGAGTTGTAATTTTCCCAACTCTGATTTTGGCTAAATAGTTGGTAGTCTGCAATTTACGCGCTGCGCCGCTTGAATTCCAGGTGTGTATGGCAACAAGAAGCCCCTCAACTCTTTTGCTCTC
>ULMG01009550.1_pt1 | contig 14343 bp, 9 predicted proteins | sample 1951601 | NCBI WGS metagenome assembly ULMG01 (sample SAMEA4835545, study PRJEB28245) | human gut metagenome | biome: gut microbiome; material: fecal sample | place: Denmark | collected 2008
GTTGGCAAATTCAGATGTAACAAATTAACATACAGCCACTTACATACCCTAAAAGCGAAATGCAAAGATGCTCATCACCCTATTATTTTAGGGGAGTGAGCATCTTTGCACATTAGCTCAAATGCTCATAACATCCTACTCATCAATGCATTACAACTACCATTACAGCATTAGCATTATGCTCATTGGTACCATAATCCCGCCGCTGGGTTGCTTTTCAGTCAGCACCTCAGCCTTTCTGTGCGGGAAATATCTCCTCTGACGTCGGGCCTTTCTCCGCTCCACCTGCCTGCTCTGTTTTTTCTGGCGCACCTGCGTTGTCATCGGCTTTCCGTGCAGCCTTCGCCGCCTCACGGGCGGCCTTTGCGGCGGCTTTGAGGTCGTCGCGCTCCTTTTGTTTCAGGTATGCGGCCTTGTATTTCTCGAGACGGGCATTCTCCTTCTCCTCCCTGGCTTTCAGGGCCTTGAGCTGTTTCAGCTTCTTCACACGAAGTTTGGCAGCTTTCTTATCCGCGGCTGCCTTGGCTTTGGCCGCATCCAGACTGTCGAGACGTGCCCATTTGGCTTCACGGGCAGCTATCTTCGCCGCACGGATGGAATCACGCTGCGCCTTTTTCAACGCGGACGGATCCAGCACAGGAGCATTGACAGAAGACGAATCAGAAGACACGGACAAAGAATCCGCACCGGCCTTTGTCGAATCCGCGACAGACGGGAGGGACGTTCCGAGCGAGTCCGCAGGAGAGAGTGACAATGAATCCTGCGCCACGGACAGCGAGTCGCCAGCTACCGTCAATGAATCTGCGGCAGCGGCCTTAGCCTGTGCGGCAGCCTTCCTGCGAGCCTCTGCATTGGCCTTGGCCACCTTGCCCTCGCGGATCTGCTTCATTATGCCCGGGATGTAACCAGGATAGTATCTGTCTGTGTATTCGAAAGTTGCACGCGGACGGGCCGAATATGAACTGCGCTCCGAAGCACGCAGAGAGAGCGGGGTAATGTCCTGTTTGCCGCGCGGGCACGCATCTATCTGCCAGTCAAAGCCCTTCAGCACACGTTCATCACGCGTCATCTGAGCCACCGGATAGCCATCGTTTTTCGCAGCATCGAAGTAATAGACCTTGTCCAGCTCACCGTTCAGGAACCGCGCAGAGAGCATTTTCGCAGCACTTTTGTTCACGGTCGCATAGACGCTGTCCTCCTGCAGATAGAAAACGGCATTCGCCTCGCCGAGAGCATCGAATCGGGTCAATGCACCGGTAGTGTCGAAGTAGGCGAGCATTTCCGTGGCCCTGATCTGGTCGAAGCACAACGAGTCTTCTTTCACGATGATGAAGGCGTTGGACATCAGGCTGGCCTTCTGCATGGCCCTGTCCTTGATTACCGCATAGATGCTGTCGGCCGAGTACTGCCTGTTGCCCTCATTCCAGACAAACGGCTTCTCATACATTCGGACCAATGAATCCAAGTCATTGTAAACCAATGAGTCACAAGCGAGCTGTATATCTTTGCGGAACATCTTCACGTTCTTGATGGCCGTGATAAAATTCAGTTTCGTGGAGTCCTTCGGTGCGGAAAGCGAGTCCGCGGCTACTGTCAACGAATCTGCTGCATTTGCGAGCGAATCTGCCGAATGCGAGAGCGTGTCAGCAATGTGCGAAAGGGAATCGGACGCATGAGCGAGCCTGTCGGCCGGTTTCTGAAGTGCACCAGCTGCAGGGCCGAGCGATGCGAGCGCGTGAGAGACAGAATCCGCCTCAGAGGCCTGTGCACCAGCCGCCATCGCGGTCGAATCCTTAGCAGAGGTCAATGTCTTGACTGTCAATGAGTCTGATGGAGCGCCCTCGGCCACCTCCTCTGCATCAGTCGCCTCATCACCATTCTTTCCGGAAGTCTCAGGCGACTCAGAAGCCTCATCCGCCTCCGAAACATCCGAAGACTCAGATGCATCACTCTCGGAAGCCTCGGACTCGGAAGCACCAGCCGCCTCCGAAGTCTCCGCAGCCCCTCCTGCAGCAGCCACAGCCCCGGTCTCCCCAGTCTGTTTCTTGTTCGGCTTAGGACGGTTCGGGTCATTCTCCATCGCCTTGGCCGCAGCCTCAGCCGCCTCCTTGGCCGCCTTCTGACGATAAGCCTGGACAGCATCCACCGCCAGATCCTCAAGACGGGACTTGGAATTCTTTATCTCAGATTCATTGACCTGAAACATCATATAGGTACGGGCGAAGATGGTGTCAGCCCCAAAATAGACCGTATCAGGCTGGTCCTCAGCATTTTTCATCACGCCGATCACAGCCGGATCCCTCGTCAGCTTCACCTCGGACAACGAATCCGTATAGAAAATCCGCCCGGCCAGAGCCGAAACATCACGCGTCGTGTCAGTCACCTGCGCATTGCCGAGCAGCTCGATATTCTTAGATGACCTATAATAATATAAGGAGTCCGCCCAGCCTTCCTGAGTATCACTCATGCCGTGGACATTGTTCCGGAACAGGAAAATCTCACGTCCGCGGTCATACCAGCCGCCATTGGCCGAAAGCATATTGTCATCCTGCCAGGTATCCGTGTCGAACCCGAACGTCGCCACATTGGTCCTGGCATCATAGACGATGGTAGTGGACTTCACGAACACCGAATCCGTGAACATATTCACCCTGTCATTGAACGTGAACGTCCTTATCTTGGAATCGTAAGTACCTGTGCGGCTTTCGATTATCTGCCCCTCGGCATCCTTCATCGAACCGCCGTTGAAGAAAACCGCCACACTGTCCTTCGTGTTGTAGTCCAGATGCTCGGTACGCAGCACATTCCGGTCCTTGTCCTCGAGCTGCACCAATGTACCCCTGAACTCAGCCAAGTCCCTGTCAATGTAATAAGTCAGCCTGTCTCCCGTCAGCACCGTCTGGTCCTGGAGAATCTTCACATTGCTGATGGCGTAGATTTCATTGGAACTCATATTCCAGAGCGCCGTATCACAGATGAGATAAGTATCATTGTGCAGAAACCTCGCCGGGCCCGTCACTTTTCGGTAATCGACGCCGTCCTTCTCGATAAGCTCCATGGACTGCGCGCTCAGAAGACGAACGAGCGAGTCCTTCTGACTGCCATTTTCCTGTGCAGACAGACTTGTAAATGTCGAGAGAACCATAACGACAGATATGAAAAGCTTACGGAAATTCATTGACACTCAATATCTTACTTTTCAGCCGCCTCGGACGCGCACTGAGCCACTATCTTGTTCCAGCCCTCGCGAGAGAAATTGCAGTCCTTGAACAGCGGATCGATAGTGATATATGTCGTCTTTATCTTGCTGTCAATGAACTCGTCGATAGCCTCATTCTGCTTCTTGACCTTCGCCTCGTCCAGCAGCTCGCTGTAGTCATTCTCGAACGAAGCCGTATGGGACGGAATAATCTTGTCCACGCGGATTATCTTATACACAGTATTACCGCTACGGCCCTCATTGTCAAGCGATTCCACAGGCTCAGAGATCTCTCCTTCCTTCAGATTCTTGATGGCAGCATAGTCCTGAGGCTTCAGCTGGTCGATCTCAAAATACGCGGAACCAGTATTCGGGTCAGCCATCTGGCCGCCATTGGTACGAGTCTGATTGTCCTGAGAATAGAACTTCGCCGCAAGCTCGAAAGTGACAGCCTTGTTCTGGATTTCAGTCTTGAGCGAGTCGAGCGTCTTGAACGCCTTCTGCCTGTCAGTATCCGTATAGACCGGCTTCATGAGAATATGGCGGGCATTGAACATATCCCCCTTCTTCTCGAGCACCTCGATAATATGGAAGCCGTCCGGCGTCTCCACAATCTGGGAAATCACACCAGGCTTGAGCGACATCGCCGCATCAGAAAATGCCGGCCAGAAAATCGACTTCGACGCAAGCCCCAGTTCGCCGCCCTTCCTCGCACTGCCCGGGTCCTCAGAATAGATACGGGCCAATGTAGAGAATTTCTCACCGTTGATAATTCGCTCACGTATGCTCAGCAGCCTCTCCTTCACCGCAAGATTCGCGGCCTCGCGGTCAGGATATATACAGATCTGGCTCAGCTGATACTTCACCGGAACCATAGGCAGGTCCGCAGCATCCGTCTTGGAAACATACTCCTTCACATCGTGCGGAGTCAGCTCAGGCACCGCCGAAGCGATCTGCGACTGCATCTGCTGGGTAAGCGACATATCCTCAAGCTGCTGCTTCCATTCCTGACGAAGTTTATACATCGGCTTGCCGTAGGCCTTCTCCACATTGTCATCACCCCCGAGCTGAGTACGCATCTGGTCGATACGCTGCGCCAGAGTGCTTGACACCATCTCCTGGTTCACCGTGAGAGAATCCACACGCGCCTGCATCAGAAAAAGCTTCGACTCGAGCATACGCTCCAGCTGCTCGCAACGCATATTCCTGTCGGAATACATCCCCTGCATACGCATATACAGAATCTCCTGCTCCAGTTCCGACAATGAAATCATCTCATTGCCCACGACAGCTATCGTCTTGTCAATGAGCCCATTACCATATTTCTGGGCATTGAGTGGCATCTGCGCCGAAGCCAACACCGCAACCACAGCTGCTGCAAGTTTCAGTATATTCTTCATAATCAATAAATCATCATTTTATAACGAAAGCGCCTTGAGCGCGCGCATTCTCTAACAAGTCCCGTTCCAAACCTGAAATCAAAGCCTGTTTTCTGGTACTCAGGAGAATATCTTTTATTTGTTCCCTATAATATTCCACCGGTCCGGTCTGCCCCGCCCTCATCATTTCGCTGACAAAGGCAATGTTCAGATTGCCGCTGCCGTCAGGAATCTCCACCATCCCGTCCTTCATCACCGCCAGCAACGACCCGTAATCCGTCCCGAACTCCCGCGACAGCCTCACCATATTCACCCAGCCCCCACCGAAGAAGTTATATCTCAATGCAGATGAATACGTCAGGCTGTCACCTTCCATTATATCATCCGCATCAGACGAAAGCAGCTTCTTCTTGATGATGTTCAAGTTCGGCGAATCGGCAGAGATGCAGAGGAACTTCGCCTTGGCAATCGGCAGAGCCAGACGGAAATTCTCAATATGGTCCTCATAGTACTTCTCTATCTGCCCGTCAGTCACAGCCGTATCGAGCCTCTGGTTTATGTACTTCTGCTCATAGCGGTACTTCAGCAGCGAACGGCGATAGTCCTCCAGTTCCTTGGTGACATTCTTCTCCGACTTGGACAACTCCCTGTCCACCACATCATTGAACACCATATCGGTAGCCCATGAATTTATGTACTGGAGCGCAAGCCGAGTGCTGTCCTCAGCCGAAATGCCGTCCGGAATGAACGTCGCCAAATCCGTATCATACAGTTTTTCGGACCCCACCTCAGCCACGACCTTGCCGTCACGGACAAACGACATAATCGTCTTGCACGAATTCAACATCGGCAGGACGATTACGAAAAAGCATACGCCTATAATATTCAGGACTCTGCGAGTACTCAAATCTATCTCGAATAATTAGGTGATTCCTTGGTGATAGTCACATCATGCGGATGGCTCTCGAGGTAGCCCGCATTGGTGATACGCACGAACTGGGCGCCGCGCAGAGAAGCGATATCCTTCGCTCCCACATAGCCCATACCTGCACGCAGACCTCCCACAAGCTGGTAAACAACCTCAGCCACAGTGCCCTTGAACGGCACCTGAGCCACGATTCCTTCCGGAACAAGCTTCTTTACATCCTCTTCCATATCCTGGAAATACCTGTCCTTGGAACCATGCTCCATAGCCTCGAGCGAACCCATTCCCCTGTACGCCTTGAACTTCCTTCCGTTCAGGATGATGGTCTCACCTGGTGACTCCTCAGTTCCGGCAAACAATGAACCTGCCATAATGGTGCTTGCACCTGCCGCCAATGCCTTCACGATATCACCAGAATAGCGGATACCGCCGTCAGCAATCACAGGCACGCCCGTTCCCTCCAATGCTTTGGAAGCAAGCATCACAGCCGTCAGCTGAGGCATTCCAACACCGGCGATGATACGTGTCGTACAGATAGAACCAGGTCCGATACCGACCTTCACCGCACTCACACCTGCATCTGCCAATGCCTTGGCACCCTCTCCCGTGGCAACATTGCCCGCAACAATCTGTATATCTCTGTTCTTGAACGCCTCGCAAGCCTTGGAAATCACCTCGAGCACACCCACGGAGTGACCATGAGCAGTGTCAATGACGACCGCGTCAGCACCTGCGCTCACGAGCATCTCGATCCTGTCGAGAGTGTCAGACTTCACGCCGACTGCAGCAGCCACGAGAAGACGTCCCTTCGAATCCTTGGAAGCGATAGGATTGTCCTTTATCTTCATAAGGTCCTTATAGGTGATAAGACCTACAAGCTTGTTGTCCTCGTCCACTACCGGAAGCTTCTCCACCTTGCTGCTGCGGAGAATGCCGGTGGCATCCTGAAGACTGATTCCCTTCTTCGCCGTGATCAGATTATCCTTCGTCATCACGTCCGAAACCGGAATCTTCTTATTGTCCTGGAAACGCAGGTCCCTGTTCGTGACAATGCCGATGAGCCTGCCGGCGCAGTCCACTACAGGAATGCCGCCGATATGATGCTTCGCCATAAGGGCCAATGCATCACCCACAGTAGCCTCCGGACTGATGGTGACCGGATCGTAAATCATACCGTTCTCCGCTCTCTTGACCCTGCGGACCTGCTCGCACTGCTGGTCAATGGTCATATTCTTGTGAATCACACCGATACCGCCGGCACGAGCCATCGCGATAGCAAGATCAGCCTCAGTAACAGTGTCCATTGCAGAAGAAACAATAGGAGTGCAGAGAGAAATATCTCTTGTGAATTTGGTGGAAACATCTACAGCTCTCGGAAGGACTTCGGAGCGTGCAGGAACGAGTAGAACATCATCGAAGGTGAGACCCTCCGGAATTGCTGAATTTACGAACTGCATTTCTAACAAATATATTTTGGCAAATATACGAATTTTTTCAATGAAATTTACATTCCGGACATTTTCAATGCAAGATTCCCAAGATTTTCAATACCTCACTCCCAGAATTTTCAATTTGGTTCGTTTTTCGATTTGTCGATAATAATGCGTAACTTCGGCGATTAGTCCGACATTTTGCAGAACGCCGCGACTGGCGTGAACTGATTTTTTCGCGGAATTATACCTCAACAATATGAATACAAGACATATAGCAACACTTTTTCTGGCAGCGTTCATTGCCATTGCCGGGGCCTGCTCGCCGGAAACGACAGTAAAGCCCGACGAAGGGAACGGAACCGAACAGCCGGGGAAACCTGGAACCGGAGAAGGAAATCCGGGCGGCGAAGAGAAACCGGGAGAAGGAAACAAACCTGAAGAAGGCGGAAAACCTGGCGAAGGTGAGAATCCGGGAGGAAGCGAGAATCCCGGCGAAGGCTCGACAGAAGAGACCGTGAACGTGACAGTTCTGAACCCCGGAGCGACAAAGGTGGAGACCAAACCTACCCCGCAGCATCCGGACCTCATCCACAACGAAGAATACCACGAGTTCTACAATCCCCTTCAGGACTACCTCGATGACTTCGGCAATATCGACTACGTCTGCGCACAGGGCAAGGGAACGGATTGGCCACGCGTGCTCGACGACTACTCAGGCATCCGCTTCTACCAGAGCGCCTCAGCATCGAAGAACGGAGGATACATCCGCGTCCGCGCCCACAACGGAGCGAAACTGCTCAGCGTAACAGTAGGATCTGCGACATTGACAAAAATCGCCCACTCGGTGGACGGGCGTGCGAAAAAGTCAGAGACGAAGAACATTGACGCAGGCGGATCCTACACAGTCGAAGGCGAATACGACGAAGTCTGCTTCTACTGCATGGGCACGACACAGAGCGAAAGATGGGAGATGAACAGCATCAAAGTCCGCTACCGTGGCGGCTTCATCGAGGAAGACTTCCAGACCGGCATTGAAAAGGAATACGGACCGCTCGTGCGTGTGGATCTGCCTCTGAAAGAAGGCTTTGAGAACGGATTCCCTACGACAGACAAGCCGTCATACTACAAATACGGCCTGACCGCAGGACGCGAAAACCTCCAGTGGAGCACCTGGTTCGGCTCATTCTCCTGGCAGAATCCTATTACAGGGAAGCAGAGCGCCCAACTGCGCATCTACAAGGAAGACCCGGACTATTACGGACAGCCACAGTTCGGTCACCTGAAAATGGAATACTTCATCGAGAATCTCTCGAAAGTAAGCTTCAGCTACTGGTTCTCCGAGTTCTGGGTATCCGCAACGATTTCCTACTGCGAGTTCGACACCGACGAATGGAAAAATCCGCAGCAGATCGCCCTGAAGAGCTACAGCGACCGCATGACCAAGCAAAGTTTCACCTACGACTTAGGGGCCAAGGTCAATGCCAAGATCCGCATCCAGATAGACCCGGACAGCGGCCACCAGGACAGCGACCACCACGACCTGATTTTCGACGACTTCATCTTCGAATAAAATTTTTCATTTATACTATATAATGATTAACTTTGCAGGATGTAACTAATCTGACCACTTGATGGTTACTGAAATAATGGAAACTGATAAATAAAAATAATTAACAACAATCATGAAAAAATCAACCAACAATTACGAACGCCCTGAAGTCCAGGTCGTTTACGTAGAAACCGAAGCCGGATTCGCGAGCGAAGGCTTTGGCGGAAAGAATCAGGCAGGTGCTCCAATGATCGAAGATCCAAATTACACGTACGATTTCTAATCCTTGCCGCCATGAAAAGAATTATTAAATCACTTGCAATCGCTGCAGTTTCAGCATTAGCATTTATTTCCTGTTCTCGGGAGCAGAATCCTATCAGCAAGGACAACGGTATCCATTTCACAATACGCACCTCCGAAAACCCACAGGTAAAATCATTTATTGAAAACAACCTTGACGGGGGGGGGACCTATACTCCTAAATGGTCAAAGGGCGATGAGTTGGCGATGTTTGTAGGAGGAATCACAGACAAGACCGAACCTACCGCAACTTTAAAAAACATCAACGAAAAAGGCGAAACTGCTTATTTTGAAGGAACAGTTACAGGAATTGAAACAGCAGGCACATTCAAGTCATTCACTCCGGCAGCCGCATTTGCAAAAGGGTACGACACAGGCAATGTGGGGATAACTCTAGCAGCTGTGCAAAAGCCAAGTAGTCTTACGATTGACGAGGCGTGCGACATCCTCGTGGCAAAAGAATCAAACTACGAAGTTATTGATGGAACAGCTGCAATAGACGACCTCTTTTTCAAGAGAATGTTCTCCGTTGTTAAAGTTGCTCTCAAGGGCCCAGCGTCTCTTAACGGAGAGAAAGTGTCGAAATTCTCCCTTACCGCTCCTGAAGGGACTGTTCTTACCGGCCGAGCTGCGATTGATTTAACAACAGCCACCATTGACACGTGGACTATACAGAACAACTCCGTAACAGCTACATATTCAGAAGACGCTCCAATATTCGGTGGTGCAGCCAACTTAGAGAATGAAGTTTGGCTGGTTGTAAACCCTGGCACTATCGAATCTGGCGCCAAGGTTGTTTTCGCAGGCGAGACCGCAAAGTACACATTCTCAAAGGAAGTCACACTGTCCAAGGCACTTACCTTCCCTGAGAGCCAGCTTGCCGTGATCAACTTGACATTGGCAGAGGAGAATTGCACGGCAAAACAAGCTGAGAGTCGTATTTATGTTGAGAATTTCAGCAACGCTAGTGATAATAAAACACAACTTCAACCTAACGCCACTGGAGCAATAGGAACTGGAGTATCTGACAAATTGGCATATACTTATTCATCGCAGAATGTGAATATCCGATTTAACAATAATGGACATAACGCTACCAATCCGTACTTGTATATTCCGGCAGGTGGAATATTTACTATCGAAAACATCGTTTTAAATGGAGAAACATCATTGATGCTTTCTGCCCAAGTAAGGACTAATAGTAGTACTTCAGATGTAAAAGTATATTATAAGGAGTCTTCTAAAGATAGTTGGACTGTTGCAAACACCATATTTAAAGCAACCACTTCATCCTTCGATACTGTTCAAAAAATACTTTTCAATATTAATTCAAATATAAAATCACTTGATCTTAAATTTGAACCAACTGGCGCTGTCCTCGTGGATGATTTAGTCCTTGAGAACTTCGTAGACTCGCGAGTTAAACTTGAAGCCCCTACTTCCCTTTCGGCTAATGTTGACGAAGCTACATCTAACAAGGTAAACCTCAGTTGGGGTTCTGTAAGTAATGCTAACTCATATGAGATTGTATTGAGTGCTGAAGGAAAAGCTGACATCATTAAAACCGCCGAGACCAATTCTCTTTCCATTGATGGTCTCGAGTATTCTACTTCATATAGTGTTAAAGTCAAAGCTATCAGTCCTGACGCAGAAAAGTACTTTGATTCAGATTACTGTACCTCTGTAGCTGTAACCACCGGAGCAAAACCTGAAGGCGGCTCAACGACACCGGTTGTTTTGTATACTTTGACACCTGTAGATGGAGACAACAACTCATATGCTAAAGATTGCGATGTTACGGTTGATGGAATAGTATGGAATTTAACTGGTAATTCTACAATAAGTCCTTGGCGACTAGGGGGCAAACAAATTTCCAAAGTTGATAGGGCTCTTTATTCTAAAACAGCTTATCCGAAGGCTTTGACAAGCATGAAGATTACATTCGGAGAGGCAAAAGACATAACAGTAAATTCTTGCAAGTTGGTATATTCAACAAGCGCCGACTTCACTAATAGTAAAGAGTGTAATATCAAATTTACTGCATCTTCTACGGTCGAAGTAACTGAGAGTTTCCCAGCTAATGCGTTCTATAAATTAGTACTCAATGTTACGAATACTACTAAGAAGAACAAATTCGTAGAACTTTCTAAGATCGAATTCTTAGGGTTAAATAATTGACTACCCTCTGGCGGTGACGCCGGTGGGCAAGAACCCACGGATAATTAGCCTCACGCCGAGACCGGGAACATCAAGACAAATTCATTGAACTTGACAGAAAAAGCTCCGTCCAGTTCATTCACAGAATAACCTTATTATTGTCGGAGGGAAACGAGTGTTTTCCTCCGACTTTTATTTAAAATTCAAAAACCACACAATCATGTACACCACCGCAAGCCTCGAATGGAACGGCCAAACAATAACCATAACCCGCAACGACGATGACTCCATTCAGATATACCCCACCATATTCCCATCCGTAAAAGCCGGCTTGCGCGAAATCGCCGACGCCAGAGGCATCAGTTACGAACCGTCTTGGAACACAAGATATTTGGGAATGAGAGTGTTGAAAGCACTCAATGGCGTAAAAACCATAGACGACCAGATCGAAAGAGAAGCCATGCGTTCTAGCGGGATCATTGAAGAAGAATCTACATCATCGGCGACTTTAGTAAAAATCACCTTTGAAAATGTTGCGATAATCGAAGCGATGATTTCCTATGATTCGAAATACACCAGAACTGGAGACCCTCGTTCAGTTCCGGACAAGAAATGGTTAAAGGAGTTTAAGGACAAATTCGACAAAACACCAGAAGCGCACGAACCTCTTGGACAAAACGCTCCTGCTCTTCTTGAATATAATTTTAATGGATATCGCGGATCATCCGCATTCTGGATGCATCGGCTTGGCGAATACTACGGTTATAATTACGGGAATGAATTTAATGGATTTGACTCAGTAAAAGACTACCCTTGGTATTACAGCTTCCTCATTTACAATGCGGTATGCGCCGTCGATGCCGAGAACAGCACCCATATCAACGCCGACAAAGTCGGACGAAAAGAGATCACAGACAGGATTGTCGAGCACAGAGACGATTTATTGGAACTGTTGAAAGACACAAAGAATTACCCTCTAATCGGAACACTTAGCGAAGAGACCCATCCGAAACACGAGGCTGGAAATACAAACCCTGCACGCAAGAATTTTTCTTTCGCGACCAAATTCTGCCACTATGCCTGCTTCTACATATTCGAAAACAAGGATGTCGCATACCGGGATTCCTATTCAATCTACGACTACATAGTATCAAACGCATTGACAACGTACTACGGGTTTGATGATATAAAACCTAGTGAAAACGATTCGAATGAGAAGCAGTTTTTTGTGGAAAAGTACCGAAATTATCAGACCTTTATTGATAATCTTCGTGATAACGCCGCCAAAGAGTACAAAGAATCGAATCCTGTCAGCCGAAACGGCTTCGACCACCTGCTATGGTATTACTACAAGGGCAAAGGAAAGGACAACCAAAAACAAGACGCAGGTTCCACAGATTAAGGACTAAGACTGATCACCATGCATAAACCGAGCACAAGATCAGGATCACTACCAAGGACATAGTCTCGACCGAGAACAAGAACCCACAGATCGTGAGCCATACGCGGAGGTAAGAAACATTGAGGCCAATGTGTTGAGTTCGACGGAGGTGACTCTGTCGGGCTCTTACACAGGGGCCAGTAGTTCACCTGCCGAACTCGGCTTTTATTGGGGCACATCCTCAAATTCATTGACAAACAAACTGACCGTCAGCTCGGTCACGGCGACAGGCACGGACAGCGGGGCTTTCGAGGCTCACCTTTCGGACCTCGTTCCCGGAAGATCCTACGTCTTTCAGGCGTTCGCGCGCGTATCAGGCACAGGCTCACACTCGTCCGACGAGCAAGTGTTCTTTGCCGGCACTCCGACCGTCTTCAAGATGCCGGGAGACGTCCAGCCAGCAGTGAACAAGGATTGGCTCGAACTCGCCTCGGCTAAGGAAGGCTCGCAGTATGTGGTAAACACCACCTATGCCGGCGAGCGGAACTACACCGTCTTCTACGACACACAGATGACGACTCCCCTCTGGACCGCATATCCATTGGACAGCAGCCACATGGGATCTCTCAGCCGGCCATCGGGCTGGAGCTACAACCCGAACATCGACGAGAAGTACCAGGTCAGGGTGACTGACGGAAGCTATTCGAACAGCACGTATTCGCGAGGTCACATGTGTCCGAACGGTTCGCGCAACGGAAACGCCACGATGCAGGTCCAGACTTTCTACGTGACGAATCAGGTTCCGCAGATCCAGAATAGTTTCAACAGCGGAATCTGGAGCAATCTGGAGAATGCCGTCCAGGGCATTGCCAAGAGCCACAACGAGGAGATCTACGTGGTGACGGGCGTGGCTTTCGAAAAGGAGGGCGAGTCTCGCACCATAAATTACACGAGTCCCAAGTCCAGCTCCCAGAGAGTTCCGATCCCGAACTACTTCTACAAGCTGGTGCTCCGGGTGAAGTATTCCGGCAGAACAGTCTCCGATGCGTCCTGCATAGCTTTCTGGTTCGACCACAAGGCCTACTCCGACAGCTACCAGAACCACACAGTCAGCGTTGACCAGGTAGAAGCCTGGACCGGTTTCGACTTCTTCGTAAATCTCCCCGACGACCTCGAATCCGCCGCCGAGTCGAAGACTACCTCCTGGTCCTCCTTCACCAGTTTCTAGGTAAGCGTCTCCGCGGGTACATAGCGCCTCCGCGGGTACATATTGACCAGACTATTGCTAGCCGGCACGACACGACACAAGCGGCGCACCATGTAAACATCTGAGCATCAGAGATTTAGCCGTTTTCAGAGTTGTATTTTTGCCAACTCTGAAAACGGCTAAGTTATTAACATCCAATCGTTTACGCGATGCGCATCATGTAGGGCAGCGATAGGCAACAAGGTTGCCTCCGTGAGGACTTGCCGCCCTCGGCACTAGAGGGAGTCGCCTGCGAAGCAGGAGGGCCTGGTCCTCACGGAGGCTTCTTGTTGCTGCGCATAACCACTTCTGTCAGACATAACTGGAGATTGTTGCCGGACACGATTGCTTCCGAGAGGCATGTCCAGAGAGAAAAACCGAACAACCTGAAATTGGCGCAACAGACGAAAGCATTGATTCACAACCAGTTAGTAGATAAAGCTAAAGCCAGGTTACCCACTTTTTCACATAAGCTGCATTTGGCCATTCATCGTATCTTATTAATACTCTGCAATATACACCGAATCACAACATGCAGGTTGTTCGACTCAATCCAATTCTGTGTTTGCCTCATTCCTCGTAACGCACCGCATTTTTTTATGAGCCCCACTGCTATTCCTGTTAATCGTTGCCTCACGGAATGGATTTCGTCCGTAAAACCCCGCCTTCTTCCGGACAAGTTATCATTTTGAACAACTTATCCGTGAAACCCTACCTGTTTACGGACAAACTGAACTTTTGGAGTCAACTTTTTACAGTAATAGGTTCATGGTG
>ULMG01026881.1_pt1 | contig 14306 bp, 19 predicted proteins | sample 1951601 | NCBI WGS metagenome assembly ULMG01 (sample SAMEA4835545, study PRJEB28245) | human gut metagenome | biome: gut microbiome; material: fecal sample | place: Denmark | collected 2008
GTTGTGTGGTGATAACGCCACACTTATTTTAAAAACTGAGAGGCATCAAATCATAACCATCGTAGCCACAAAATGTTAGTTATTCTCTCTCTATGTTCCAAAATCTATTAAAATTTTAAAATCCAGATTTCAATCCACTATTAAAATAGTGGATTTTCCCGCAGGGAAAACATAATTTTTCATTTATATGATTCGTTGAATTGACTATTGTCTGTTATTGAATTAACGCCTCTAAGAAATTTTTTAATTGTAACATAGAAATATTTATCCCATGTTCCATTTTTATAAATGCTCCCGACAGATTTTGTCACATCAAGCACAGGAACTTCGTACCATATGTAAATTTCATATGTTTGATTAATAGGGTGTGAAAAATCCACATTTCCTTCATCATCTTTAAATCTCCATACCTCATCAGATTTCTTTAACCTAATACTGAAAATTTTTTCATGCTCACAAAATGAAATATGAATGTGAAAATTTTCAAAAAACAAGTCAAAGATTTCTTTGTCTTCTTTTTTCTTTTTAATATAAAGTTCTGATGATACTAATCCAAGTCTTCCATCCCCATCAAATTTTACTTTATCAATGTCAGTAAAACCTCCGTACTCTGATAAAACTTTAATTGCATCAAATAGCCTAAGTTCCAAATTTGCTGTAATATCGCTAATTAGCAATTTATAAACAAAACTCATATCTCAAAATTTTTACAAAAATACTAAAAATACTGTGAAAAAACAAATTTTATCATATATTTATATGTAAATGTATAGTAAATTATGGCATGCGCATGTAAAAGCGGTTCTCCAACTGCACAAGTAAAACAAGTTGTTAAAAAAATTCATCAGCCCAGACCTGCTCCTAAATCTGGTAAAAAAATTGGTGCTATTAGAAAAATTGTGTATAGAAGACCTATGTGATTAAAGCCCTACGTTTAGTGGCATTTTAATTGCTGGATATGATTTATATCCTATAATTTTAATGTCATCATAAGTAAAATCATCAATGTTTTTCTTTTCTGGATTAAGCCATAATGTGGGCAATGCATATAAATGAGGATTTCTTGTTAATTGCTCTTTTAAAGGCTCTATATGGTTCTTGTAAATATGTGCATCACCAACAGTGTAAATTAACTCATCAACATCCATATTAACACATTGAGCAATTATATGTGTCATAAGGGCATATGATAACCAATTAAATGCAGTACCACATCCAATATCGTTACTACGCATTTGAAACATACAACTTAACTTTCTCTTAGGAACTCCAGCCTTATCGAACATCTCAACAATTTCTTCATCAGAAGGATTTGAATAGCAATCATAATGTTCGAACTCAATTCTATTATCAATTGCCCATTGTTTTCGTTCTTTGATTGTCATTTTCTTTGTGTAGAATTGGCAAGAATAGTGACAAGGAGGTAAAGCCATATCCTTAATCTCTCCTACATTCCACGCACTAATCATTATACGTCTGTCATCAGGATTGTTACGAAGTTTTTCAATAACTTCTTTAACTTGGTCAACACCATTCCAATTTCTCCATTGATGCCCATAAACAGGACCAAGGTCGCCAAACCTATACGATTTGTCAGCGAAGAAATGCCACTCATCGCCAATGAGTACATGCTTCAAGAATTCTTCCTTATCCATCGCATTTCCCGCACCAGGTTTTTTGCAAATGGTCTGAAGGAAATATCTATATGCATCATCATCCCAAATATGAACCCCATTATCAACAAGATACTTGATATTTGTATCGCCTTTCAAAAACCAAAGTAGCTCATGAATAACACCTTTTGCGAACATCTTTTTTGTTGTAAGCATTGGCAATCCTTCTTTAAGGTTAAACTTAAGTTGCTTACCAAATAGTGATAATGTTTTGCCTGCTCTTGTATCTTTTTCAACGCCTTTTTCAAGAATTTCATTTACAAGATTAAGGTATTGCTCATCAACATGATTATTAATCCCATTTTGCTTTACATATTCCATAGCGTATGCTTTTCTTGATTCAATTTCCAATGGTCTACTATTTTCAAACCAATCATTACTTGAAAAAATATCTGGGAAAAAAGATGTTGCATTGGCAACTTCTTCTGCCAAAAAATCAACAAGAATTTTATCAGCTAAATTGTTTTCAAGAACATATTTGTAAATACTTTCTCCGCCAATAATAAAAATTTCATTATCAATGGTTTTTGCAAAATCAATTGCTTTTTCAACAGTATCGTAAACCCTAATGCCATCATTATCTGTCCACAAATCATTGTTTTTTGTAATTACAATATTTGTCCTATTTGGAAGTGGCTTTCCTATTGACTCAAACGTTTTTCTTCCCATTATAACTGGATGCCCAGTTGTTGTTTCCTTAAACCACTTCATATCTAACGAATTGTGCCAAGGAATCGTATTATTTAAACCAATTGGGTAGCCTTTACCTGAAATGTAGTTGCCCACTGCAACTATTATATTAACGTTACTCATGTTATTATTTGTTTTATTAAATATTTTTCATAATTACTTCGGAAAGGAAATTTGTAGTTATGATTTGCATAATGTTCCAAAATTTATTAAAATTGTTAAAAATAATATAAATTTTTTTATAAATTAAACAACTTGTGACAGGCGCCATAAATCATTTAATTTAATTAAATTTTAACTTTGTTATTATTAACCTGCGAATAAACCGCCACAATCTTTTATGGAAAGTGGTAACTCTTTTTCATCCATAAAACTATGCCCTGATTGCTCAAGAATTTTAATAGTGGTAGGATAGTTTTCAGAATATGTGTAAGTACCGTCTCCATTTCTAAATTGAATAAGCTTATTTGGAACTTCTCCCTTAGGCTTCAATATACTCTTGTTGGAATACCCATAGTCATAAAAACTTCTTTCTTTAAGAATAAACATAAACTCGCCATTACACATTTCATATGTATTATTTGAAGTTTTTCTAAACTCATTAAAGTCAACATCCATCCAAATATAATCTTCGTTTGTTCTAACAGTGCCATCTATTGCTTTTTCCTTAGCGCTGAAGTTATATCTTAACTCGAAGTAAGTCCTGCCATTTACTTCGTTATACTTAAGTTGTAAACCGTCTCCTGCATAACATTTCACAACGCCATTCTTTCCATCTTTAACAAATTGCCAAGCATCAAATAATATTCTCTTAGGAGTTAAATTCATATTCAAAATACACTGTGATGCTGGCTCTCCATATCTGTTAACTTCTTCAATAATTGAAATTAATGTATCAAATGAAATCTGAAACATTCTTGATGCAGTAGAAATAAGGTCTTCTTCCAATGATTTATCAAAAAGAAGGTCTTCTGCAATTTCTTTAATCTCCTCTGGGGTAAGACCATCGTAATTTTTCCTATAGAAAATTCTTGAAGGCCTATTAATTAAGTTAGTATTAACAGAAACACTGTTTACTGTAAGAATGAAAAGGTGGTGCATTTGATAGGGACCATCCAATACTGACAGTAATGAAGAATCACCATCGCCATCTTTTGTTTCTCTATTGTAAATTTTCTCATACTCATCCAAGAATATTACGCAATCGCCCAAGCATTCGTTAGAAAGAAATGAGATAAAGCTTGACCCATAATATGGAGAATTAATGATAATAATAGGCAAACCAGACTTAATAGCAAGCAATTTCGCAGTAATAGTTTTACCACCGCCCTTTAAGCCTGCAAGTAGTACTCCAAGATTTCTTCCTCTTGTTTGATATGTATGGAGCCATCTGTCAACAATTGACATGTCTCCATAAATTTTCTTTGGTAATTTAAAATCATCAGTCTTGGTAAGAAAATATCCACTCTCGTCACATTCCAAGTTATAAACCCCAACAGGAAGTTTATCATAAGTGCCTTGAATACTTGTGATTCTTAATTCGTTTCCATTTTTTACAATAGTTGCCATTTATTATTCTGATTTAGTGACAATTTTATCAATAAGCCCATATTCAACAGATGCCTCTGCTGTAAACCAATTATCACGGTCTGCGTCTTTTTCAATTTGGGCAAATGTCTTACCAGTGTTTTTTGCAAGAATGTTATAAAGTTTGTTTTGAGTTTGTTCAGCGTGCGCCACATCAATTTTCATGTCAGCCATGACGCCTTGGCTTCCACCACGAAGTTGGTGTATCATAACCTCTCCATTAGGAAGAATATAACGTTTTCCTTTAGTTCCTGATGAAACAAGAATTGAAGCCATTGATGCGCACATGCCCATGCAATATGTTGAAATATCAGGCGTTACAAAATTCATAACATCATAAATAGCAAGGCCATCAATACAACTTCCACCAGGGCTATTAATAAACATTTTAATATCATCATCACCAATTGAATTAAGGTAAAGCAATTGGGCATTAATGATATTTGCAACATCTTCGTCAATGACTGTGCCTAAAAAAAGAATCCTGTCGTACTGCAAACGAGAAAAAATGTCAAGACCAATAACATTAAGGCTTCTTTCTTCAAGAATAGTAGGGCTAATAATGCCATTCTTTACAATATACTTATTATACCCATCAAGTTTGTTAGTTCCAATGCCATTACTTACGGCAAATTTTTCAAAATCGTTCATTTTATAAAAGTTTTAACAAATATACAAATAAAAATTGAATATCACAAATTAGTAATCTCTTCGAAATCTTCTTCTATATCTTTTATGTCATATATGTTGAAGTAATAGAAGCCCCCTTCTTTGTTTTCGACATCTACATATTCATATTTATAATCATCAGGGTCTGTTATATCCCACAGCACAAAACCATGCCCTGTTACATTTTCCCCAAAATCTTTTTGCATGATACTTGAACAGTAAACAATCTTAACCCCATTTTTCTTAAGTTCCTGCCTTTTATGTATGTGCCCTGCAATAACAAAATCGCATCCCTCAAAAACAGCAGGGTCAAGCCCATGTTCGGCTACAAAATTTGTATTTGTAATAGCTCCATTAACATCTGTATGGACAAGACCAACATAAGTCTTTTGCTCGCCTGATTCATTAAATTTAGACCTTTCTATACCAATATCAGGCTTTTTAAATTCATCAAATGAGGAATACAAGCACCAAACAATATTGTCATCAACATAGCATCCTGATTTATAACCAAATTCTCTATCAAGATAAACAGTATTTTTCAAATCTCCAATTTCAAATAAAGGCGTAATACTATCAAGTCTGTCAGTGTTACTCATTGTAAAATCATGGTTTCCTGCAAAAACGATTGTTTTGCATATTTTATCCAATTCAGATAAAAACCAATACATACAAATTAAAGCCTCACTTGTGATTGCATTTTTGTTGTTATACAAATCCCCAGCAACAACAATTCTTACATTGTTTTTGCCTTCTTTTTTAACTATTTCCTTACATTGGTTAATGAAATTTACCAACACTTCTTTTTTATCATCAATACCATTAAAACTTGGTATGTGAATGTCACTACATGCAATTATTTTTGTCACAGCCATTATTTATTCTTTTTTAATGCATTATCATGCTCTATAATTTGTTCGTAAGGAAAATCAGACTTAAGTCCCCATTGAAGATTAAACCACGCAAATTCCCTTTCCATTGTTTTTTTATTAACACGTTTAGGTTGCCAATCATAGAAATGGTCATAGAAGAATTGCCTCCATTCAAGAAATTCTTCCGAAGTATTAAAAGAAAATCTACTGAAAAATTTATATTCTTCTTGTTGCTCTTTTGTCATAGCCTCCAAATCTTTAAATCTGACATCAGCACCAGCTATTTCAAGCTCTTTGTCTATGATAAGTTCAACAAATTCTTTATCCGTTAACTTTTTTGTTTTCATACATTGAGTGTTTTGTGCAAATATACAAAAAAAATCCCGAAAACAAAAGGTTTCGGGATTGTGATAACTACCTGTTAATTTTCACAATAATATTACGCCTTTTCTTGTAAGGAATAAGTTTCTCATTTTCAGAGATTTCGCTTACAAGTTCATAGACAGCACCACAAAATTTATCAGCCTCTTTTTCAGAAAGCATTTTATTATTGTGGTCAAACATCTTAAGCCTTCCATCGAAAAGGTCAAGTCTTATAGTAGCAATAGGGAACATAGACTCAACATCGTCATATCCCTTCCATTTAATATAATTATGCGCAGAAATGCTTCTAATTCTGCGACTTTTCATAAATTCGGTAATAGTACCGACATTGTGAGAGAGTTCAAAAAGGTTTCCTTGCTTTAACATATTCTTTTTATTTTAATGCATTCTTTACCTATCAAAAACCGTGCCAAAATTAGCAGTTCACCTTAATATGTTTCCCGCTATTGATTAAATTTAGCAATTCTTCTACAGTTACATCTATTTCCTCCCACACTTCTTCATATCTGTAGGGATTATCATAATCACCAAGTACACCCCAATATGACTGTTTTTCTTCTAAATGTGCAAGTTTAATTTTCATATTAATAATTCAAATTCACTAAATTGCTTTTTATTTTTAAAGGCATTTATAACCCCATATTTACCATCGTTTTCGTAAATTTCAGCAAAATCTTTATATGGCAAGTTTTTTTCTCCAAGTCTTATATACCATATTTTGTTTCTTAGTCTTCCTGTATTTAATAAGTTGTAAATTCTTTTCGTTTCATCAATTTTCGTATCAGAATCAAGGCAAATAATAATGTTAGCATTTGCTTTTTCTTTTATTTTAGTATATAGTTCTGAATCTTTTAAAAGAACTTTACCCATTAAAGGTATTACATTTGGATGAACAAGACTGTCAAATATTCCTTCGCAAAGCCATATATCGGCATCCCACTGAATGTTTGACTCTGTGAAGATGATTTTTTTCTTATCACCATCACAGTTCATATATTTAATTTTCTTTTTACATTCCGAAAAGTCTCTTCCAACCCAATAATTTAACTCGCCTCCATCCCCATAAGATGGGACGATTATTCTATCTCTGAGTTGCCATTTGTCTTCATCCCATGTAGTATATCCAATATTATAAAAATCAATAATATCTTGTGTAATTTTTCGTTTTGCTAAATAATCAAGTAATTTTTTATTTCTTAGTGAATTAATTTCTATTTTTTTAAATGTTGCTGGTAATATTAGAGATTCAGCATCATTAGTTATTACTGAATCATCATCTTTAAAAAGGCCAATATTATAATATTTACTTTCTTTTAATTCTTTGATGATATTATAATAATCCTGTAATTGTTCTCTTGTGCCGAATTTTCTAATCAATTTAGATATATTTCCGCCATAATCAGTTACCCATTCATGGTACTTACCCAAAGAAAGTGACACTTCCAAATTATATTTATTATCTGGAATGCCAAAGTTTTCTTCAGAAGACCAAGGGGAATTAAATTGGTATTGCATGGTGTCTTTAAAGAACCCACCTTGCTTACTTTCTCCTAGGAATGATACTAATATGTTGTAAATTCGTTGCATGTGCCAAATATACAAAAAAAACAGCAAAGAAGCAAATCTTTGCCGTTTTAATTCAAAAACATGCAAGAATTAAAATTCTCCGCAATCAATATGGGAATTTTTTCTTTCCCAACAATTATTACCAGTACCACCTACAAGCCAAAAATCCCATAAGTTACCTTCACCGTCCCAATCAAGAACAGTAACAGTCATACCTACATACCTTTGTGCTCTTGGAATAGAATAAAGGTCGTCAATTGTTGCCACTGGTGCTAATTTAGCATCAAGTGGTTTGCTATTAATAAGTCTATATTGGCTATTTACGTTAATTTCACTCATGTTACAAATAAATTATGACATTGTTATTTTATAAGTAAATATAACTGTTCTTGGGCTTTCATTAACAGGGTCATAAATGTTAACCAAATCATTTTGTACGAATCTTGTTACATAATACTGAACACCATTTAATGTTATTGTTGTGTAATTTCTAATCCATGAACTTGTTTGGTCATCAGTTTCATTAATATAAATTCCTGAAATTTGTGAACTTGTAAATATAAGAAGGTCAAGTTGTTCTCTTGCTATTACTTCGTTATACTCATTATCATCCATATCATTAAAGCCCGATACTGCAACAGGAGCAATATTATATTCAAATTTTGCTGTCTTGTTGCTAACAGTAGCGCTTTGTACGCCTGCTTCCATAACTTTTTCTTCTGTAAGACCTTCTTCTACCATTGTATGTTTCATATATACATACATGCTATAATCAGGTTTTGTTGGCTTTTTTAGATGTTATGCTATAATCATAGGTACCATCGGAGAAACTAGTGCTTGTTGCAGCCTGTTCACTTGGGCCTATATTTGTTGTTGTAAGTTTAAATGGGTCAACATTTTGAAGTTGTGCATTGAATGGGCTTGATTGCCCTTTAGAAATAACAACAACATCTTTATTTTCGTCAGAATCTTTTATAACAATATAAATGTCACTTGATGGTGGATATGGGAATGCAAAATTAGCAGTAGAGTTCGTAAATGTTAATTCAATAGAATCTTTCTTTGTTTCTGGTGATGCTGATGACACGTTTCTTACATTAAATATTGTTTGTGCATATTCCTTAGGGTCTAAATCACAAAGGTCCAATATTCTTGCACCCCATTGATATCTTTTTTCAACTCTGTTATCTTCCTCCCAAATAGTATGCTCATCAGGACAAATTTGTTGTTCTCTTGGGTCTCCTAAATACATTTTATTATTGTTTGTTAGTTTTCTTATTTTCTTTTATAAATATCTTGCAAAAGAGAAAAAAACTCACTATCGTAAAGAAAGTGAGTTTATAATGCTTGTTTTTTAATACATTACTTATTAAGCATCTTAGCCATACGTTCCAAGTCAGCCCCTTCAATTTCCCAATGGCTTTTCCAATTTTTATAGAAACCAAACAACTTTTGAAGAATCTTGATATTTTCATCTGATAGTATCAAGCCATCACTCCAAATGAAGCAGCCATTTCCTGTGTTTGTTTTAAGAACAAACTGCCATCTCATATTATTTAAACAAGGAATGACGCCCCCAAAAACAAGGTTTCCAGTTTCAGGCATAAATACAAGTGGTGCATCCTCTACTTTGCCTTGCTCTGGCTTGTTAAATTGTGCTCCACCTTCTACAGATGAACGGAACTCTTCAATTTGGTTTGAAAGAACGTTCTCGCCAAAACGAGGGTCATCTGTAATAGCAACTGCCTTAATATTACTATTTTCTTCGTTAATAATGCTTTTTATCTCATTAAGGCTTGTTATAGCATAACTACGTTTTTCACTAATACTTCTAATTTTATCAAGAATGTTTCTTGTTGCAATATCTTCGTTCATTTTTTTATAGGTCGTATGATATTCCGTTCCAACTGTTTGTAAACCCATTATTGTCAACGGATTTTATTATTTTTTTTACTCTTTCCTTTAAACTTTCAGCTTTTTTAATTTCTTGCTTAATTAAATCTTCCTTCTGCTCAGGAGTTTCTGCTTGTTCAATGTTATTATCAAGTTCATGTTTTAAATCCTCAAACTCCTTTTGTATTTGATTTACCTCAGAAAGTTCGTCACTTACAGGCTCGTTATCTAAAGTCTCTTCTGTAATTTCCAAGTTAGTTGGAACTTCCTTTAAAGCCTCTTCCACTTTTTCCAAATCATTAGAAGGCACTGATTCGTTTATTCCTTCATTAGTAGTTTCTGTATTTACCAATTCATCGTCAGTGGTTGTTTCTGTTACTACTTCTTCCTTAATTTCATTTGTTGGCTCTTCAGTCTTTTGCTCTGTGCCAACAGTTTCAACTTTTTTTACTTTTTCCTCTACAGTTTCTTTTTTTGTCGCTTTTTTTGCCATATTAAAATATATTTTAAAGGTGTTATTGCCTATAAATAGTCTCGTTTATTGAATTATTTAGGGCTTCACTTCTTAATTTCTTTAGAGTTTTTTCTAAAATCTGTCTTGTGCGTTCTTTTGTGATGTTATATTCACCACCAATTTCTTCCAATGTCATTGGGTCACCGCCATCAAGCCCGTAGTATTTTGTTAGAATATCTTTTTCTCTGTTAGATAAATTTTCAGTTAATATAGAAACTATCTTTTTTTCTTCATTTGCTTTTTGCCTTTCTTCAGAATCTTCGCTGTAATATATAACATCATTTTCATATTTTTCTATCTCTGATGTATATTCTTCAGATTCAAAATGAAGTTCAGATTTATCAGATTCAGTAGGAAGGTCCTCTGCTTCCATTGAATTTCTTTTATCCAACGCTTCTAATATAGTTTGCCTAATCCACCACACAGAATATGAAATAACTTTAATATTTTTGTTACCATCAAATTTATCCATTGCTTTAATCAAACCAAGATTACCCTCTGCAATCAAATCAGAATAAGATAATCCTCTGCCTTGATATTTTTTTGCAACACTTGCAACAAATTTTAAATTTGAAGTTATTAGTTTATTTCTAGCCTCAATGTCATTATTTTTCTTGTAACGTTCCCATAGGCTAAATTCTTCTTCTCTTGAAAGAGGTTTACATTTACTTATTTCTTTAAAATAAGCGCCTGCGCTTCTATCGAATTCATTAGAAGTTTTATTCTTCCTTACCATTGTTTTTTACATTTTCAGCTTCATTATCATTTAATCGTTCAACTGCAATATTAAAATATTCTTCGACTTTTTCGATGCCGATAAAATTCCTGTTTAGCTTTTTACAAGCAATACCAGTGGTCCCACTTCCCATAAATGGGTCAAGCACAATGTCGCCTTCATTGCTCCAAGATAATATATGGTCATGCGCAAGTTTTTCTGGGAAAACAGCAGGATGATTAGTTGTATTCTTGGCTACTGCAATTTCCCACACATTTGATTTTACTTTTTCATTGTTAATATTGAAAGTTTTGTGTGTTCTTCCGTTTTCGCCACCCATGTTTTTACATGTACTATCATACTTTTGGCCAGCACACTTACAAGGAACCATTATAGGATTGAATGTTTTTGGCTTTCCTTTGCTAAACACAAACATATATTCAAAATCTTGATTATATCTTGGCTGTTTAACTTGTGGCATGCTGTTTGTTTTAAAAAAAATCATGGTATCGTTTAGTTTAAAGCCATAATCCATAAATGCAAGTGCTTGCCTAAATGAAGTGCCTGTTTCACTACCTTTCTCTGTTTTGTCACCAACAACCCAAACAACAACGCCGCCTGGTTTAAGAATATCGTATAATTTTAAAATAATTTCCTTGCAAATATCCAAATTCCACTCACAAGTGTTTTTATATGTTCTCATATCATCATATGGAGGGCTTGTTACAACTAAGTCAACTTGCACTCCTTGTGCGATAAGAGTATCTAATACGTCTCTACAATCTCCTTTATATAACATTACTGATATGCTTTTATACTACTTATATTATTGACTTTCTGTACTGTAACGATGCTGTCATGGTAATCAACCCATTCTGGCAAGTGGCAAATATGTAAGATAAACCTGAAATTCTTTACAATCTTGTCATACAATTTTTTCATATCATCATAATTTTCTTTTGCAACACCACCAAGTACTTCGTCAAGAAGAACAAAATCAGGTTTACACAAACGAGACATGTTGCCAAGAACAACTCTTAACGCCAATGCTGCTTGTGTCCTTTCAAGACCAGATGAGCCTGATAACCTTGTTTTTACGCCATCACGAATAAGCCAAAAATCAACGTCATTCTTTGCATTCATGGCAACTTCTACATCAAAATCAGTTACTCCGTTAAGAAGCCTATTAATTTCATTGTTGATGATAGGAAGCGTATTCTTAAGAACAATCTTGCTTATACCATCTTTTCCAATCATCTTCAAGTATATTTTCCAAATTTTTTCTGCCTTTTGCTCATCCTCAATCTTTTCAATAATTCCCTTCTTCTCACCAATTTTTTCTTTATTCTTTTTACCTGTTTCAATATAAGAAACATTTTCAGTAGAAGCAGTGAGTTTTATATTTTCTTGGATTTTGATAGACTCGTTAATAGCCAATATTTCTGCATCAATAGCGTTGTTAATCTTAATGGCTTCTTTGTTATCATTTAACTGCTTAATTGTGTTATTAATGCTAATACAATCGCTTCTTAAAGTAACAACCTGTGTGTTAAGCGCTGCTATTCTGATTTCAAGTTTATTTTTTTCTCTAAGGCGTTCTCTTTTACACTCAATTTCCTCCATCAAAGGAATGATTTCTTCTTTTCTGGATTTCAACTTTTTGCCTTCATTAATACAATATGCTATTTTTTTATCATTTTCTTTGATTAAGCCTGAGTTATCAACATTATCAAACTTTCTCTTGCAAAGAGGGCAAAATTCAGCAGACATAAGGTCTTCATTATTCTTTTTAAGTGATTCATATTGAGACTTAAGTGTTGCTTGTTTTTCAATAATCTGTTCCTTTTCTTCCTGAAGATTCTTGTATTGTTCTTCATCAACTACTATCGTGCCATAATCAGATAACTCTTTGTTAAGAACTTCAAGTTCAGCAACTTTCTTTTTACCATCCTCTATGATTTTATTTCTTTTTGCTTCAAGGGTAGTAACATCGCCAGCATTAAGAAGTTCCTGGTCAACAGGTCTTTTGCTTTTTAATTTCTCTTCTTTTAGTTCGTTTTGATGGCTGATGCTTTTTTCGCTATCTTCAATTCTTTTCTTATTTATCGTGATTTGTTTCTTTAACTCATTGTTTTCTTTTTCAAGAGTTTCTATTTCTGATTTAAGTGTTTCTCTATTGTAGATGTCACAGTAACGCCCAACAGTAATTTCCTTATTCCAAATTTTTCTTGCTATTTCATCCTTATCCTCAAGAATTGACAAACCAATCCACCTTGAAAGTAATTTTCCTCTTGCATCTTTCTTAAGCGAAATAAGTTCATCAAGGTCTTTCATATTAGCAGAAATGATAAGGTCAAAATCCTTCTCATCACCAATACTTTCTTTAATTATTTTATTTGTCTTGACAGAAGATTCGTCTTGAAGATTCTCATAATCAACAAGTTCTTCTCTTTCTCCATTTTGAAGTACCCTATAATACTCTACTTTTTGTGAAGCAGTCCTTGCTTCTTTTTTTGATTTCGCTGCTCTTGTAAGAGTTCTTTTAATAATATAGTCAACACCATCAATGCAAATGCAGCCTTCTACTTTAAGTTGTGTTTCATTTGGAAGATAGTTGTTAAACAGCCCTCCGAGGTCATCTGATTTGCCAGATTCTGTTTTTCCAAAAAGTAAAAAGTGAAGGAGGTCATAAGCAAATGTTGACTTTCCACTCTTATTAGCAGGTTCGCCATTAAGCAATACAAGTCCTTTAAGAGTGGTAAAATCAAAATGATTACCTTTTCCATATGATAAAAAGTTATCCCAATCAATCCACTTTACAATGTATTTTTTGCCTTTTTCATAGGTATCATAATCAATTTGTGAATTAATACGTGAATCAATCTTAACAATTTCATTAAATTCATCTTCCGTAAGTTCAATTTCATTTTCAGCAGCATATTGCTTAAATAACAATTGTTGGAAAATAGGGTCATGGATACTTTTTACATTGTTTGAATTAAGTCCGTCTTCAGCACTTGAATTTCCATCAGTTACAATGATATTGTCAACTGTTATATTCTTTTCAGGTATACCGTATTTCTTGGCAAATAACGCAATAACACTATTTTCCTCTTCTTTGGTAATGCTTGATTTGGTTGTCAAGGTAATGATTACCTTTGCTTTTTGTCCTATGTTAATTTTTTTCTCCATATGTCACTTTAATCTTCTAACTCTTGGTTTTTGCTGTGGCTTAGGCTGCTCTTCGTACTTTTTAATAACTTCATTAACTTCTTGTTCGCTTTTTACTTCTTGTTGCTCAACAATTTTTTCTTCCTTAGTGTCAACTACGGTAAGAATAGTTTTTCCTTCATCAATAGTAGGGTCAACGGCAACAATATGTTCGGGTTCTTTTACCTTTGGGAATTCTTTAAAGCCTCCAAATGGTATATCACCATATTTCTCAAGCATCAAAGAGTTTTTCAATGCTTTTTCTGAGAAATCTTTTATTGTAATTTTGTTAAGTTTACAATATTCTAAAATCTCATTATATAAGTCTTCGTTTATCGCTATAGTCTTAGCCATTTTATTAATTTTTACAAAAATACAAAAAAAACAGAAGAAAAACAAATATTTTATTGACTTTATCCATTGTGATAGTATTTTTTATAAAAACAAATTTATGGAAGAATTAAAAGATAATCATTTGGAAGATAATAAATATCCACGAGTAATATTAGGGCTTGATGTTAGTACATCATGTA
>ULMG01009368.1_pt1 | contig 14179 bp, 12 predicted proteins | sample 1951601 | NCBI WGS metagenome assembly ULMG01 (sample SAMEA4835545, study PRJEB28245) | human gut metagenome | biome: gut microbiome; material: fecal sample | place: Denmark | collected 2008
TCGGATCCAGCTATAGAAGGAATGTCCTGGAGTCATCTGCTCATTTTTGGTGATATACAGATTTACCTATGGAATAAGATACGTTAAAATCCGATGAGTTGAAGGAGTGCGCTTAGTCAATCCTTCACCCTAAAAGATAATGCAAACGAGCGCAATGAAAGCTGGCATTCAAATTGCCGAGTGCAGCTTATCTTCTGCAAAACGATAAATAAAATAACTTTTTTCAAAAACAGATACGTGTAACAGCTTGTAATATAGTGGGGACGCTGTATTGGTGGTTTACTTTACATAATCTTTAAGCTCGAAGTTTTTACAACAAATCAAAGGAGGAAAGAAATATGAATATTTTTGGAATGGAAATAGATACGGCAGATATCAAAAGCCCTTATCAATTCTATAGGAAGATGAGACCTGAATATTTTTCAGATTCTCATATCGAAAAAGATATGGGAGAAGATATGTTTAGCTACTATATGAGCAATCTGTCAAAAGATATGAAGCAAGACCAGTTTGAGGAAATGACCAGACAAATGGTAGGCAAACTGGTTACTCCTAACCTGATTCCATCGACAGGTCCTGCTGGTGGTGGGGATGGAAAGACAGACCTTGAAACGTATTCAGTGGATGATGCGATTTCTGAAAAATGGTATTATTCAGATGCTTGTAAAGGTAACGAAAAATGGGCTTTTGCTATAAGTTGTAAGGAAGACTGGAAATCCAAAATTCAAAGTGATGTACAGAAAATTGTTGGTACAGGTAGAGGTTTTAATAAAATCTACTTTTGTACAAACCAACTTGTATCTTCCAAGAACAAGGCTGATTTGTATGATAAGTATAAAGCAGACTATTCTGTTGACGTTTCTATTTTGGACTTGAATTGGTATAAGCAAGCGGTTTTCGAAAGAGGTTGCTACGATATAGCTATCAAAACTCTTAATCTGGATGATCAACTTAAAGAAGTGAAAGTTGAGGGAGTTGGTGACAAAAGAAAAAGAGAAAAACTCGCTGAAATAGACAAGAGAATTGACGAGATCAAGGTAAATGGCAGATTAGATACTGCTTATGTTGATGACTTATTGGCTGTTGCTATATTATCACGAGAATTGGAACTTCCTAAATTTGAAATCAAAGGAAGGTTCTCCCTTGCCTTGGACCAAGCAAGAAAATATGGAACCAGTCAACAGGAATTCAATGTAATCTATCAAATAGGTTGGACATCCTTTTATTGGTTTGAAGATCCTGAAGAAATGTATCAGCAATATCTTCAGTTGAAGGATATGTTGCAAAAGGAGATTAATCCTATACGTATAGAGAAATGCTATAATCTCTATAATTTAGTAAATACAGCCATAGTCTTTAACCTTTTCCAAAAAGAACTGAGCATTCAAAATGAAGAAAAGTATTGGAATGACTTATTTCAAAAATTATCTGAGGATGACGAACATAAAAGTTCATATCTATATCTGAAAATTAGTCTTCTTGAAACTCAAATTATCAACTCTCAAATTAAGGGAGAAAATATTGCAGAGCCTCTTGTGCAGCTTCGAGATGCACTTAAAGAGGTTCCTCGTCATATTGATATTTCTTTTGAGATGCATGCAGAGATTATAAGACAAATAGGTTCTTTAGTATCTGACAATCCTGTTTTTGAGGAGATTGTTGACATGGTTGCTGACCAAAGTGCCAAGAGACATTCGGAAATAGCATCGGCTGAAGTTCATTTTACCCGAGGAGTACAAAACTTAGAAAAGAATGATAATCTTAATGCTATTAGGCATTTTGGAAAATGTATAATAGGATTCCAAAAGGAAGAAACGAAAGGTAGACTCGTTCAAGCAGCTGGAATGTTGGCGTTTGCTTATAAAGGGCTTGACCTCATGTATAGTGCAAAAAATCTGTTTGTTAAAGCGTTGAGCTTAATGTTCCATAAGATAGAGACAGATGGTTTAATAGACCATCTTATCATAACAGTTTTGTTTGAACTATGTAGGCATGAGTTGAGAGTCGGAAATATCAATGCCTTTATTAATTGGTTATTTTTGCTTGATAGGATTGTTGCTATTCACCCATCTTTCATGGATGATTCCTACTATCAGCAGCGACAGGAAATTGATTCCATATTGGCTGTTATATCCTTGGCTTCGCCATGTAGTGAACAGGAATGGTCAATGATGCCTGATATCTGTAAGCATTTTGAACTTGTTGTTTCAAAAGATACGATACTTTATAGATTAGGGTATGAGGAGAAAACAAGCCAAGAGTTCAAGGATGTGATATTGGCAGATCCAAAATGCAAAAAACATATCGCAGGATTGGTAGATTCATCAATATCATTATTTAAGCCATTTTTTACAAACAAAAAGATTTCAAACCTAAAGACGCTTGTTAATGGATGTACATTTGTTGTAACATTTTATGGTGATGAAAAATGTCAGGCTTATGCGGAAATGTTGTTGTCTTTTATAGAGTCTTTTCTCGCAACAATGAATGCTAAGGATATAGCTATTGCTTTTCCTAAGATTGAGATTGTTTTAAAAGTTAAAAATTCTGGGAAGACTACGGTTAAGAAAGGAAGTAAAACAACAGAATATAAGATTAATATAAACCAAGTTACAGCTACAGAGCAGGATTATTGGAACCTTTGTACTCAATTCTTGGCATTCTTCTTGACACTAAATTCGCAAACGATAAATGCAGAGGAAATGTTTGATAAGAAAAATGTTGAGGATGGTTTACGTGATAGATTGGTAATTTTGTCAAACTATCAGCGAGAGTTTAAACTTGTGTTCAATTCTGATTATAAAATTGGCATAGAGCAATGGTGGCTACCAAAATTTGAGAAATATCCTAATAAGAATGCCCAAAACTCAGAGAAATCAGAAGAAAGGCGAGGAAAACAGGCTAATCAGATAATAACAGATTTGATTGACTATCCTTTGTGGGACAAGGCTTTATGGTCTGGCTGTGGTTATATGATGCCTTACGATGGCTCAAAACCTCCGATTATACTATTGATGTTTAAGCATTATAAGCATGCGAAAGGGATTTTAGAAAAATGGGAAAGTGACTATCGTGCAAAGTTGTTAAATCTTAAGCTTACGTTTATCAAAGGGGTGGATATAGAACATCCAATGTGGTATAAAGTTATCATTGCTCCTGATTTGAAGAAAATACCTCTTGATTCAGGTCGTTATGTTGTTGCTACGTCTCGTTTTCATTTGATGCAAGCAAAGGACAATCGTAACCTGGATATGTTTGAAAGGCTGTATTCTAAATATCATTTTGCAGGTATAAGTGCAGTTGAGATAGATAATGCTCAGATGTCGTCAGACCCAGAGAAGCGTTATCCTCATGTGATTCCTGTAACTAATATAGAGTTTAGGGAAGCATGGACAATTGGAGAAAATGATCCTGATTCCATGGCAATATTGCCAACGGACCGACCTGTTATACCTAATGGGCATGAGAATGATGCTCCGGTTTTAAAATTAATAGAGGTAAAAAAGAAGAAATATGGAAAACTATAATATCTTTCTGTCTTATTTTCAACAGGAAATTAAAACTCCAGAAATAGTTGATTTTTCTTCTTTACAAGATATTGCAGGAGAAAATCTGTCAATAGATGTTTCTGCAAATGATTCTTCTGAGGATTATTTATGGGGGATTCAGAATGCATCTTCTAATATTTCAGATGAACAGAAGCTGAAGAGAATGTCAGAATATGAAGACTATTTTGTATCTCATTTAATAGAAACAGATTTTGACGAAAGTATAGAGCCTGAGATATTCGTTTTCGCACGAAAACAAATTGCGAATAATAAAGTGGTTTTCCTTACTTGGCTTGAACAGCTATTTTGGAATTATCAGAAGAATGAACTTTTTGTAGTCAAGCTGATAGATTTGTTTCTTTGTTTCGACTATGAAGAGGTTCAACCTCAAGCATCTATGTTAGCTGTCGCATTTAAGGTGATAAAGTCATACGTAATACAGTCAAAGAATTTGAGCCTTCTCGGTCATTGGTGTAATAAGAAAGCTCTATCGATAATTGAGGATTTTGAGGAGCCAACTGACCCTTGGTTACAAATCAAGTATAATCATCTAAAGGATGTTATTCGAAAAAGATGTACTATCTTAGAAAAATAGAAGAGGGGCAATGGGTTAAAAGACAATTGCATGATGCAGTTTCTATCTCTGATTTACGTACTCTTGATAATGATATTTCTGTTTGGAAAGATGATGGTAGTGTAGATGTTGTCAAGTTGGCATTGGCTTTTAGTCTTTGTACAATATAAAAGATCTTTGGTGTGTGAAGATACCTGATAAAGCATTGGGTAAATTCAAATTTCATCATGCCCCAAGTAGCACGCCATATTTGCAATGTCGGAGTCTTCATACAAATATTGTAATACCAACATTGTATGAGATGGGCGATTTGGCAGAAATCATTCATCAGTTAATAAAGAATGGTGAGCAAATATACATTTCTGAACAAGAACAAAAAGAATGCTTTTATAATGCAGTAAAAGCAGATGAAATAGAGATGGATTTTAATGATTGGAAAAATCAAAATTTCCGCAAAGCTCTTGCTGAGATGGAAGGTATCTATGGTCAGATAAATTTTTCTCAATTGCAAAACGCTAAAGATTCAAAGAAGAAGAAAAAATAATTTATGTCTACACAGTCATCAGATTATAATAAGCTAATAGCGAAGAATACGCTTTTCTTTATTTTGGGATGCTCTTTATGATGGTTGTGTTGATATGGCAAGGATGTTGAAATAACAGAGAATATTATGAGCGATGATCAATATAATGAATTTCTGAAAGCCTATACAAAGGAAGCTTTGGCAAGTATGATAAAGGCAGATATCCGCCAAAGGTTTCCTGAGCCTTATTATGCAAGTATGTATTGCCAACAGTTTGACAATTTAAAAAATGTTGGGGATTTCTTTGAGTATGCAGTAAAATTAATGAGGCAATGAAACGAAATCATAAGCAGTGGGCGGAGATGGTTCTGCAGGGTGTTAAACAACGACTCCATGAATGTGGAAAAATAGAATAAACTTTATGCTCTTTTTTCCTGAGTTTTGGGAAGATGAAGAATAATAAAAAGGAATTTAAAATTTAATCAAATCAAGGTATAACTTTCACTGACATTAGCTGGTGGAGGACTAAACCTCATATACTTATCGGTAATATGAGGTGATACCGATACTTACACTACGTTATGGCACATACACGAACAGCAATAGATACAATACGTGGTTACTATTACCAATTTGACTTATATGCTCTTCAAATCTTAGAAAGTAAAGGTGAAAATATTACTTTGGAAGGGATAGAAGATGTGGATGTGAATAGTGCAACAGAGACAACTGCTATCCAATGTAAGTACTATGAGGGAACGACATATAATCATTCTGTTATCGCTGAACCAATAAGGTGGATGTTGAAACATTTTAAAACTCACAAGACTGACACATTTAAATATAAGTTGTATGGTTTTTACAAAGATGGACAAGACAAACTGATGTTACCTTTAACTGTTGAATTTGTTAAGGATAAGTTTCTTACATTTAAGGAAAAGGGAACGAAGCACAAACTTTATAGTGAATTGGAATTATCAGATGCTGACATATCCTTATTCGTTTCACGATTAGAGGTTGATATAAATGCGATGTCTTTTGTGAAGCAAAATGAATTGCTTTTAAAAATGATACGTCAATACTGGAATTGTTCTCAGATAGAAGCTGAGAATTTCTATTATCCATTAATATTGAAATTGGTTCGTGAGATTGCTACAGATAAAATAGAGGAAAATAGAACAATAGATAAGGATACATTTATTGCAAAGATTATAGCTCATAAAAATCCTTTAGTGGATATGTGGTTTGCAAAAAAATGTGCTTCAAATGAATATTGTAAGTCTATGCACAAAATGTATTTTAGCAATAGAATAAACATGAATCCTTACGAGCGTTTTTTCTTGGTAGATTGTGATAATAGTATAGCTGATGTTGAAATAAAGGAGATTGTTATAGCAATTTGTAATAAATGGAGCAAGTTTTCAATAAGAGATACTAATCCTTTTGTTCCCTATTTTTATTTGAATGGATTGTCCAATGAAAGATTGGTAAAAATAAAAGAATTGCTTTATTCTGATGGAATGTTGGTAAATGATGGGTATCCATTTCACTTATCTAGCTTTAAGCCAAGAGTAATGTCACAGAAGCCAGTTAGTGGACAATGTACTGTAAAAATCATTGATAAAATAGAATTTATCAATGATGTGCTTCACTCTATTCAAGATAGGACAAGAGAAATATATCAATTTTATTTAGATAAGCCTTTTTTTGATATAAAGGAAGAACACAAACTTATTTCTATTTATATAGAATCAACAAAAGAAGTAGAACAAATAATTTGATTATATGGCAGACAAAATAAATGCAGAGGTAATTTCTGTATATCCTAATAAAGTGAAAATTTCCGTAGATAAATTGGAAGATTTTCAAGAAGCAGACGAAAAGCTTAGAGTTGGTTCGTATCTTCGTATTTCAGATAGCGATGATTGTGTTCTAATGGCTATTATAGAGAATTTCTCTATAGAGGTAGGCACTGACAAGAATGGTGATGCTACTAAGAAGTATATCATTGAAGCTCAACCATTAGGATTAATTGCTGATGGAAAGTTTGAACGTGGAGGAGACTCTATTGCAATTCCACCTAAAAGTGTAAAGCCTGCTACGATAGAAGAGATTTCTAAAATATTTGAAGAGTCAATGGAAGCAAAGGACAAGTTTGAGTTTGCCTCACTTGCATCAAATGATGGTATCAAAGTGCCTGTTAATGGCAATAAATTTTTCAATAAACATATAGCAATTATTGGCTCGACAGGTTCTGGAAAATCACATACCGTAGCTAAAATTATTCAGTCAGCCATCAATGGCAAGAGTGGAGAATTTGCGGGATTGAATAATTCGCATGTAGTGATATTCGATATTCATTCAGAGTATTATACAGCTTTTCCTCATGCGAACTATATAAGTATTGATAACTTGATTTTACCTTATTGGCTACTTAATAGTGAAGAACTCCAGGAGTTGTTTATTGAAACAGAAGCAAATGATCATAATCAACGTAGTTTGTTTAAAGATGCAGTAGTAGAAAGTAAAAAAAATCACTATGAAGGTGATAAAATAATCAAGGAGCGTATTCATTTTGATTCACCTTATTTCTTTGACATAGATGAAGTGTTGACTAAGGCAAAAAATGAAAATACTAGAATGATATCAAATGGTACTGATGCAAAAGGAAATCCGAAGACTAGGCAGGGACCTTTGCATGGTCAACTAACAAATTTTATTAATCGCATGGAGGTAAAACTACATGATAAGCGATTGGAATTTTTGTTGGGTGACAAAGCAAAAGCTATATCTTTTCAAGATACCTTGAAACAATTTTTAGGTTATGGGGATTCTAAATCTAATGTAACAATAATAGATTTAAGTGGTATACCTTTTGAGGTATTAAGCATCAGTGTGTCTTTGATCTCTCGTATTCTTTTTGAATATGGTTACTATTATAAGAAAGTATTGGAGTCAAAGGAAGTACAATATAACAATGATATTCCTTTGCTGCTTGTCTATGAGGAAGCGCATAAATATGTGCCCAATAGTGATATGGTTAAATACCGTGCCTCGCGTGATTCCATAGAGCGAATCGCTAAAGAAGGACGCAAATACGGTGTTTCCTTGTTGCTGGCAAGTCAGCGGCCGTCAGAAATCTCTGATACGATATTTGCTCAATGTAGCAATTATGTAGCAATGAGATTGACCAATCCGAACGACCAAGCATGCGTCAAGAAATTATTGCCAGACACTTTAGGTGACTTAATCAATAAGTTACCATCTTTAAAGGCTGGAGAAGGCCTTCTTATCGGTGATGCTGTCGTATTGCCGTCTGTGGTTAAAATTGGAAGATGTGAGCCATGTCCATCTTCTAACGACATACCGTATTGGGAGTTATGGAAAGAGCGGTGGAAAGAATTACCTTTAGATGAAATAAAGAAAATTTGGTGTAAATAAGATAAGTTATGAAAAATCGAATATATTACGGTGAATATACTTTGGCACACTGGATAAAACTCATGCTTTCGTCCAATATAGTATTGCCTGAATATCAGCGGCTTTTTGTTTGGAAAGAAACCGATGTTATAAATTTCATTAACCAAGTTAAGGATGATCAATTTGTTCCTACCTTGACCATTGGACATTATGTTGAAAATGATGGAAGACGATTTAATTGGATTCTTGATGGACAGCAAAGACTATCAAGCCTTTTGTTAGCCTATTTAGGTTTGTATCCTGATCAAAATGTTTTCAAGGAAAAGATAGAAGAACAATATGCCAACGACAATGATGACGTGCCTTTTGAACTTGATGCAAATGATAATCCTATAGAGGATGATGCACAAGCGCAAGATGAACTTGATGACATCTTGAATTGGCAATACTCTAAGTTGGTGGCACATGGTACGAGTAAAAATGAAATTTTATCTCATATAGTTCCAGGAAACTATAAACAGGTGGATTATGGAGTAAATGAAGAGTTTTTTGAATCTCATTATATTGGATTTTCTTATTTGGTGCCACAAGAAGATCCCAACAAACAGCTTCGCTACTATTCAACATTGTTCCGTAATATAAATAAACAAGGTGTTGCATTGGAAGATTTGGAGAGCAGAGCCTCTTTGTATTATTTGGAGCCATACTTAAAAGATTTCTTTATTCCGAAATTTATGGAAGTCTATAAGGTAAAATTGACAGGTGAACTAAAGAAGTTAGACTTTGTAAGGTATTTGTCTTTGTTGTCACAGTATGCTGTGGATGAAAGAAAAAATCATGTAGCTGTGGGAACTAATCAACGTTCAATGGAAAGATATTACGAGGACTACATAAATGCGGTGGTTTTAGATGCCCCAAATACAAAGTTCAAGCAATTTAGTTCCATTTTCCCAGACAAGCAATTTGAAAATAGGCAAAACCTTCTGAAAGCTAATATAAACAAGATGCAACTGGAAAAGCATTATAATTCTATTATAGATTTAGATGTTACTTTTTTCGGGCTAATATATATAAGTTTATTCAAAGGAGAACATTTAACAGATGATCAAGTAAGAATAGACCGTTTAAAAGTTCGTTTGAGCAGGAAAGTTGCGGAGTTTAAACAAAATCGCAATCATAGAAAGTCACCAGCAGGTATTGGCTATTTGCGTGAGCGTTTGGATACTTCAGTAAAGTTATATAACACATACAAGCTATGAGTCAGCATTCCAAATTTATTCTAAAGCCTATGTCTGACTTACTTATTGAGGCTTTGTCTGCTATCTCCACAATAGGAGATGGTATAGAATCAGTCCCTGTGAGTGATTATATTTTACAAAGCGTATTCTTGCGAATGACAGGTTTTCAAGAACAGAAACTAAAATGTATAGTATGGGACTTAGCTACAATAGATTATGTTTATCGCTTTGAGCGATTTTCTAAACGACCAGTTGGTGAATGCTCTTGTTATGATGAGAAGAATATCATATATAAGGATCTCTATAGGATGTTGTCAGATAAAGGTGTAGAGATATCAGATGATATTCGCAACGATATATTTGAGCAAGCAAAAGAAAAAATTATAGAAATTTGTTCTAAGTCAAACCTGAGGAAATGGTATTCTTTGCAATATGTGGAATTTGAATTGTATTTGACAGAGATAAGCAGTCTTTGTATAATGACGGAAGAACATTTGTTTAAACAAGCTAGTAATTGTACAAACAAGGAAAAGGATGGGAAACAATGGAGGTGTACTCATGGATTATGTATGCAAAAAGTTTTTGAGCAAGCTGTATATCAGTTTAGAAATCAATGTGCACATAATACACAATCTTATCAGAATAACCTTCCTACTTTAAAAACATTGGTTTCTCCTTATTATAGATATTGCAATTACTTTGTTCGATTTTTTATGTTAGTGCTTATAGATGACATATTTAGATATCTATATGGTACATATTGTAAACAAGGATAGAACAATACAAAAAGAAATGTCAAGGATTTTTTTCTCGTAATTTCTCATGAATCATTAGAAGATGTGAAAGAGATAGCAAATGCAGCGAGGGAGTCTGATTCGGGAACCTATTGTTTTATTGCACATAGTGGAATATTAGAAAACGCAAGGAAATTGAGCGATAGTTGCCATTCTTCATCTTACGGTATAACATCTCCATTAGATGCAGTTACAGGTACAGCTCGTAAAATAGCCTCAATGACTGAATTAGCTGATCGGTTAGGTCAGATAGTACCTAATATATCTTCTACTTCAGATGCTTTTCAAGATTTACTAAAAAGTAATCCTACAAAGTCAAATGATACCATATAAAGTTGATATTTTAATTTCAAAATATACATAGTTTGAAGGTTACGTATTTTACGAATAAGCCTCTAGTTTTTTAATATACAGATGACGAGTTGGAGATAGCTATCAATGGAATAATTGAGCAAATTGAGGATGATACCTTTTTCTTTAATGCTCTTTGTGATACATTGATGGTGAAAGCACAAAATGAAAACAAAATAGACAATGCTCCAAATACAGTTTATCTTTCAAACAATTTAGATGCTAAAGAATACGAAAGAGTAAACATCATTTTATGGAAGAAAATTTGGGCGCATGAGTTATGTTTGAATTTTCATTCTAATGAATCTAATTGCAATAACTACTCATTTATAATATTGAAACGAAATGAATAAAAGTGCCGAAAAATTGGTTAAGCCAAGCGTTATAATTGAAAATCAAAATTTGGAAGCTGCTGGCTTTATCCAATCAGGTAAATAAACTTTATACTCTTCTTCCTGGGTTTTGGGAAGATGAAGAATAATTTAAATGAAATTTTAATTTAGTCAAATTAAGGTATAACCTCCACTGGCATTAGCTGGTGGAGGGCTAAGCCTCATATACGGATAGGTAATATGAGGTGATACCGAATAATTACAACCTAAGTTTATAATTATAATCGAAAATTTATGGAAATAAAAAATAAAAATTCATTGATACATGCAATGAAAACCGGTATTAATGTTTTTGTAGGAGCAGGTTTTTCTTTGTATGCGTATGATAAGAAAAAGCAAAATCTTCCTTCTGGTAATGGGCTGGCAGATGAGTTGAAATCTATGTTTAATGTTAAGGCATCGAGCCTTTCTATGATTTCAACGATATTGCAGAGAAAAGCTAAAACCGAGTTTAAGGCATTTTTGACAGAACGTTTTTCTGTTGATTCTTATAAATCTTTTTATAATAACTTAAATTTGGTGAATGTCAAGAGTTATTTTACAACAAATATTGATAATTTAATTCCCAAGATAGTATCTGCGGAAAATAGTAAACGCTTTATTAATGATTTGTTAGTAAATGGAGAAAATGCTGATGCAAATAGAATTAATTATCTGCCATTACATGGCTGTGTAGAAAATCCAGAAAATGAATATGTCTTTGATGTTCAGTCTTTGGCAACTACTTTTGGTAATAATTCTCGTATTTGGTCCTATTTATCTAATGCTTGCGAAAAAAATCCGACTATATTTTTGGGATATAGTTATTCGGACAATTCCGTTATACAAGCGTTAAGTAGTTATCGTACTTTTGAAAATGCTCAAAAGGAAAAATGGATACTTCTGTACAACCCAACAGATGATCAGATTGAATTTTATGAAGCACTTGATTTTACTATTATAAAGGGTGAAATTAAAGAATTTCTAGAGCTTCTTCCAAATATTCTCGATAATGAAGAGTTATCAGGGAAGAAAAATGAGGAAGAAGAAATAAGAGATATTTTTAAAAACAATCTGGTTCCTTTAGATAATCGCAATCAAGTTAGCCGCCCTATTATTGATTTCTTTAGAGGGCAAGTTCCTATATGGTCTGATATCCTTAGCAATAAGATATATAGGGTCTCTTATTATAAACAAATACAGGACTCAATATACAATCAAAATCGCCAGACTATAGTTATAGGTGCTCCTGTTTCTGGGAAAACAACTTTGGCAATGTTGTTAGCTTATAATGTACAATTTGAGGGTGTTAAACTAATGTATTCTGGGTTGACTTTATCTAAAGTTGATTTTATATTAAAGATATTGGGTAATTTGAAAGCTTTGATTTTTGTTGAGAATTTTACGGACAATATAGAGGCTTTCTTGAAGTTGTCACAAGCAAAAAATATAACGGTAGTTGGTGTGGATAGAAGTCAGTTCTATAGTACGGTATCTCATATGTTGACACCTCAAATGTTTGACATAATAAATGTTACTGAATTATCAGACAATGACATACAAGGCGTATTTAATTCAGTGCCTGTAGAAATAAAAGCTTCTTCTATGAAGACAAAGAGAAAGTCCAAGGATATTTATGCGGCTGATTCTATATATGAGTTTGTTATTAGAAATATAAAGGGACAAAATATTGTAGAACGATACAAAAAAATTATCCATGACTTGGAACATGACGATTCAAATTTGATGGAGTTCCTATTATTATGTGCTTATATGCATAAATGTCGTGTTCCTTTGTCCATTGAAGTAGCTTATAGTTATTTTTCTGATATTTATAACTATCAAGATGTATTGGAGATGAAAGATGAGTTGGAGGATATGCTATCGGAATTTGAAGGGTCCAATGACTTGTTGGATTCATCTATAGAATATTATTATCCAAGAACTTATTTTATTGCTGAAGCAATATTGAAATATTCTTCACCTTTACTTCTCAAAAAAATAATGTCAAAGGTTATAGATAATGTTCCAAAATATCTTATTTATAACTTTAAGACATTTCGAAAATTTGCTTTTGATAGCTTGTTGACAGCTAAAGCTTTTGTCGATTGGAAAGATGGTATGGACTTTTATAAGTCTGCATATTTATATGATAATGAAAATCCTTATGTACTTCAACAAGGTGCGTTGTTCTTGTCTAAAAAGAAACAATATCAAGAAGCTTTTAAATGGATAGATAAAGCTATAAACTCTACTAATGATAAATACTTTTCTATACGTAATTCCCATGCAATCATTTTATTTGATGCAAATTATGAGTTAGAATTGAACAATATGGTAGAAGAGCAATTAGATAGGAGTATGGAAATTTTACATAAGTGCTACCATGATGATAGTCGTAAGATTTTTCATGCCATAGTATATGCAGATCAGGCTGAGCGATATTTTATAAAAGCGAACTCTGAAAAGACTATTAATTATTTGCAACAGGCTAAAAAATGGTTGAAAGAAGAGTCTTCTAATAATTCTTGGAATTATGAGTTGAAGCAGCGTTTAAGCAAGGTTGAAAAAATATTAGCAACTCTGTAAACTATTTAAAATATAACTAACTTTTTATAATGAAATTGGATGATACTAAATATAGGATAGGTTTGATTGATCAAGCAAGAGGAATTTTATTTCTTTGTGTTATATAGTTCCATTCTAACCTGTCTCCTGAAGTTGTCGGTTATCTATACAGTAAGCATCCAACCTCTATTTTGGCGGTTTGAACGATAAGTGTTCCCTTTGTGCCATGTTAAACATTAAATGTTATAAATATGGCAATAAGTAGTAAAGATCTTGAAAGTCTGTGACAATGCTATAAAGAGTATACTGTCCAGCAGGTTTATCTACAATGGCTCGATACCAGGTGAGAGAATACTTACAATAAAATAATTTATAAAAAATGGATACAAAAGATTTTTTATTAGATATGGAATACAACTAAAGGTTGGACAATCTGAAGAAAGGTGCTGGTCACAAGCCGGCGGGTTTCGGGGTGTGACCCCACCCTTCACAGGTATTCACGGAGATGTCACAAATGGCGTCAAATGGTGAACCCTTGTGAAAGCAAAAGTCCGAAAGGTGGACGCTCTTTATATAGGGAGTTCTCCAATAGGAAGTATGCTTAGACAGGTAGATTGTAACCGATGACAAAGATAAAATTAAATACATAAATAACCAAAATCTATATGTTCTACATATAGAGTATAAAATTAACAAAAATTATGGTTTACATCAAGCATTTTACAAATCTTGACGCATTTTTCGGGCATGTTTTGCACTCAGAAAAGCCCGGATTCGATAGGCGACGTAAGG
>ULMG01008836.1_pt1 | contig 14177 bp, 21 predicted proteins | sample 1951601 | NCBI WGS metagenome assembly ULMG01 (sample SAMEA4835545, study PRJEB28245) | human gut metagenome | biome: gut microbiome; material: fecal sample | place: Denmark | collected 2008
TTTATAGTGTCTACTTTTTGTTGACTAATTCACTAAAGCAAAATAGTATCTTCTTTTTAATTACCATTATCATCATCAGGAAGCCTAATAATAAGTTCGCCATCTTTTGAATACATATATTTTTCTCTTGCATACCTAGCAACATATTCAGGATCCTTAAGTTTTTTAATATCAGAATTAAGTTTATCTTCTTCATCTTTTAAATCAACAAGTTTTTCTTTTAATGCGACTTTTTCATTTTTTATTTCTATAATCTTGCTAACGTTTGAAAAAAAGCTATAACTAAGAGACCCAATAATAGAACCAAATACAAGAAAAAACAATAACAATCTAACCCTAACATTTTTCTTTTTCTTCTTAGTCATAATTTTCACCCTTTCTATAAGAGATTATATCACACCTTTTTTCTTTTTACAATTAATTTCTTATATATGACAAAAGATAACAAATAACCTGTAAACATCAAAAGAAAAAAATATAAATGTAATACACCATTATTAATCTTAAGTAAAATAAGAAAATAAACCAAAGAGAGAACTATAACAAATAAAAAAGAGATAATAATTCTATAAATAATTTTTCCTTCAAATAAAAAATTATAATTGATTTCAAGTAATATATAAAAGATTATTCCATATAAAAAAGAAAATAAAAGAGAATAAATTTGAATATTAATATTCATATTACTTAAATAATTTATTTAATAAAGAATTATCATTATCTTTTTTATTATTACCATCAAGATACATCAAACTATCAATTTTACCCTTTATTGAAACATTTCCTTGATAAGTATCAAGTTTAATAATTTCAAGTTCACTTCCCTTAATAACCAAATAACCAAGTGTGGTTTCCATTAAAAACTCTTCACTATCGAAACTCTCAATTTTTTTTACACCACTAATTCCAATATTTTTTCTTTCAACCAAAGTAATACCATGATTAAAACCATTATCAATTTCTTTTACCTTATCCATATAATCCTCCTAAAGAATAATATGAAAAAAATAAAATAATATGAAAAAAACTACATAATGTAGTTCTTTTAATTACTCAGTCTTATTATATTCATCTAGGATTAAGTCTTCAAATAATTTTCTTGTCTCCTTATTAATAGGATGAGCTGTATCTCTATGACTTCCGTCAGGTAGAGTTTTGCTAGGCATAGCAATAAATAGACCTTCATCTCCCTCTAAAATTCTAATATCTTCAACCAAAAAGCAACCATCAATTAGAACTTTAGCAATTCCTCTCATTTTAGAATTTTCCTTTTTTTCAATTTTGACTAATTTGTCAAGTTTTAACTCCATGTAATCAACTCCTTCTAGAAAATACTTTCTAACTACATTGTATATTATTTATAAAAGAAAAGCAAGATATTTTTGAAAAAAAATTATAATTTGTCAAAAAAAAGCTCAATAGTATTAGTAAGAACATCTCTATAACTAAAACTTTTAACTTCATCACCATTAGTTTTAATAATAAAAATATAATTATAAGTCTCAGAAATAACCCCAGAATACTCTTCTTTTTTATTTCTACTACCATTATAAATAACCTTTACATTATTACCCAACCTACTATCAATATTATTTTTAATTTTCTCAATAGTCATAATTATCTAGGATAACCAATATACATTGTACCCTTTGTAATAATCCCCCCTATTCCATCAGAACCATATTTAGTTTTATCAAGAATCTTAATCAAATCAATATTACTATTTTTATCAGAAAAGGCAAGGCATGCTGCTACAATAGCAGGATCTAAAGCATGAATATTAATCCTTTTAGGACTAGAGGCAAAATTAGCACCAGCTTTTATTAGTTCCTCATAATTAGATTGACATGCTCCTGCAACAATAAAAAGTTTTTCATGTGAACTTTCATATTTCCTAGCCTCTTTAACTGCTTCTACAAACTTACTTGTATTCTTATAATTATCATCTACTCTCTTTTTCCTATAATAAGCATCATGACCAGTAATAACTAAAATATCAGGATTATATTTTTTCAAATTACCAATGACATCAGTAATTAAAGAATCATCAGTAGTATATAATCCAAAAGCCTTAAGTCTATTTTTTTTATAAAAATTCATACATTTATCTAAATAATCTTTATCGCCATCAATATGAAGAATTCTACCAGGTAAATAAAAATATTCATCTCGTTCTAAACTTCTATACCCATCAATATCAGGAGTAAAGTCATCAATAGAAGTAGAATTATAAATTTTAAGATCCTCTACTGGACTATCTGCAAATAATCTAACTACAACTCCCTTTAAAATATAAGTATTCCCTTCTATATTAATAATTTTAAAAACAATATCATTATCATAAGATTTCCTAGTAACCAAATCACCTATCTGAAACATATTATCACCCATAAAATAATATGAAAAACAAAGCAAAATATAACAAAAAAAAAGCATATATTTTATACATACTTTTATTTAATACAATTATTTTAATAATTCATTAGACATTTCAACAAAAACATAATAAGGAATTTTCTCACTTCTAGTACTAAGATCAAAACCATATTTTTCAAGAACTCTATTAATAATTTCAAGATCATATTTTTTAAGTAAATTATTTTTAATAGTTTTTCTTTTAAATTGAAAAGCAGTTTTTACAAGTCTTTCAAAATGATCAAAAGAAATTAAATCATCTAAATTATCTCTTCTAGTCATTTTAATAACAGCAGAATCAACATTAGGAGATGGATAAAAACATTTTCTATCAACATCAAACATCTTACTCATTTCAAAATAATAATTAATAAATACAGTAAGTTGCCCATAATCTCTCGTACCAACCTCTGCTGAAAGTCTATCAGCCATCTCTTTTTGAACCATAATAACAATTTCCGAAGCATTAGACATTTCAAGAATAAATTTACTTATAATAGGAGTAGTAATATAATAAGGAAGATTAGCTACTACATAAATATTATTATAGTTGTATTTAACAAGATCAGCTTTAATATCCCTAGATAAAAAATCATCCCATATAATTTCATAATTATTATATTCCATAAGTTCTTTTCTTAATATTGCTTTTAATCTACAATCAACCTCATATAACAAAGCAAAATCAGCTTTCTCAAGTATTTTTTTAGTTAAATTACCACTTCCTGGTCCAATTTCAATAACCATATTACTTTTTTTATACTCAATACAATTAGCAATATTACTAACTACATTATCATCTATCAAAAAGTTTTGCCCTAAACTCTTTTTATAACCAAAGTCATCAATCATTAGTAAATAATAATAACTAAAATTTCAGACAAAATAAGAAACACTGAAATTAAAGTTAATACAAGTCCTGTCTTATTTAAATTACTTTTTTTAATAAGGGCAAAAATTAAAGATAATATAGTAAGAAAAATGGAAATACTAGTAAAGCCAATACCATAAATAACTCTCTCATAAGCTTTAGTATACATACCAACACTACTAATATCATAAAAGAATAAAGAAAAAGATGAAAGTACTGCTACTACAGAAAAAATCAAACTAAACATACCAAAAACATTACTATTTTGTTTTTTATTTTTTTTAACATTTTCTCTCTTTTTTAAAATAACCCCACAATTAACACAAACATAAGCATTATCATCTACTTTATTACCACAATTAGAACAATACATAAATTTTCCTCCTACTAATAAAGTTTACCACAAAAAAAAAATAGAATCAATAACTATGATTCTATTTATGATAAGTTTCATTATTTAATATTTTAAAACAACGATATATTTGCTCTAATAATATGACTCTAAACAACTGATGTGGAAAAGTTAACTTAGAAAAAGATAAACTATAATTACTTCTTTGTTTAATAGAATTATCAAGTCCATCAGATCCGCCAATAACAAAAGTAATATTAGAATTAATTATAAAAGTTTTATTAATTTTTTCAGCAAAAGAAAGAGAAGTAATCATATTACCATCAATTTCTAAAGTAATAACATAATCATTACTTTTAATATAATGATTAATTCTTTCTGCTTCTTCTTTCATATTAGAGTCTTCTACTTCAATAATATCTATTTTATGATATCTAGAAATTCTTTTTTGATAATCAGCAATAGCCTCTCTCAAATACTTTTCCTTAACCTTACCTACACAAATAATTTTTATCATATCTTAATTAAATCAGTCTCCTTATTTTGTTTAGCAATAATTATCTTATTAACTTCTATATTTTCTTTTTTTAATCTACTAACAAGTGTCTCATAAGCAAGTTCTTCAGTATTATTATCTTCAGATAAATGTGCAAGCATAATACATTTAGTATTGTTTCCTATAAAAGAAGATAAATATTTAGCAGAGTCATAATTAGATAAATGGCCCTTATCAGAAAGTATCCTCTGTCTAAGAGTAAAAGGATAACTACCATTATTAAGCATCTCAATATCATGATTAGATTCCATAATATATAAATCCCTATTTTTTAAAACATCAAAATATTTTTTATTAATGTAACCAGTATCAGTAATATATACAACCGACTTATTACCACTAGTAATAATATATCCTCTTGAATCAGGTGCATCATGTGATGTCTTAATAGCAGTAACATGAATATCCTTAATATCAAACTCATCGCTCAAAATATTATAATTATCAATAAAGTCTAAACTTTTAAGCATAATATCCGTTACATATATAGATGCACTATACTTTTTAACAAATACCTTAAGTCCCTTAACATGATCTACATGAGTATGTGTAATTAACACGGCATCAATATCTTCAGGTTCAGTGCCTATATCCTCTAATTTTTCCTTTACATATTTAGCACTATTACCAACATCAATAAGTATTTTAGCATTATCTGATTCAATATAAGTAGTATTTCCTTTACTACCAGAAGACAAAACACAAACTTTCATCAGTATAGATTTAGAGGATTAACAGGAGTTCCATTAGGACCACCAACCATAACACCAAAATGCAAATGCGTACCACCATAAGGATTATAAGAACTTGGAACAGGAACAACATAACCTGTATTACCCATTGTCGCTATTTTCTGACCTCTAGCAACCGTTTGCCCAACACTAACATTAAAATCTCTTAAATGCATATAAATAGTATAATAACCACCTGCATTATGATTAACTATAATATAATTACCTCTTCCACCATTACATCTAATATAACCTGGCGAACATCCACCAACAGCATTAACAACCACACCATTATTAGCAGCATATACTGAAGATCCATAACCAACATATATATCTAAAGCATCATGAAAAGATCCCCAACGATATTCAAAATAAGTAGTAATGGTATAAGGTCTATCTGTAGGCCAAGCCCAATAAGTCAAATCGGCAACATTAGGAGCATATTTTTGTCCTTTAACAATAATTCTATTAACAGCAGGTTTAATCTCTGTAGAATTAGCTATAGTAGCAGAAATAAGTTGACCATTAACATACTGACTCTTTCTTGTAACTTTATATAATCCATTTTCACCATCTCTAATAGTTTCCTGATAACCAATATATTGACCTGAATCATATTGAATTTCTGTATCATAATCTCTTTCTTCATCACCAACAGTATGAACATCAACAACAACAGAAATAATAGGATTAATAAGTCCAACATTAACTTCTTGATTTTCATAAAGTAAATTATTTTCACTGGTAAAACTAGGATTAGCAATCAAAAATTCCTGTACATTAAGCTTATGACTACTAGCAATAGATTCAATACTATCATCAGCTTTAACAATATAAGTTTCCTGTTTATCTAAATTACCATAAAGTAAATACTTACTTAGTTCATCACTATCAGTAAATATCTGCTCGTCAGTAGGAATTAAAGTCTCTTTATAAGTAATATCTTCTTCTATATCAATATTTTCAATCATACTACCAGAGTCTTTCACTTCTTCCTGAGTACCTGCTAAAAACTTTTCATATTGTTCTCCATCAACAAAAGCCTTAATAGTATCTTGAATAGCTTTATCAAAAATACTTTTAGATAGAGTATAAATTGTTCTAACTTTACTCTTATCTTCATTATTTGCAATTTTAATTTCATAACCATGAACAGTAAATTTTTTATTACTAATAATCTTACTATATATTTGTTCATCACTGCTAACAGAAGTATTATAAGTAAAAGTTTTTTTAATTTCAACACCTTTAGGTGTATAAACAGTATCAGTATCATATTTTTTCTTAAGTTCTTCTTCTTTAACATTAATAAAAGATTCAAAACTATCCCTAGAAGCAATATTACCAATACTTTTACCATCTAAATAAACAGTATATAAAACATGCGGTTCATTTGACTTTTTATTAGTAAAAACAAGCAACAAAATACTAATAGAAATAATAATAATAAAAGTAATAATACCAAAACTCCATTTACTATTATTTACCACTACTATCACCATCCCTTTTAATAGATAAAAAAGTTGAAGTTTTTTTCTTAAACAATAAATCAATAGTTTTAGTAGGACCATTTCTATGTTTAAGAATAATAAGTTGTATAGGATTAGGAACCTCATCTCCCACTGGAACTTCAACATCCGGAGCATGAAGAGCAGCTACAATATCAGCATCTTGTTCAATAGAACCGGATTCTCTCAAATCACTAAGAACAGGTTTTTTATCTTCTCTTTTTTCAACACTTCTCGATAATTGTGACAAAGCAATAACAGGAACCTCAAGTTCCAAAGCCATTGTTTTCAAAGCTCTAGATATCTCAGAAACTTCTTGTTGTCTAGAACCAGAATACCTAGAAGAAGAATCAATAAGTTGTAAATAGTCAATTATAACAAGACCAAGTCCTTCACCTTGAGTAGCAAGTCTTCTACATTTAGCTTTAATCTCTGCTGGTGTAACACCACCTGCATCATGGAAATAAATATTAGTATCTGCCAAAATACTTATAGCTTCATTAAATCTTTTCCAATCTTCATTTTCTAATTTACCAGTACTAAGTTTCTTATTATCTATTTGACCAAGCGAACTAATCATTCTCATAATAAGCTGTTCTGCTGGCATCTCTAATGAAAAAATAGCAATATTCTTTTTAGTACTTTTAGCAGCAGCCAACGCAAGATTAAGAGCAAAAGCAGTTTTACCAACAGCCGGTCTTGCCGCTATAATAATAAGTTGCGTCGGATGCAGTCCTTCAGTTAAAGAATCCAATTCACCAAAGCCTGTAGTAAGACCATTAATTTTACCACCATTTTTAGATAAAAACTCTAAATCACTTTGAGCTTTACTAAGTACATCCTGTACTTTTCTAAATTCACTAGTCTTTCTAAATTTTGAAATATTAAGAATGTCTTTTTCTGCTTCATCAATAGTATCAGCAGCATTAACTTCTGCATTAGTAGCTTTATTAACAATATCCGTAGCTACTTCAATCATTTTTCTTAAAGTATATTTTTCACTAACTAAGTTAATATAATACTCAATATTAGCACCCGTAGCAACTGAATTAACAACTTCATTTAAGTACTCTACTCCACCAACCTCACCTATTTTATTAATATTAATTAAATAAGTAGTAACAGATGTAATATCAACAGGAGTATCATTTAAATATAATTGTTTAATAGCTTCAAATATTTTACTATGACTATCTAAATAAAATATATCCTTGTCTGCTTCCTCACACCCTCTTTGAAGAGACTCTCTAGACCAAAACATAGAACCAAGTAAACACTTTTCAGCTTCTATATTTTTAGGTAATTCTTTATTCATAACTCACCTACTTCTTTATAAGTTCAATTTTAATCTTTGCAATAACACCCTTATATAATTGAACATCTATATAAAAGTTTCCTAAAGAAGATAAATTTTCATCACTAATTAACATCTTCTTATTAATATTATAACCAAGTTCATTTAACTTTTCACATATTTGCTTACTAGAGATAGAACCAAATACTTTCCCATCATTTCCAGTTTTAACATTAAAAATAATTTTTTCTTTTTCTAATCTATTTTTAATTTCGTTAGCTATCTTAATATTTTTTTCTTCATTTTTTTTATTATCTTCAAGCTCACAACCTAGTCTATCACTACTAGATTTTGTGTATTTTACAGCATAACCATTTTTAATTAAATAATTAGTAGCATAACCATCACTAACTTCTTTAATTTCATTTTTCTTTCCTTGTTTTTTTAAATCTTTAATAAAAATAACCTTCATAGTATTCCCACCTCTACTTAACTATTATACAATATTTTTATAACATTGTCATCTAAAAAAGAAAAAATATAGCCATTAATAGCTATATTTATATTATTTACAAAATGGAATAAATCCCATGAATCTTGCTCTCTTAACTTCTTGAGCAACATGTCTTTGATGTTTAGCACAAGTACCTGTAAATCTTCTAGGTAAAATTTTACCATTATCATTAATATATTTAGATATAATAGCTACATCTTTATAATTAACAGGTTTTCCTGCACACATATGACATATTTTTCTTCTTTTCTTACGAAATTCAGCCATTGTTTTTCCTCCTTTTTAGAATGGTAAATCATTATCACTGATTTCTATAGAATCCCCAAAAGCTTCAAATGGATCTTTTTCAACAGATACAGTTTCTATATCTGGCATAGAAGCCACATTATTATTTCTTTCAATTGGTGGTTCAGGTAAGTTATTAAAGTTATTAAAACTATTACTATTACCAGCACTTGAGCCTTTAGAATCTAAAAAACTAATATTATTAGCTAGTATTTCAGTAACATATACTCTTTTACCATCTTTATCTTCATAATTTCTTGTTTGAATCCTACCATCTACCGCAATTTGGTTTCCCTTCTTTTGGTATTTAACAAGATTCTCTGCTTGTTTATCCCAAACTACACAATTAATAAAATCTGCCTCTCTATCTCCATTAGCATTAGTAAAAGTTCTATTTACCGCTATTGAAAATTGGCAAACATTTCTACCCGCTGGGGTAGACCTAAGTTCAGGATCTCTAGTTAATCTTCCAATTAATATTGCTTTATTCATACTTATCTCCTTATTTATCTAGATTTATAACAAGATGTCTAACAACATTTTCATCAATTCTTGCTACTCTATCAAACTCTTTAATAGCAGAATCATCTAAAGATTCAATGTTGTATAAAAAGTAATAACCTGATTTAAACTTTTTAATTTCATAAGCAAATTCTTTTTGACCTAACTCTTTAGATAAAGTAATTTTAGCCTTGTGATCAGTTAATACTTTTTCAAGGACTTTAACAGTACTCTTAACTTTTGCTTCGTCAATATCTGGTCTTACAATAAACATGATTTCATAATTCATAATTATTACACCTCCTTTTGGTCTAACGGCCTAATACTAGGCAAGGAGCTCTTCGCTCACAAGTATTATAACAATTTTATTAAAATAAGTAAAGAACTTTTTAACAAAAAATACCTATTTCAACACAATATTATGAAATAAATACAAAAATATTAAAAAACATTATATTTGACAAATTAAAATTTATAAAGTATTATATAAAACAAACAGGAAAGGAAGAAATTACATGAAAGAAAAAGAATATATAACAATAGGAAATCCCATCATAACAAAAGATGTATTTAAACAAATATTAAGACCCTTAGATAACTACACTCATAAGCCAATTGGTGGCCTTTGGGCTTCAGAAGCAACATCATTAATATATGGAATATGTCCATGGTATAATTATTTATTAGATGCACGAGGAATAGCAAATTGTATATCGCAATACAAAGACTTAACTAAAGCAGCAATCTTTACATTAAAAGAAAATGCTAATATATTAACTATAGATACATACAAACAAATACAAGAATTATCAGTTCAATACCCATCACATCATCACATATTATGTTATTATAACAAAATAACTCCTTCTACTACCATTTTTGACTTCGAAGAAATAGCAAAAATATATGATGGCATATACATAAATTATGACAAATTAATGTTAGATACTAGAACTATTGTATTTAATAGTTGGAGTGTTAACACTTTACTTTTATTCAATTTAGACTGCATAAAAGAATATAAAACTGCTCAAATAACCATTGACTTTGAAGACATTGATCCATTTCCTTATATTGATACAAAAAATATAAGTTCACCTAAACAAATACATAATAATTCATCATATTACATAGAAATATCAAACTATATAAAAAATCTATTTAATGAATTAATACCAACTTATTTACAAGAACCAATAAAAGATTATGATGATTATCTAACAAAAGTAATAAATTGTGCTAATGAAACACTAAAAATATCCACAGAATCAAAAGCCAAAGAAATAACACTAATAAAAGAAAATCTTAAAAAGGAAGGCTTAACAATTAAAGACACAATTATAATAAGAAACATTGTATTAAACTACTTATCAAACTATTTATATCAAGAAAAAGAAAAAATAATAAACTTAAATCCATCTACATTAAAAAAAATAAAATATTATGACATATAAAATATTGTATCAAAAATAAAAGAATGTTATAATTAAAACTGGAGTGATAAATTATGAAAGAAATATTAATAGATACCATATTAGATTCAATAAAATTAATACCATTCTTACTACTTGCTTTTCTAATAATTGAATTAATAGAACATAAATTAAATAATAAAACAGAAAAAATTATAACAAAATCAAAAAAAATAGGTCCAATAATAGGTTCTATACTAGGAGCAATACCACAATGTGGCTTTTCAGTAATGGCCACTAATCTATATATAACAAGAATAATCACATTAGGTACCTTAATATCAATATATCTATCTACCAGTGATGAAATGCTAATAATAATGATATCAGAAAAAGTGCCAATAATATTAATAATAAAAATATTAATAATAAAAATATTCTTTGGTATACTATATGGTATAATTATAGACATCATTCTAAGCAAAAAAAAACAAGACAACAAAACAAACTATGAATTATGTGATAAAGACAATTGTAATTGTAATCATAGCATCATATTATCTGCAATAAAACATACATTACATATCACTTTATTTATATTCATAATAACTTTAATAATAAATACTATTTTTACCTTATTAGGAGAAAAATACCTATCTAAAATATTACTAACAAATAATATATTATCACCATTAATAACAAGCCTAATAGGACTAATTCCAAATTGTGCTGCCAGCGTAATATTAACAGAACTATACTTAAATAAAGCCATATCACTAGGAGCATTAATTGGAGGGCTTTTAACAAGCAGTGGTTCTTCCCTTCTAATATTACTAAAAAACAATAAAAACAAAAAAGAAAATATTACTATTATCTTACTTCTATACTCATTAGGAGCCATATCAGGAATAATAATAGAATTAATTAACATAATAAAGTAGCAAATAATCTGCTACTTTTTATTTTATAAATTAAACAAAAAAAGAAGTATCATCAATAAAATTATAGTTAGTTTTATATTTAAGATATCTAACCAATCTAAATAAACTATCATCTTTACACTTAGCTTCCAACATAATATCAATATCTATATCATAATTTTTAATCATTTCAATAAAACTAATAAAATCATCACCATTAATATAATCATTATGACTTCTATAATCCTTTTTATTTCTAGGAGATGAAAAATGTACTTTAACCCTTTTATCACCCCAACTATTAAATACATCTTTAAAAGAAAAATCACTCATATTACATAAATGATGATGATAATCAAGAACAACTGGTATTCCTGTATCTTTAGAGATTTTTAAAACATCACTAACATTAAATATTTTATCATCATTTTCAATAGCGATACATTTCTTCAAATGTAAAGGTAGTTTATTATAACAATTAATAAATCTTCTGATAGAATTATCTTTACCTAAAGCACCACTACCAACATGAAGGACAAGAACTTTATTTTCAATACCTAAAGTATTTAAAATATTATAATGATAATTAATTATCTTAATAGAATTTTTAACAACATCACTTTTAACGCTATTAATAACACAAAACTGATCAGGATGAAAATCAACTCTCATCCCACTTTCTTTAATTTTTTTACCTATTCTTTCATAATACATCATATATTTATCAATATAATCAAAAATAACATCATCTTTAGTAGCAAGAGGAATAATTTTAGAAGACATTCTATAAAAATGTATATTATTTCTAATGTTATAATCAATAATATTTTCTAAAGCCTCTAAGTTAGAAATAATAACATTATCTAACTTATCAACATTACCAACTTTCAAATACTCACTATAAGTAAAAGGACTAGAAGAAGTAACACCAATACAATTACTAATAGCTACATAACCAAGTCTAACCTTCATAAAATCACCAATATTATTATGAGCAATATTAAAATAAATAAAACAAACAATAAAAAATATGCTATAATATTTCTATAGAAAGGAAGTAATATTATGTCTGCAATTAAAGTAAGAGAATATTTAAAAAAATATAATATGGATGATAGAATAATAACAGTACCAACTACTAGTGCCACTGTAAAAGAAGCTGCCGAAGCCTTAGGTACTGAAGAAGAAAGAATAGCAAAAACACTATCATTTAAATTAAAAGACAAATATATAGTTATAGTAACTAAAGGAGATGTAAAAATAGATAATGCTAAATATAGACATACATTTGGTGAAAAAGCCCACATGGTAGCAGCAGATGAAGTGGAAGAAAAAATAGGCCATCCAGTAGGAGGTGTATGTCCATTTGCATTAAATAATGATGTAGAAGTTTACTTAGACGAATCATTAAAAAAATTTGAAACAGTATTTCCAGCATGTGGCGCCACTAATAATGCCATAGAAATATCTATAGAAGAATTAGAAAAAGTAACTAACTATACAGCATGGATAGACGTAACAAAAGAAAAAGAAAACTAATATCAAGTACTATACTTGATATTTTTAAATAATCAAAAATCACAATTATATTATAAAAATAACTTTAACATTATTAACAAATAAAAATATTATTTTAATTATTAAGTTATCTTGATCCTATCTTTAATATTAGAATTAATTTTCTTAGATAAAAAGTTACAGTAACACATAAAACAACAGTAATAGAAACATATTCACATCTATTTGAAAGTGATAAATTTGTAATATCAGAAGGACTAAATAAATTAGAATTATAAAAAATAAGATGTAAATAAGATGTAAAAGTTATATAAAATAATAAAAACCCTTATATTTTAAGGGTTTATTTGCATTTGGAGCCATAATGGAAGAAGTATAACAACTTTTATTTTACTTTAAGTTATATTTTAGTATAAAATAGTTTAAACTTTCTTCAAGAATTTTTTCACCATCATTTATAACTTTTTCTTTATCATTTATATAATTTAATAAATCATTTTTTGTTTCTATCAAATATCTACCAACAACTTTAAATAAATCATAGCCATTGTATTCTTTTGTTATAATATTATCTTTTGAAAACGATAACTCATTCATTTTAGGTAATTTGCCATTATTTATTAATTTAATAATAATATTTTCGAATGTATTGGCTTTTATTAATTTATCAGTTGAACCATCAAAATTACTAGCAAGTGATTCATCAAGCCATACAATTCTATCAATATTATTTTTTTCATAGACAAATTTAGAAAATAGCAAATGAAAACTTTCATGAGCAAGTGTATTGAATCTTTCGTAAGGATTATTTTCATCAAGTAATATTTGTGTTTCCCCACCATAGAAACATCCTGTAGCCCATTTTGGAGGTAACGATGAATTAGGAAAAGATACTTCTTTAATTCTATCAATAAAGTCATCATGCTTTATTAGAAATGCTCCTTTTATTTTTTCGTAGTTTTGTTCCTTAAAAAATGACAAAAACTCTTTTAATTTATCCGTTGAATAATTTAAAACTTCTTCACCATAATTTTTTTAATGATGATGGAATCAATATTTCGAAATAATCATTTGTAATAGTTATATAATTTTTCATTTTGTCACCCCTTAGATTAAATTAATTTATTAAAATATTAACAAGCTAATTGGTATGTCAATTTGCAAGAGTGTTTCTAATTTGTTTAACCAAATTAATCTTATATATGTATTTTATCATAAATTTTTGTATTATAAAACTCGAACTATAAAAGTTCGAGTTTCCTATCAATTTGGAGCCATAAAGGTTGAAGTCGGACAACCT
>ULMG01007685.1_pt1 | contig 14176 bp, 10 predicted proteins | sample 1951601 | NCBI WGS metagenome assembly ULMG01 (sample SAMEA4835545, study PRJEB28245) | human gut metagenome | biome: gut microbiome; material: fecal sample | place: Denmark | collected 2008
AATTCGCAAACCATTTCTTTTTAACTATAATTCACCTATAATACACTTTTTCCATTCTCCTGTAAACTCCGGAAATCTCAGATTTGGAACATTAAGGACTTTTTTATCTTTATTATTTGTCATAGTCATTATTCTTTATCGGGATTAATATCAAACGGCAGAAAGTTGTCACCTTTATTAAAACGGTCAAAATCTGAACTAAACAAGCGATCTTGAATGATTCGGTATTTTTCAAATTCTGCTTCAGCAAATTTCTTGGCAAACTCAGCCGTTACTTTGCCTGCATCGGTAAGGATTGCATCACCACTTGCTTCCAGAATGAGATCAATACGTTTTGCCCAATCTTCCATCGTCATAGGTATATGACGCTTTGCCATACGCTCTGCCATGTCCAGAACTGCATTTACCAAACGTCCCATATCTTCCAATTCTATACCTTTTAGGTAGTTCTTGGCAATACTTACATCAGTCTTGACTATTTTCCCGTCTGGAGCATTCTCCCAGGTAGTCAGTCCCATGTGTTCTTTTTCAGCATTGGCTCTGTTCACAATCAGTTCTGCTGCTGTCTGGCCGTGTACCGCATAATGCATCTTGTTCTGAACCTTCTTGAAAAATAACTTTGTGGTTGGAGCATCACGGTTATAATCAATAGCTGTAGCGTAAATGTCAGTAAGTTTTTGATAAAACCGGCGTTCACTGAGACGGATCTCACGGATTTCAGCCAGTAAGTGCTCAAAATAGTCCTCACCGATAAATGATCCATTTTCCATACGTTTCTTGTCTATCACATAACCTCGTATAGAGAATTGACGGATGACTGAGGTACACCATTGGCGGAATTGTGTGGCTCTGATACTGTTTACCCGATACCCTACAGATATAATGGCATCCAAATTGTAGAACAGGGTCTTTCTGTTGACTTGACGTTCACCCTCTGTTTGAACTACCGAGAAAAACTCGGTAGTTGTTTCTTTCTGTAACTCCTGACTGGCATATATATTCTTCAGGTGCAAACCGATGTTGTCTGTCGAACAATCAAATAAGGTTGCCATAGCTTTCTGCGTACACCAGATAGTATCATTCTGATACCCCACCTGTATGCCATCTTCCTTGCCCTCAATAGCGAAGATTAGGAATTCTGCCGTACTGTTTCTTATCTCAAACCGTTTTGCCATTATACCTCCACTTATTCAACTAGTCCCAATTCTTTCAAATATACCTCAATCTCTTTGTCCAGTTCGGCACGTTTGGCTTCAAGTTCTTTGATTTCTGCCATTACGGCCTTGATGTCGATAGATTCTTCTTCCTCAAAGGTATCAACATACCGGGGGATATTCAGGTTGTAGTCATTGTCGGCCACTTCTTGTAAGGTGGCAAGATGACTGTACTTTTCTATTTCCTTACGGTCACGGTAGGTTTCAACAATCTTCTGTATATGCTGTGGACGAAGCTTGTTTTGAGTCTTTACTTTTTCAAACTCCTTGCTTGCGTCAATGAATAGGATATTGTCATCTTCCTTACGGCATTTCTTGAAGACAAGAATACAGGTCGGAATACTTGTACCATAGAAAATGTTAGCTGGCAATCCTATAATGGCATCTATGTAGTTTTTCTTTTCTATGAGGAAACGACGGATAACACCTTCTGCGTTTCCACGGAACAATACACCATGAGGAGCAACACAAGCCATTGTACCGCCTTCATTCAAGTGGTAAATCATATGTAAAATGAAAGCGTAATCGGCTGTTTTCTTCGGTGCGAGTCGTCCGGCCTTACTGAAACGGTCATCATTATTGAACTTGTCAGCTGCACTCCATTCAGCAGAGAACGGCGGATTTGCGACTACTGCATCGAACTGGGTATCGCCGAAAGCATCCCATTCTAGTGTATCACCGTTTTCTATCTTGAAGTTACTGAACTTGATTCCGTGAAGAAGCATATTCATACGGGCAAGGTTATAGGTAGTCGGATTCTTTTCCTGCCCGTAAATATATACTGCCTTTCCTATACTTGCAGCACGTAACAACAACGAACCGCTGCCACAAGTAGGATCATACACATTGCGCAAGCGCTGGTGGCCGATAGAAACAATCTCCGCCAATATACGACTGACTTCCTGAGGTGTATAGAACTCTCCTGCTTTCTTTCCGGCTCCAGCAGCAAATTGGGAAATCATGTATTCGTAGGCATCACCAAGAATATCAATTTCCTGTGAGGCTTCCACACCAAAATCTATATCATCCAAAGCAAGAAGCACATTGCTGACCAATGTATTCTTGTCGTCAGCGGTCTTACCCAACTTTGGAGAAGCCAAATCAATATCAGAGAACAGTCCTCCGAAATCCTCTTCACTGTCCTGTCCAAGGGTACTGTCTTCTATGCGTTTCAACGAACGTTCCAGCATTGGCAGGATATTTTCTTTCCGTTTGATTGTGTCTATCACAGATGAAAACAGATATTTGGGCTCTATAAAATAACCGATATTTTCCAGGCACTGGTTTTTGACCTCTTCTTGTAACTCCATTGCATCGGTATCGGTCATATCCCACAATTCTTTAAAAGTGACTTCGTCATCTTCAAGTGCACTGTTGGCGTATTTCTCTATTTTTTCCGACAAGTATTTATAAAAGATAAACCCCAAGGTAAAATACATAAAGTCGCTTGCCGACATATTGCCACGCAAACGGTTTGCGACCTCCCAAAGCTGGTCACGGAGTTTCTGTTGTAATTCTTCGCTCATATTATTATGCCGATAGTTGTAACGTTGTTCTTATTTTATTCACACAAGATTCAATTTGCATCACAAAGTTTTTGCGATTCCATATATCATCTTTTTTCTCACGAACCTTATTTTGCAGTTCATTCAGCTTATCGTACTTCTGTTTATAATCATGATGTTCCTTGCAATACTTCTCTCGTACTTCATATTCAGGTACATATTTACCGGTTTCATTCTCTTTCTCCTTTTTTAATTCCATAATTGCATCATTGTGAGGCTTGCAGAATCGTTCTAATGTCTCAATTTCATCTTCTAACCGGGTTGTTTCTATTTGACGTCGTTCAACTTCAGCACCTATTTCTTCAATTTTTCTTATAAACGATGGCAGTAACCCAATGTTTAAGTCTTTAATCATTTGAATATCTTGCGCAACCTCTGGGAAAAGATCAGATAGAGCCTCTAAGTTGGAAAGGAAATCTAAAGCTCCAGAAATCTTTTCTGCTTGCTTAGCAATCTCCATTTCATGGGGATATACTTTATATTTTGCTTCTTCCGATTGATTTATGTTACGTATCGTTATTAATCCATCTATTTGTTTCTTGAGCTTAAGGATAGAAAATGCCATTGACGGATTCTGAGCAAAACGCTTCAATCCAGCCATCATCATTTGTATCTCATTTGTAATCCATTTACGCACAAAAGAAGAAGTGTCCGTAGCCGCTTCATTGGTAGTTCTTGCCACGAAATCGAGCGCAATGTTCCAACTGTCAGGCTTAGGATCATACATTCTTGTGTAACGAATGATATCAGCCATATTTGCATAATAGTAAGAGACCATCATGGAATACGGTAAAATGTCTATACCTTTATATGTCAAATTAACAAAGAAATAGGATGACATCCCGTATCCAAAATTAGTTTTTAGTCGGAATTGTACATCGTTGTTTAAATCATAAACATAATCAGTCCAACCAATATTCTCAGATGAAAACATTCGATTATTATCATCTTGCTTCAAAAGCTGAAGCTTCCTATGATAACAAAAAGCTTGGATATAACGTATTGCTTCCTTTTCGTATGCTCTTTTTAGTGATTGTGACATTTGTTCTTCATTATCGCAATCACGTAATTTGCTTTGATATTCTTGATAAGTGTAACTAGTTGGATAACCAGCTCCTCCAATATAAGAAGTTGAATATGACCATGGATGACAATAGTTAAAGCCACGGGGCGCACATCTAAATTCTCTATCAAAATGCCCCTGCATATCAAGTACTGTCATATTCCTATTTGATACCATGTCCTTTAGTGTCCCCAGCAGTTCTTGGTACTCATTTGTTATGGGTACTTTTGTAAAAACGACATTACCATCTTTTACTGTTCTCACTACACCGATATAGTCTACATTTACTCGATTCATTTTTTATTCCCAACTAAAAGTTCTTATTATACTACGCAACCTATCCATTATCCTTGTCAAAGCCTTTCGGGTCTTAATCAGTCCAAGATGTTTCTCTTTTAAAGCCTTTTGTATGATTTCAGGCTGTTCCTTCTGGAGATAATCGTATTCTTTCAAATAATGAGTCAATACATCAGAAGGAATACCCTCGTCTTCCGATAAAGAGCGTACTGCCTTTTCCCGTTCTGTAGTAATATATTGATTCAATCGTTCTTCCAAATCGCTAGTGCCATCCGCTTTTTTACGTTGCACCATAAAATTCTCCTTATCCTCATCCACATTCTTTTGGATAAAACCGTCAATGAGTTTCGCCTTGCTACGCATTTCTGCATCTTTAATCATTGTGTCAATGATATGCTGACGGTGATCTGCATAATCGGCACTATATGGGTCAAGTTCAGCAATGAGTTCAAGTATATAAGCTACATTGATAACATCACTATGTAGAAGTTCCAGACAGAAATCCACATCCTCCAAACCTTGATTATTTCCGTAAGGGACAGGTTCTTCGGCAACTACAGATGGACTGGCAGGTGTATCGATAAATCCGACAGTAATGTCGAGATATTTACTTTTGTAGTCATTAAATTGCTGTTCTGTCATTCCAAGATCTTCCGCATCTTCATTGTAATCTTCATATATTTGGATTTCAGCATGTTTACGGATAATATCACGGAATGCCAGTACAAAGTCTTTTTTGTCTTTTTCGCTTTGCAGAATGTCAATACAACTTGGATTAGGGTATTTTTTTAAAAAATCCGATGCAAACTGTATGTATTCTTTTTTTACTTCCTCGTATGGCGGCCTTATAATATCCTCCAGGTTGTTGGAATTGCTGAACAGCTTGATTGCCGTATCTACATTGGATTTCAAATCACGGAAACATACAATTTTGCCGAATCTTTTTCTCTCATTCAATACGCGGTTTGTACGGCTAAAGGCTTGTAGTAAAGAGTGATATTCCAAATTTTTATCCACATAAAGCGTATTCAGTTTCTTGCTGTCAAAACCGGTAAGAAACATTCCTACAACAAGACAAAGATCAAGCGATTTCATATCCGCTTTCTTCTTTTTCATGCGCAGGTTTATATCATCGTAGTAAGCCCGGAAATTTTCTGTTGTAAATGAAGTGCCGAACATTTCATTGTAGTCGTCCATGATGGCCTGCAATTCGTCAGCTTCTCCAACACTACCACTTACATATTGTCCTGTACCCATTCCTGTCTGTTCGTCATCCTGACTGCCGTTAGCAGCGTATGTAAATACCGCACCTATGCGGATTTTAGGATTCAGAGATTTGAATATCTTATAATAACGGATAAGCATAGGTACAGACTGCACAGCAAATAGTGCGTCGAATTCCCCGTCAAAAGTTGACTTGTTGAAATTATTGAGGATGAACTTTGCTATTTCCTCCATACGGGTGGCATTTTCTTTTTCCACCTCTTCATTTCCATGATAATATTCCACAAGGAACCCCAATACATTTTCATCAGCAATGGCATCTTTGATGAGGTATTTATGCAGACAATTCCCAAAGATTTCTTTTGTGGTATGCCCGTCCACCGCATTCTCCGCAAAGATAGGAGTACCCGTAAAACCGAAAACTTGGGCATTGTCAAAGAACTTCATTATTCGTTTGTGACTTTCCCCAAAGTGGCTTCTGTGGCACTCATCGAATATCATGACAATGCGAGAGTGGCGTATCGCTTCTATCTTGTTGCTGTACCAAGTCTTGCTGACAGCGGTATTGAGTTTTTGGATAGTAGTAATGATAATTTTGGAATTGCTTTGCAGACGTTTTACTAGTTCATCCGTATTGTCTGTACCATCCACCGCACCTGGTTCGAATGCCTCATATTCTGACTGGGTCTGCGTATCAAGGTCGTGACGATCAACAACAAACATCACTTTATCCACATCATCCAGTTCGGAAACGAGTTGGGCTGCCTTGAAAGAAGTTAATGTCTTTCCGGCACCTGTCGTATGCCATATATAACCGTTGTCGTTTGAATTCTTTACTTTATCCAATATCTTTTCTACGGCATAGAACTGATATGGACGGAGAACCATCAAAGACTTATCACCCTCATGTAGCACTATATATTTGCCAATAATTTTTCCGAGTGTACATTTCTCGAGAAAGAACGCAGCAAACATATCTAATTCATTGAATGGATGATTGGAAGCATCAGTCCAGTTGAAGGTAAATTTGTAACCTATATTCGGATTATTTGCAAAATAGCGTGTGTTTACACCATTGGAAATTACAAATAATTGAATGTAATCAAACAAACCGTGAAAAGATGTCTTGTGGTAACGCTGTATTTGATTATATGCCTGCTTGAGTTCCACTCCACGGCGCTTCAACTCAATTTGCACCAATGGAAGTCCGTTAATAAGAATGGTTACATCATAACGGCATTTCTTTCGCCCTTCCACCGTGATTTGGTTGGACACCTGAAACTCATTTTGACACCATTGTTGGCGGTTGAGAAATTCTACCCAAATACGTTTGCCGTCTGCCGTGTCAAGCGGATAGAGATCCCGGAGTTTTTTCGCTTTTTCAAAGCGTGTTCCTCCTTCAAGATAGATAAGTATCTTTTCAAATTCCTCGTTGGTAAACTGAGTACGGCCATGCTCCTCCAACCGCTTACGATTATGTATCTCCAACTGCCGTTTGAAATTGGCTTGAAGATTATCCTCCTCTGCAATCTGGATATACTCATAATCCATTTGCTGAAGTGTGGCGATAAGTCCAGCTTCTAGTGCCGCTTCACTTTGTATTGTCATAATTATGCTTTTCCGTTACTCTTTTGTATTCAGGCCTTTGATAATCTCAATGCCTAATGCATTCTCAATCTTACATATGGTTTCCAACGACATGTTCTTTTTCCCTTTCAATACTTTGGAGATGTATTGTTGGGTGCAGTTCATTTTTTCGGCAAGCATCTGTTGTGTCAAACCGAGTTCCGCCATTCGTTTAGACATGGCAGCTGCAATACCTTGTGAGTATTGCGACCAATTTTTTATATCCTGTTCTGTTTCACATGTAGTCGATATGGAAGTCACAGGTGACATTCTATTTGTCGTCATGTTCATTAGAATACCATTTTAGCTTTGATTGCAAAGTTACTACAAAAGCCTCAATCAAACAACCATCGTGTTGTATTTCTATAACTTAATCCTGCAAAAAAGAAGTGAATCAAACTGTCAACCACTTAAGTAGTTCTAATCTAATAGGAAATCTATTTCATCAGTGTAAAAACGAGAAGCTGTCTTCGTTTGCGGTTATATAAGTCACCAATATAGAACCTATTTTACTTACTCAAGTATTGATATTTACGCGTATATATTTTGTTGTGCTCATTGACTGTGTCCACATCAAGATTCTCCTGTTGATACGAAAACATTCCATGTCATCCTCGCCGTCAAGGAAGACAATACTAAGGGCTCGACATCTATAACAAGTCAAAGGGAAGCGGTCTAGTTGGGATAAAATACTTAATAACCTTTATGTGAGATAGGAGCTTCAAGAATTGGATTTATATGCTCGGATGGCCACAAGGAGCTTGATGAAATCTTCAACGAAATGTTTCCTGGTGCCAAGTTTCAGAGATGCACACCCATTTGATTTACAACTTACTGAGCGACGTCCGTAATGGTGCAAAGTGTATTTGGCAGACAATCTGAGACAGGTCTTCCGTATGGGAGACAGGAACAATGCCGAGGAACACGCCTAGGATGAGAGGCTGTACTTCTATGCAAAAGAAATTGGTATTACAGAAGCATCAAGAGATGAAGCGAGGACGCTTCCTAATAGGCATATTTACTTACCTGAACTACGACAATAATCTACACATGAACTAGATAGAGCGGTTGCAGAAGGACCTCTGGATGGTTTCAAGGATGCGCTGGCCGTGCCTAACGAGGAATCAGTCAGAAAAGAAGTCCTACCTGAGGTCGACTCTTGAAATCAATATTGACAGGAATATACTCCAAGATGAAGTATCAAATAAAACTATATATTTGCAAAACTCGGAAATCTAAAGACTCGCTCCAGACACACAGAATAAAACACTCCCCCGTTAAAGGAATGAGATAATCATTTATGGCTCGGTATCATAAAATAGTATCGAACCGAAGTAAGATTTGTATGGGGATTTTTATTTTAGGAGTCTGATGAGTTTTAGCAATTCTTCTTCATCAAATCTTGGAATTCCATCATATTCACCTTTAAGATACAATGGTTGTAGAATCTTGTCAAATCTAGGATTGTAAGTTTCATCAAACCGACCTAAAGAACTAATTCCATTTGCAGCTTTGTTAATAGTCCATATTTCATCACTACGCAGCAAATCATATGTCATCAGTGAACTGTTGTGCGTGGTAAATATCAATTGGGTGGTTATCGTTTCAGAATACTGAAAATATAATTCTACCAGTTTTAGCATAAGTGCAGGATGTAAACTGCGTTCCATTTCATCAATTATAAAAACTTTATCCCCCTTAATAAAATCTAGAATTAAAGGTATAAAATCAAATAACCGTTGGGTTCCATCACTTTCTTCACCAATTGAGAATAGTTCATAATCGTCAACGTCTATTCTCTTGTGTATAATCATTAATTTCTTAGCGATAATCTCTCCTTCCGATATTGTTATTAAATACAGATTATCTTCAAAACGAAGTGAACCAAAGGCTTCATTTGTGTTGGTTTGGGACAAATCTGTTTGAATAAAATTCTTTAAATCCTGAGGAATCCCCAATTTGTTAAAATCAACTTTTTCTAAATCAATTGAGGCAATACCTGTATCAAAAAAACGCAGTATAGCTCCAAAACCCTCCTTTAGTTTGTTGTCATCAACGGCTTTGAGCATACTTCCCTGCTTATAAGGTGTTGCTGGGAATATTGTTTTAAGGGTGTTGATGAACCATGCCAAAATGTTTTCAAGATCTTCAATATTTGTCACATTGCCATGAACATTACGGCTTAAAATTTCGTGTAGGAATAATGATCTTGCGGGAGTTGCCTTTGCAAATACCGTCAGGAATTGTTTTTCTGCTTCTTTCTTGTTAAGCCTAAGAAGATATGATATGTCAAAAGGATTCTCCTCGTTTATATTCCTTTCGAAAATGGTGTATTCAGTTTTTTTAGTAATTTGCTTTAGCCATTCTCTTGAAACTCGCTCTGCATTATAACTAAAACCATATTCATATTTTTTATTATTACACAAAATTACGTAGATAAAAGTTGTATCTTTCTTCTTGTTTTCTGCATGTAATCGGAATGGATGGTATTCCATAGGGCTTCCTATAGGTGTGCCTTCGAGTACTAACCTTTTCCCAAGATCAATAGCCTTGACAAAGTTACTCTTTCCACTAGCGTTGGCACCAAACATAATGGCTGTTTTTAGAACCATAAAACCTTTAACTGGTTCTACCTTGTGATGGCTTTTTAGCGTCCCTCTGCCTGGCTTCAACTTGAAAACCTCCTGTCCTTTAAATGACAGAAAATTGTCTACTGTGAATTGCTGTAACATATATATAAATTATAAATATAACAATAGTACATTTAAGACTATCACAATTGAATGTGATTGCAAAAGTAGCGAATATTTCTCATTACAGCAATTATATATCGGTAATAAATTTTATTAAGGCATTCAAGATGTGAAATTTTCACATTTCGCATACACAACTTTTGGCTTACTCAAAATAATACAATAACTTTGCAAGTGGAATTAATACAATTAGAAAAAGATGATTCAGATTGATAAAGAAACAAAAGAGAAGAGAAATGCAGAGTATAACATGAAAGCAAGAAAATACCCGGCATATTTGAGCCTTGCTATACCTATTATGTTAGGTGTTGCTATGGGGGTTAAAGATATGGCAGGAGCTGGAATCTGGATAAAAGTCCTTACTTACTTGATATCGATTTCTGCAATTAGTACGGCTTTATTCTTCTTGTTAAGATTTTCACTTCGATCAATTGCAAAATTTTATCCGGAACGAATACTTTTTTGTGACCGATTAAAACCGACAGCACGAATTCTTTACAGTAATGATAACACCTACACTGAGGAGCAGAAGGCAAATATAAGAGAAAAGATATTGGCTAAAAAGAAAATAGACCTTCGAAAATACAAGCCAAAAACTTTTAAGAATAAGAAATATGTAAAGCGTATTGATGAAGCTGTGAGATGGTTACTTGATGTAACGAGGTTTGATGAAATACTCTTTGAACATAATTACATGTTTGGATTTTGGCGCAACTTGACAGCTGCGCTACTCGTTGACGCAATCTTGGTATTTGTACTGACTGCTATTAACAAATGGTATTATGCGCTACCCTTAGGAGAGTATTTGGTAGGAATAGGCATATTGATATTACTGCTTGTAATGCTAGTGACATGGGTGGCCTATTGTAACGGTAAGACTTTCGCTAAAAGAATGTATGACGTGTTTTTGAATATGAATGATAACGATAATGATATTTATTATTTTTGAATATGAGTAAAATAAAATTTTATCCGGTAGATAATGGTGATACCGTATTGATCAAGGTCGATAAGACTACCATTCAGATTGATGCTAACATCAGGAATAACGATGATTGCTATGATGTTATGAGTGATTTGTTGGATGAGTTTTCAAAAGACAGTGAGGGTAGATATCATCTGGATTTGTTTATGTTGACACATCCCGATGAGGATCATTGTCGTGGAATTGACACTAATTATTATTTGGGTAATCCTGAAAAATATTCAGATGAAGACTTGAAGAATGACTTAGTAATCATTGATGAATTGATGGTAACCCCTATGCTTTTTACAGGTGCAACAAGTGAACCTGCAAAAGCTCTGAAAAAGGAGGCTGAAAGACGACGTAAATTGTGGGACGATAACTCTCGGGACAAAACTAAGGCTGGTAATCGGCTTGTTATCATTGGATATGATGGAGACAAGAGATATAAAAATGTGACTTCATATATTCCAGGAGAGATAATTAAGGAAGTGAATGGCAAGTCTATGTCTCTGCTGGAATTCTTTGTTCATTCGCCGTTTAAAGATAGTTTGGTGGAAGGTAGAGCTGAAGCAGATAAAAATGCAACCTCAATTGTGATGCAGGCAAGGTTTAAGTACACCAGTACTGCTACTCAACCATCAGCACTATATCTATTTGGAGGAGATGCTGACCATTATATTTGGAAGGAGATCCAAGAACAATGTACCGCTCATGATAATGATGATAAATTAAATTTTGATATTTTCATGGCTCCACATCATTGTTCTTGGACCTACTTCAACAACGTGCCCTATATGAATGGTGAAACAGACAAACCTGTCGAATCATCAAAAACCATGATTAAAGACCATAAGACAAATGGGGCAGTAATAATAGCTTCGTCTAAGCAGATTAAGAAGGATAAAGACAACCCGCCGCATCATCAGTCAAAAGAGGAATATGTAAAATTGATAGGGGCTGATAAATTTATATCTTTAGCAGAGGAACCAGATTCAAAGAAACCTAAGCCTGTTGTATATGAAGTTACCTCCAGTGGGTTTCTGAGGAAGGATAAAAATCAGCAGAAAGGTTCGACCGGTGCAGCAATAGGTAGTTCAAGTACTTCAGGCAGAAAATCTGCATATGGCTGTAAGTAACTATTACCCACAATTCAAGCCGTGTGCACTGTCGCAAGTACCGCCACGTGTTCAGTATGATGTCAAAAGGGTCGCCATGATGGATGGCGTCTCTTTTGATAACATATATTATAAGTATCATGATTCTGTAGTTGTTCGGTTGACCTTATCACTTGAATTACCAACAAGGTACGATATGACTACAGCGCTTGTTAAACCAGAAGAACCCGTGTATGTGGAATTCTTCTCTGATTACCCAGATAGGGTTCCTCGTGTCTTTATTGGCAGAAACGACTTCGATTTTGATCACGCTCCGCATATTTATTGCGAAAAGGACGGAATTAGACCAATTTGTTTGTTTCGCGGCAACGGAGATGAATGGTTTGCCAATATGGAAATAGAGGATTTCATCAAGCATCTTCGGTCGTGGTACGAGGATTTGGCATCTGGGGTAAACATAGAAGACGGTGGTGAGTTTGAACCCTTAAGACTTGAGGGGTATACAGCAACCATGTTGTATGATTACGAACAACTATCAGATGAGTTAGACAAAGCTGATGAGCAGAAAAAAGAATTACCTCTTATTATTTACCGTCACTCAGAAAAGAAACTGGTAAGATTGACAAATGATAACATCTGGCTTTTAAAATTACCAGAGTGTGAGAAAAAGAATATTGTTTGGGGATCGGTTTGTTGGGATGAAGCAAAAAAGAGTTGTGATATATACGATGTCATTTTACCTAAGACATATTCGGAACTTAAAGAATATGCTAGCAGGCATGGCGTGGAAATAGAATCTGCTGTTAGTGGTATATTAGATAAGAAGGATGATACATCTTTCAGTTTTATTATTATCTTAGCTATAATGCGGAGCAAGAAACTGATAGGAGTAAATTCTTACTATCAGTTCGTGAACTTTGAGATTATATGCGAGGCTGATGCTGATGGGAAATGTGTGTTGACACCAAATTCAACGGTAAAATTTCATAAACATGAATCGCCTTTCACGACAAAGAAGGCTCATGAGATATCAAACTTGGATACAGAAATAAATCCTTCGTTAATTATTGCCGGGTGTGGTGCTCTTGGTTCAAAAATTGCGATGCATTTAGTACGATCTGGTATAACTAATATATTATTTTGTGACCCTGATTATTTGAGCGACCACAATCTGTGCAGACATGCACTTCTCGATAAGTCTGTTTATAAAAACAAGGCTAGTGAAATGAGAAGTGCTACAAATCTGATATATTACCATGAAATGCTTAAAGCTGACGCCTCCTGTAGAGGAATAAAAACAATACTGGGAGATGCCGAAATAATGAGTAAGCGAACACCCGACTATCTTCTTGATTTTACCGCCTCAAAGGTAGCCCACAATCAATTGGTGAATATTAGGAATAGACCTACTGCAATAAGTGCAGCTATTTTTGATAATGGGAAATTCGGATTGTTGATGAGTGAAGGAAATAATGGAGAGGTAAGGCTAGATGATGTAATGGCTGCTTTCTTTGCTCAATACAAGACAGACCCTATAGTTTCCAGTTATCTTATGAGAGAGAAGGAACTTTCGCGTGAACCATCATCTTTATTAAATGTAGGGCTTGGGTGCAATTCAGAAACATTCATTCTTGCGGACGATATCATCTCATTATATGCCGCATCTATGAGTGTTACGATTAAAGATATCTTTGCCGGCAATCATGCTAATGGTGGCTGTTGGATGTATATATCAGATAAATTGGGAAGCTTGAAGATTCAAAAAATAGAAGTACCCCAATTCTATTGTTATGATGTGGATACATGGAAGGTTCATATATTTAATAAGGTTGTTAATGACATAGCAGATCAGACCAAAGCTGCTGGCAGATATGAAACAGGTGGGTATCTCATTGGACAGTGTAATCTTAAGACTAATACGATTCACGTAATCGACACTATAGAGGCCCCGGAAGATACAATCCATAGAGGTGATTACTTAGTCTTAGGCAAGGCCGGCATAAGAAAAAAACTATCTCAGGTCGAACGTCGAACTGGAGGAACGTTTGGATATGTGGGAGAATGGCATTCGCACCCTAACGGGCCTAGCGAATTTAGTGCTACAGATCTTGAAGAGTTTGCTAATAAAGCGGAAGAAATGAAAGCCGATTGTACGACAAGGCCAATCCTAGAGTTACTTGTCTCTCCTATAGGTATAAGTTGCGCTGTACTAACTCTACATTAACGCAAGTTCAAGAGTAACAATATGAGGTGGCAATTGCCACCTCGTTATTAAGTGGAGACTGTAAACTAAAGTGTGTCAAGTAAAGGGAAAAGAAATTATTATAGTCAAAAGTAAGTGAAATGCGAAAA
>ULMG01014431.1_pt1 | contig 14146 bp, 8 predicted proteins | sample 1951601 | NCBI WGS metagenome assembly ULMG01 (sample SAMEA4835545, study PRJEB28245) | human gut metagenome | biome: gut microbiome; material: fecal sample | place: Denmark | collected 2008
AACAACAATCAAATCGGGTTTAACCGAAACATTCCCTACGCCTTTAACGGTAATCGTCTTCGTCATCTTACAACCTCCGATAAATTTTTCAGTGTAATTATTATACTATAAAAATCACATAAAGTAAATGAAAAGGTGTCCGCTAAATCAGACACCTATACAACAAAAAAATTCTAAAAAATATTTTTTAGGATAGTGCTAAAATGTAGGGCAAACCTCCCTTAAAAAAGACTAAAAACGGTACGTTGTAAGTTCAAACCTTGTTTTTCTCATAAAAAGCCAAAAATCAGCAATGAAAATGGCATGGTCAACTTACATATTTTAACCTCAGAAAAAGCCTCAAAAATGCTAAAAAACATATAAAAAAGAGTCAAAACCAAGCGTTTTTGACTCTTTTTTGACCGAATCAGTAATTTCGGTCAACGTAGATGGCTCCCCGTGTAGGGTTTGAACCTACGACCCTCCGGTTAACAGCCGGATGCTCTGCCAGCCGTTTAGGTTTGTAAGGTAAGTAAACCTCTCTATCGTCCAGTTATTCTATTACTTTCCAACGACCTGTTTTGTCTGATCCGTCACGCTCTATTATACCCTGCTCTTTTAATTTCCCTATATTACGCACAATAGTCGATTCGTTTTTGTTAAGTTTGTCGGCTATTTCTTTTACCGTTATTTCCGAATTTTCTTTCAGACAATTTATAATCTTTTGTTGCGTCGCAGATAATTTTACACTTGCATTTACACTTGCATTTACACTTGCATTTTCTGTCTGCAAAATAGACATCGCAGCATCATCGTATTTGAATTTTACGTCAATAAAATGCTCCGAAATACCAAAGATGCTCTGCGGATAGACTTTTAATATCTTTTTCATTCCGGATCCGAGTTGTTCGCATAAATCCATATCGGAGAATATTCTCATCAACTCTTTATTACGCGGAAGCGACCTTCCTTCAAAGAACTCTTTTTCGGACAAGCCAATCGGAAGTCCGCCCGAAGAAATTACTTCGATTCTGTCATCGTAAATTTCAAACACCGGATACGCTCCGCCGATATAATCATTATGAATAATCGCATTAAGAACAGCCTCGCGCAATGCCGAACGATCTACCAATCTGATTTCTTTTCTTTGCGCCTTACCGCCGACTCTAACAACCGTGGCGTTCGCAACGTTCAAGCGCTCTAAAACATTCATCGCTGACTTAATAAGACAGCATCTCCCGAATTCATTCCGCTCGATAATATCTAATTTTTCCGTTCCCTTAAAGCGAGCAACCTTTATCGACGTACCGTTGTTATCTGCCATAAGATATGCCGCATAATTATATTTGCCGTCATCGGTAAATAAATCGAGATTTTTCAAAAAATGACTACCCGAAACGTCATACCCTTTTTCTTCATAAAAGATTTTCAGTTGCGTGAAAGTCAGTTCCTGATTAGGCGCTACAACATTGTGGAGAGTATTATGGATGCGACGAGAGAATAATCCGTCAATCATCGCCTGCGTCATTTGCGCCGACTGCGTTCCTATGCGAATAAAACAACCATTCGGAGTCATACCATATTTTTTCAAATAATACGGCTTTTCTAATCCGCCTGCAACCGTAACGACGATGTAATTTTTATCCTCGGCGTTTTTTATTTCAACGGTAAACAAACCCATCGCGGACGGCAAAATATTATTCTTAATTCTGTCTGCTATCGCAAGCGCTGTTTTATCCGCGTCATCAACACCACACAGATTTCCGTTATCTTCTGCACCGATTATAATCTGACCGCCGAGCGTATTAAGAAACGCATCTACTTCTTTTTCCAACGAATCGTTCAGTATTTTCTTCAACTCTGTTTTTCCGTTTTCATAAAAAATCATTGTGCAGATACGCTCCCATGTATCAAAACTTTATGTGTTTATTATATCATATTTTTTACTTTTTTTCAACTGCAATATATACGCACAAAAAGTTTTTTTGCAACGATCCATTCCATAAACGACAAAATACAGCGAGAACTTAATCCCAAAGTCCTCGCTGTATTTATTCCCGCCCGTTTTATAAAAACTGCTCATAGTTTATATTCATTTTTACTCTGATCTCATAGCCTTTTCCTATCTCAATGCGGTCTATAAGTTTGCAAATTATCATTTTCTTTCGTTCGTGACTTGCCGTGGCGAATTCGCTCGCCCAACTTTTGAACGTGTCGTAATATCCGTCAAGATGTTCGAGAATTTCGTTTTTATCGGTATATTCTTTATACGCCTGCGGCATCTTCTTTTCGTAATTGCTCAACCGTCATTTGATTGATTACCTGCATCTCCACATCTGTTCGCCTGTCTGCAAGAATATCTTCGCCAAGCGTTTCGTCCGTATCCAAAGCGTTATAGGAAACGTCGCCGTTTAATTTTGAACGTTCGTCTATGTATTTTTGCCGACGTTTATCTCGGTAATATTCCTTATACGTTGCTTCTGTAACCTCCATAAGCATTCCGTGCAAAGGAAGAAAGAACTTGTCCACATAGAATTTGTCCGACCGTTCAAGTTTTTGAAGCTCGTTATACGTTATTTCCTTATAATTGCCGTTTTCTAAAATAAATACTTTTTTAGGTGCGTATTTCACCGTTTTGTCCTCCTTGATTTGGAATTTGATTTTTGAATTCAAATTCCAAACCGGGAGGAGCTCTTATCCGATTACCGCCACTATTCGATAAAAATCGACAAACAAAAATGCGCCTATCAAGCAATTTCTTCTTTCGCATGATAGACGCATTATTTTCGTGTCCGTTTTTGTTTTTATCATAAATTATGTAGTTGTTTTTCCTATGTATTGCTCCGCTTGTTTGCAGTTTTACCCCGACGAAATGATTACATGGTCATCGCTTAAAATAAGCGACGGCGCATGGAAACAATTCCAACGCATAAAAAAATCCCTCCTTCCAAAAACTCGGAAAGAGGGGCAATGCTTTTTGCAAGCCAAGACAGTCCCGCACTTACCTCGTTTTTTTTATTACGGGACTGGCCTACATATTTATATTTTTTAATTTTCTTATCCGTTTATTACCAAAGCCGCTGCGCCGTAAATCCCCGCGTCGTTACCAAGGCTTGCAACAACTATCTCAACAGGAGCAAACTTCGTTCCGCCGTAAATCTGACGATTTATCTTGCGTTTTAACGAAGTTAAAAACACGTCGCCCGCAGCGCAGATTCCACCGCCTAAAACGATCGCTTGCGGATGGAATGCGTTGATTACGTTCGTTACCCCCGCTGCGAGATAATCCGTGTATTTCTTTACGACTTTTTCCGCCGTTTTATCGCCTGCACGCAGTGCATCGAACACGATCTTACCGTTTACGTCCTCTTTGTTTCCGGCCGTAAGTTTCCAAAGCAAACTTTCTTTATCGTTTTCCATAGCCTTTTGTGTCTGACGTATCAGAGCGGTTGCCGAAGCATAGGCTTCAAGACAGCCCTTTCTTCCACAAGTGCATTTCTCGCCGCCAATCTTAATCACTTCGTGTCCGAGTTCCACACCCGCTCCGAGATTGCCTTCAAACAGTTTTCCGTTGAAAACGATTCCGCTACCCACACCCGTACCGAGCGTAAGCATTACAAGAGATTTATATTTCTTCCCCGCTCCGAAATGATATTCGCCAAGAGCCGCCGCATTAGCGTCGTTCGTAACGTAAACGGGCAAATTCAATTCTTCTTTCAGCGTTTTTATGAGCGGAACGTTCTTCCATGCGAGATTGTTACTGTAAACAACGTTGCCCTTTTCGGTATCGATAAGTCCGGGACAACCTACACCAACACCTTCGAGCGTTAATCCCGTTTCTTTCTGTAAATCTTTTACGAGATTCGCCATATCGAGAAGAATTTCTTTCGCTTCTACGCCTTTTCTTGTCGGATATTTCTTAATCGCTATGATTTTACCGTTTTCGTCAACGATTCCGCATTTTATCCCCGTGCCGCCAAGGTCTATTCCCGCATAATATTTCAGCGTGTTTTCGGTAGTTAAAATCGCCGTGGCGTTACCTCTTACGGTAAATTCTTCGCCGCAAGGAATAAAGAAACTGTCGCCCGAAACGAATTTTTCGCCGTTAATCTCGCCGCTACCCGCCACGAAATTGATTGCCGTGAACGTTTTATCGTTCTTTTCCGTGTATTTTCCGTTAAGTTTAAGTTCGCGGGTTCTAAAATATTTACAAGCCGTAAGGTGGCGTATTTCGCCGTTATTGCCGCTTAATTTTTTATATTCACCGCCGTTTGTTTCGTCTTTGAACGCCTTGAAATTGATTACGTCCACCGCTTTTTCGACGTGCAACTGGCGTAATTTTCCGTCTGCGCCGCGGCGGTTGTAATCATAAACGCGATATGTAACGTTGCTGTTTTGTTGAATTTCGCAAATCACACAACCTGCACCTATGGCATGAACCGTTCCCGCTTTAATAAGATAGCAATCGCCTGCCTTTACGGGAATAAAATTAAGCAGTTCTTCCACCGTGCCGTCTTTGACTTTTGCAAGAAATTCTTCTTTATCCGTATCGCGTTTGAACCCGCAGTAGATTCCCGCGCCGTCGTCTGCGGAAAGGATATACCACATCTCGGTTTTGCCGTTGTCGTGTTCGTATTTCTGCGCGTATTCGTCGTTCGGGTGAACCTGAACCGAAAGATTTTTCGCCGCGTCGATATATTTAATCAGCACGGGAAATTCGCCACCGTTTAGATCAACTGCGTTCTTGTTTTCTTTCAGGTAGTCGGCAAAAGTTTTGTCCGTTCCCGAAATCGTGCTTTCGCCGTCCTTATGAACGGATACTTCCCAACTTTCGGCAATGATTCCGTCTTTTTGTCTGCCGAAGAGCGATTTTAACTTTTCTCCGCCCCAAAGATAATCTTTCAATACAGGTTGTAATTTTATCATTTCGTTTTTTCCTTTTTATTCCTACAACGTCAAAAGAACTAACCCCGCAATAACGATGTCATTTTATTTCCATTATTTCTTTATACAATTCAACGTCCGCTGTCTTTTTCATTTTCAAAGCGTCGCCGATATCTATGTCATAAACTTTCGACTGTTTTAAGCCGATTGCACGACAACGTTTGCCCTCAATAATCGCTTTTACGGCATAAATGCCAAACAAACTGCCTATATATCTGTCGATATGAGTAGGCGAACCGCCACGCTGAATAAAGCCCAATCTCGTTTGTCTCGGCGTTATTCCAATCTTTTCCTCGAATTCTGCACAGAAATCTTCCATCTTGCACGCACCTTCGGCTATCACGATTAAGTTAGAACGTTTACCTTGCTTTTCGCTTTGCAAAATCCCGTCACAGATTTCGTCCATATCGTAAGGAATTTCGGGAATAAGAATATATTCCGCTCCACCAGTCATTCCTGCGTGGAGAGCAATATCTCCACAATGCCTGCCCATAACTTCTACAACCGTAACTTTATTATGCGATTGCATTGTATCTCTCAACGTATTTATCGCCCAAAGAACATTGTTTACGGCCGTGTCGAATCCAAGCGTGAGTTCTGTATACGCCAAATCGTTGTCTATCGTTCCCGGTATCGCCATAACATTGATACCTTCGTCGTTATACAAATCCAGCGCACCGTGAAACGAACCGTCACCGCCTATAACAACCAAAGCATCAACGTTATGCTTGCGCAAAATTTCAGCCGCTTTATCTCTGTATTTTTTTCATGAAACTCCTTGCTTCTGTCGGTTTGAATAAACGTGCCGCCGGTATGTATTACGTTGGACGCGCTTTTTCGATTCAGATCGATATAATTATCTTCAAGGATACCTTTGTAACCACATTGAAACGCGCAGACCTCAATGCCGCGATTGATTGCATACCGTGTTACCGCGCGTATACAGGCGTTCATTCCGGGAGCGTCGCCACCGCTTGTTATCACCGCTATTTTCATATAAAACCACTCCTCTTTTTATCCGTCATTAATAATAAATATATCACTCACACCAAAGGAAACGAAATTATATTTTTCAGTAAAGCGTTCGGGCGTTCTTCCGCCAAACCAATGTCCTCGGAACTCAAAATTATCGGGACTTACGCCCATTGGTTCGGGTACGGGTTTATAATGATGCGGTCCGAAAATGTTACGCATACTCGATTTAAGCGTTACCGCAATTTCGTTTTCTCCACTATCGAGCATATCGGTAATATCACCTTTATTATCTAATGTAAACAGTTTTTCTTTGCCGTTTGCACACACTTTTGCCGTCATAAATCTTCCACTAAATTCAATAATTGTGCGCCCGCTTTCGGCTTTTTCGATTTTCCCTTTAAGCGTGATTTCGCCCTTAAAAAACGGATAACCATATTTATATAATTCGTCGATTACGGGCGGCATTGCATTTCTTTTAGAAAGCGAAAAATCATCGTTTACTACAAAATCACCTTTAAGATATGTGCTTTCTATCGACGTATCATAATATAAGCAGTTTCTTAAACTCTCGGTTGCAAGCGGATCGAACAGCGCATAATGAACGCCGTCGCGCTGATAGTAATCGATAGAATATTCGAATATGTTTTCGCCTTGCTTTACCGCATCCGTTATATCGCTTTCGATGAAATTCACATCGTAATCGTTTTCACCAAAAGTAATCAGCTTACCGTTTACGGTTGCGAAGTTGAGCTTCGCTCGCTCCATAATAAGAGTTAAAGACATCTTTTCACGCAATGTAAATTTCTGCCGAATTACTATTTTACCTTTAAAATTTTCATACAATAATTCTTCAAAAAGTCCTACTATAGGTCGATTATCAGTATATTCAGTTCCGGTTTTACTGATTTCGGCATAATCCATAACGAAATAGTTTTCGCTTATATTCGTCACTTCAAATTCGTTGGTTACGTCGGTTCTATGCTCCGAATTTTCGGCACGCTTTGCATTGTCGCACTTAATCAGAATAATGCTTTCGCTTGCGGGAATAGTCATTTCGTCAGTTATATTCCGCTCGGTTAAGTTTTCAAGGTCGAACGCACAATATTTCTCTTCCGCCCCTGAAATTTTTAATTTACTTGCTTCCGTGTAAGACGTATTTTTTATGAACACGAAATCGCCTATATTTCCGTTTCTTGCGGTCATAACACAGTTTCCGTCATTGCAAACAAACTTGATATCACGTTCGGCGATAATTTCATCAAGCGAAATATTACTTGCAAGGTTTGTTTTTTCGCGTTTTCCGTCTATAAATTCGGGCGCACCGAGCATACAAAGTTTACCTGTAAATCGGCTTAAAATATCATATGTCGTAAGCGCGATGTTTCTCATTTTAGGCGCGATAACGGTGCTATAGCCACACTTCCCGACTTTCAACAGATTTCCGTCAACACTTCCGTGCCGAGCTAAAATGCGCTCGTCTATAAACTGATATTGAATACCATTATTGCGTAAAACAGTCAAAAACTCGTTAAATTCTTTTTCGGTCTGTTTTACGCTTTCTTCGTCTTCATCGCGTATATAATCAAGCCATATATTACTCATCGGGTGAATAACCCCGATTCTTGCGTTTTCTTCGGTATTGGTTACGATATACGAAAGTTTGGCAAAGTAGTCGTTGAACGCCTTAAAACCTTCGTTCCAGTTCCCGTGCGGTCCGAAAACGGGCGGATGGTCTATTTTTCCTCTCCCCGCAACCGAATACGGATACAAATGCTGACAGGTTACGTTCACTCCGCCGAAATATTGAAATTCAAGTATGCTTTTCAATTCTTTAGGCGTAACGTCATACCCCGAACAGCCGAACGATTCGGTTAAAACTCTCTTTTTATCGAGCTGCGCAGCCACACTTGAAACTTGCTTAATCGCAAGATCGCTACCGCAAAAACGACCGAGCCAATCTATGCCGGGAATATCTTCATATTCATAACTCGGCATAACCGCCGCTCCGCCCCACATTTGAGCAAAAAGCGAACTTTCTTCGACGGAATGCCCAGTTAGTTTGCAATTATGAGCGCCGCACCACTCATATAGTTTTTTATAGAAATTTTCAACGTATAATTTATTAAGCGTTTTATAATACTTTTCGCGGAAAGCGTATCCGCGCTCGTCGTGCATAAACAACCATATTAGCCCGTCTTTTATGTTTTCGCCCGATAATCTGAACTCGGTTTCGGCAACGGAACTATAAGGCGTTTTATAACGATAATATTGCGGTTCATCGGTAAAAAATCCAATCAATTCTTTGCCGAAATATTCCTTAAAACGCGCATAATACTTTTCGTGCGTTTCCTTAATAAAAGCGTCGGTAACGGCGGGATTCAGAATATCCGTATTGGCAGGGCTTACGCGCAAGTAAATATTATGGTATTCGTTAACGCCGTCAACGTAATTTTCAACGCGACGAAATCCTTTTTTATCATCCGCAATGAACACTGCAAACGCTGTTTTATCGAACTCTCCCACCGAGTATTCCAAAAATCTTGCGCGAAAATCTTCGTTTTCAAGCAGTTTTCCGCCAGTAAAACCGCTCGGCCACCCGTTCTCGTCATAAACCCAGGCGTCCATACCGATTTCACGCGCTTTATCTAAACAGGCTTTAATACACGAAAACCACTTTTCACCGAGATATTCGTCTTTCAAACCCGTGCGAGCGTGCATAATAAATCCGCCTATACCCGCTGTTTTCATCTCGCCGATTTGCTTAACGAGTTCTTTTTCATCGAGCGAATTATTCCATGACCAGAACGGTATACTTCTGTATTCTTTCAGCTCTCCGCTTAAAGCGTTTTTTAATCTCTCGTTCATAAATCCGATTATATTTTCTCGCTCTCTACAAAATAACGATAAACCGCCGCGGTCCAACCCATCATAGGCATAGTTTCATATTCGCTCGTGACCGCAATTTCTCCGGTTAATGCGTCGTATTTTTCCCACAGCCTACCTGTTTCGTCAAATATTTTTCTGACGACCGAAACGTATTCTTCCGCAATACGACTTGCGTCTTTGTCAAGCCCGATATTTTTCAATCCCATATACGCAAGGCACGTCGCCGCAGGCCACATACACGGATAATCCCATTGAAAAAACACGTCGTCGTTACGTTTTTCGCAAGCAGACAAACCATATTCGAGTTCAAGTCGTTTCAAAACCTTTAACGCTCCCGCTTTATCGGTTGAAACTCCGAACACATACGGATAAAGCGATACAGCCGACAAAATTTCGGAATGGCCGCCCGTTTTTATATTGTAATCGAGATAAATACCGTCGTCTGTCAGATAGTATTTATTCATCAACTCTTTTCTTCTCCCCGCGTTTTTCTCAAACGTTTCGGCTTGGCTTTCGCACCCGATAATACGTAAAATTTCGGCTGTTTTTATCTCCATATCGTATAAAATACAGTCAAGATCGAGATGTGAAAACTCATGCGCGGCAATACGACTTTCAGCCGTTTTGAAACGCATATTGAAATCGAGCCCGCTTTCGGCAATCGCCATAATATCACGCCCTATCTGCATTTTTTCTTCGTCAGTTTCTCCGTTTTCAAAAACTCTGCCGTGATGCCAATTATAATTTTGCATTATTTCGGCATCGCTACCGTGCGCCCCGTAAGAATTAAGTCCGATTGCGTTTTTGCGTTTAGTCTGCCAGAAGTCGTATTCTTTTAATATTGTTCCGATATAATCTTCAATAACGGATTTATCTCCCGTCCGCTCGTAATAATCATGAACCATACGAGTGAAGAACGGAGGTTGCGATCTGTCTAAAATGTAATTCGCGTTAGGCATAAATCCGAGGGCGTTAATAAATTTTGAGATATTATCAATGTTATTTCTTGCTTGTTCCGTATATCCGTCGAGAATAAGCCCGATATTTATAAAGTAGGTATCCCAATAAAACATTTCGGTGTAATAATCGGTCGCGCACGGCGAAACATACGGGTGATCGATTTTTACGTCGCCCGCAAGTTCGCTTGCGGGGTGAAAAGTTTTTATCCAATTTCCTTTTATATACAATGAAATTTTATCCATAACTATATTAAACCCAAAGTTCTTTTTCTTTTATTTTGCCGTTTTTAAGTTCAAAAGTTTTCACTTCGAACTTGCCGAATTTTGCTTTTGTTTTTACACCGAAAACGGTAAATTCCGTGCTTTCTTCTTGCTCGTTGTTGTTTATAAGCCTTAACGTATATCCGTCGCCGTCGCGATAAAGCGATACGAGCGAAACCGCTTTGTTGTTTATTTCCACACCGCCCGAAAAATTGTATCCGTCGCCGTACGGAAAGAAATTAAGAGAATAGTCGCCGTCCAAAAACTCTTGCGCGTTGTTTTCGAGTTCGGTAAGTTTGTTATATCCGAAGCGGAAAGAAAATTCGTGTCTGCCCTGCTCGATATAAGGCGTAAACCTGTCGCGGAACAAAATCGGGCGTTTATCTATCGGGTGAGCGCAATACGCAACGCCGCGAAGAAGAGTTGCGTACATAATGTTTTGCTCGCACGCAAATGAATACACTCCTTTGTTATAAAACGTAAGCGCGTTCTCCCCGTCTTTTATGCCCGTAAATCTTTGCGCGACGTATTCTTCGCCGCCTTTCGTAAATGTTTCTTCTCCGAACATAATCTGCCCGAAGAAATCGCCGTCAAACGTAGTCGGCACTTTGATTTTCAACGCTTTTTCCTGCTCGTTCCACAGAACGTAATAATTCACGTCTATATACGGCGTATCTTTATAAATTCTATAAGATACCTTAACGAACGACGAGCCGAGTTCGAAGAAACTTTCTATTTCGGTGAGAACGTCGCCATCTTCAACTATATTAACGTTTTTCCTGCCCGCAAAAACGCCGTTTTTACAGTCGGACAATCTGAACTCTTTCGGGTTCGTTCCTATTCCGACCATATCCCAACCCCAAGGATCGGCGTTATCGTCAAACATAACGGGAACAAACGCTCCGCCCGAAATCAACTCTTTTCCGTCAACGCGATAACTCTCTAAAAGCCCCGTTAATCGACTTATACGCAGACTTTGATATTTATCTTCGTAAACAAAGTCGCCGTTTTCGGCTCTTAACGAATACTTCGGTTTTATATCGAATTTCACGTCGATACGTTCGACCGAGAACGGACGAGCCGTAAATTTATACGCTATTCTCTTTCTTCGGTCAAAGTTAATACTGCCTTCTTCGGCAACCATTTGCGACGGCATTTTCTTGTCGCCTAGATATGCCGTAGCAACGTATTCTTCGGAGTCCGACGTCAACGGTTTGGGTAATAATATCTCGGTTTCGGCGATCATTTCCCTTGCATAGGGTTGACCGTTCCACACGAATATCGGGAACGTTTCGAGTTCGGCTTTTTTATATTTGGTAATAATCGCCATAAACGCCGAGTCGAATTCGCGTTGCAAAAGTTCGAGCGCGTATTCGCATTTGCGAAGCGAACTTATCTCCGCGCTTCTAACGATAGTTCCCGCCAGACAATCGTGAAATTCAAGGCAAGAAAGGGCTTTTATCGCTTCCGTAAACGCTTGCTCGTTCTTTTTATATAAGCCTTTTTCTTCGGCGAACGCGCAAAGTTTTTCGGTTGTAAACATCTTGCTTTCGAGCAAAGAATTCATTTGCTTTACGCTGCTCATCGAAGAATATGCGCCGCGGAAAAACGGCAACGACTTATCTATTGTAAGCGTTGGACTAACCGCCGCGATATACTTTTCGGGCGTGGAATGGATCACCTTGAAATCGGTAGTTTCTTCGCGGAATTTTTTTATATCTTCTAAATCTTTTCTCGAATTTACGCCGCCGTGATTGCCTACACCCCACAACGCCAAAGCGTATTCCCGCCCTGCGTAATGGTTCATTTTTCGCTTTATTTCTTCAAGCGCAGTGCCGAAACCGCTTGTGTAAATATTCTCGTCGGTTGCTCTGGCGACTTTTACTTCGCTCCCGTCCACACCTTTCCATATAAATTCGTTTTCGGGCAAATGATAATATTCTTCCATCGGACGACAGATAATATATCCGTTAAACCCGCATTTTTTAAGAATCTGAACAAGTCCCACGCTATGTCCGAACCCATCGAAATTATACGCAGTGGTAGGCCTTGCACCGAACTTTTCGACAAAATATTTCCTACCGAGTTCAATCTGCCGAACCATTGCTTCTCCGCAAGGCATATTTATGTCGGGTTGCAAATACCAACCGCCCGCAATAACCCACTTGCCTTGTTTTACGAGTTTTTGGATACGGGCGAACAATTCGGGATCGACCTTTTCGATATACTCGTATAAAATGCTTTCGTTATGGCAGAAAACGTAATCGTATTCGTCGCAAAAATCAGCGGCTTGTTTGAATGTGGAAACGGTTACGCCTAGACCTTCTTCCCAATCCCATTGCCAGACAGGATCGATATGCGCGTTACAAATCAAATGTAATTCTTTAAGTTGTTTCATAGTTAAAAATTTGGGCGGAGCCGAAAACAGCCCCGCCCCTGTAAGTCTTTTTATTTAACGGTTATACTTTCGATAGTAATTGCGGAAGCATTTTTGAAGTTCATACGAAGACCGTAAATATCCTGAACAGCTTTAATCGTTATGGTATGAGTCCCATCGCCTTTAATGTCTGTATCGCCTGCGACGTTACCGTCTTTTTCAAGAAGGCTTGCAATTGCCTCTCCGTTGGCGTTCGTGCCGTAAACCCAAGCGTCTCCATCGGTATTACCGAGCGTAATCGTAATGGTCTGACCTTTCATTATAAACATATTCAAACGAATTTGCTGTGAGCCGGCTTCCTGCACGGGAACCACAAGATTACCGTCGGATATGGTTAATTCTCCGCCGAATGTCGTAAACCATTTTAAGTCAATCGTGGAGTTAAACTCAAGCGAACCGCCGAATTCATCGATTTTGATATTTTCAATCACTACTTCGGCTGCGTTTTTCAAATGGAATCTTATACCGCGAGTTTGCTTTTTAACGATAAGCGTAATGGTATGAGTTCCGTTTCCTTTAATATCCGCATCGCCGACGTTTACGCCGTCCTTAAGGAAATAGAATGCGTCTAAATCCATATTATTGTTAACGCCGTAAGCAAACGAATCTTCGGCAATGTTGCCGAGCGTTATGGTAATTGCGGTACCGGGTAACAGGTTCCTTACAAAGTTTACGCCTTGCGTTTCACCGGTCGGAATAACAAGTTTACCATTTTCGATTTTCAACGCCGCGCCGCTTGAAATGAACCATTTCAAATCGTCTTCGGTAGCAAAATTATACTCGTTACGAGCAGAATAAACTTGCATCTTTTCGATAACGTGCGTTCCGTGGAAGTCCATATAAAGACCGTTAGGTAAATCGTTCTGAACAACAAGCGTTACGGTATGCAAATCCATAGCGCCTATAGGCATTGCCTCCTCGACCTTCGCCCTGCCGTTTTCGATTTTTGCAAAAGCGTTGATTGCCGCGCCGTTAGTCGCAGTGTTTCCGTAAATATAGAAATATCCGTCGCCTTCGGTAGCCTGAAGAGTTATTTCGATAAGGTCACCCGCTTTGAACGCTCTGCTTACTCTTACAACGTTACCGGTCTGCTTAACGAATTTCAGTTTGCCGTTTTCGATAGAAGCATCGCAATTGTCGGCTTTGAATATATCTTTATCCTCGGCATCCGCAAAAGTCCATACAGAACCCGATTTATATTCAGCCGTAACAGCCTCGGATGCCGCACATTCACCATCGACTGCATTAACGACAACGCTTACAACATAATCTTTTTCGGCTGCATATGCAAGCGTAGAAAGGTCGATAGAGGGCGCATCGGCTTGAGCAACCAATTCGGCATCGAGTTTAATATTTTCTTCGTTTCCTTTTCTGTAAACGGTTACGCTATAACCCGCAGTTGCGCCTTCAACGGCGTCCCAAGTTGCAACCATACCGTTTACGGTAAGGTTTTCAACTTCGCCTATAGCGGGAAGAGATTGAGTAAATTTAATTTCGGCAACGTCGCCCTGTCTAAAATCGTCGGTTGCAACGCCGTAAACTTTAAGCGTGTATTCCTGCCCTTTAATCGCATCCGTTCTGTCGATTTCAAGCGTGGCGGTACCTGCCGCAATATCATATTCCTTAACAAGGTCTGTGCCTTTGTAAAGTTGCGCTTTATAACCTGCGGTTGCTCTTGTATCGGCAGTCCAAGTAACGGAAGTGC
>ULMG01030427.1_pt1 | contig 14018 bp, 7 predicted proteins | sample 1951601 | NCBI WGS metagenome assembly ULMG01 (sample SAMEA4835545, study PRJEB28245) | human gut metagenome | biome: gut microbiome; material: fecal sample | place: Denmark | collected 2008
CGGCTCTCATAGATTATCGCGATGACGCCGAGCGGAACGGAAACCTTGTCTATTTCAAGTCCGTTCGGACGCACTGTATGTGAGAGAAGCACGCCTACAGGGTCTTCCAGCTCGGCGACGGCGCGTATACCCTCCGCCATTGCGGCGATTCGCGCTTCGTTCAGCGACAGTCTGTCGAGCATCACGCGGGAAAAACGCCCCTCTGCCTCCGCCTTTTCCATATCGGAGGCGTTTGCCGCAAGAATAGCTTCTTTATCTTCCGTCAGCGCGTCCGCCATGGCAAGGAGTGCCTTATTCTTCTCCTCTGCGGAAAGCGCGGCGAGCGCCGCCTTTGCCGCATTGGCATTTTTCAGTATTTCAGCCGTTGTCATAAATTTATTTCCTCTTTCCCAAAAAACGCGTGCCGAGTGCCTTGCCGTCCGCTATATTGTAGAGTGCGGCAGGGTTTGCGCCGTTTGCGATTATCATATCTATGCCCGCACCCGTCGCTATCTCGGCGGCGTGGAGCTTGGTTTTCATGCCGCCCGTGCCCAGCTCGGAGCCTTTGCCGTCGCCCAGAGCCATGACCTCGGGAGTCAGCTCCTCTATGACGGGGATAAGCTTCGCATCGGGATTTTTTCTCGGGTCGCTCGTATAGAGCCCGTCGATATCCGAAAGCAGAACGAGCAGGTCGGCATCGACATTTGCCGCCACTATCGCGCCGAGCGTATCGTTATCGCCTATCACAATTTCGTCTGTGGCAACGGTGTCGTTCTCGTTTATGACGGGTAGCGCACCGAGCTCAAGCAGGCGGAACATGGTATTTTTGAAGTTTTCGCGGCGCGTCTCGTTCTCCACGTCCTCTTTTGTCAGCAGTATCTGCGCCACCGTGTGATTGTATTCGCCGAAAAGCTTGTCATAGATATACATCAGCTCGCACTGACCGACGGCTGCCGCCGCCTGCTTTGTGGGAATGTCTGTCGGGCGTTTTTTCAGCCCCAGCTTGCCGACTCCCATGCCGATGGCACCCGAAGAAATGAGTATGACCTCGTTTCCCGCGTTTTTCAGGTCGCTCATTGCGCGGCAAAGCTCCTCAACGCGGCGTATATTCAGCAAACCCGTGCTGTAGGCAAGCGTCGATGTTCCTACTTTTATTACTATTCTCATATGTTTTTCTTTCTCCTGTATTTTTTCAGACTCCGAGCGTTTTCGCAAGAAAAGCGTCCAGTGCCTTTTCGCATTTTTCTCTGTTCACAAGGTAGCTCATGCCATGCCCCGCTCCGGAAACGGAAATGAAAGTCCCGTCTCCGCGAAATGCCGCGGCATTTTCCTCTCCCATGCGGTATGGGACAAAATCATCCCCCGTACCGTGGATGAAAAGAACGGGCAGGCGGCATTTTGCAAGTGCCCCGGTGGTGGAATATTCTCCTATATCATAATGCGCGAGCGTGCGGAACCACAAATTCATCGCGGGCAGGATAAGCCGCGGCGGCAGATGATAATTCGCGCGTATAACCTCGGAGAGTATCGCTTTCGGTGAGGTGAAGCCGCAGTCGGCGATTATTCCCTTTACATCCGGCGGAAGGTCGTCGCCCGAAGCCATGAGCACGGTGGTCGCGCCCATTGAAAGCCCCTCGAGCACAAGCGGCAGACCCGCGAAAATGCGTGTCGCCTCTGCCGCCCAGAGCAGGCAGTCGCCGCGCTCCTTTATGCCGAAGCCGATATATTTGCCCTCGCTTTTTCCGTGCGAACGTTGGTCGACAAGGAGCAGGCTTATTCCTTTTTCGAGATATTTTCTTATTACCGCACCGAAATCAAAATATCCATAGTCCGAGCGATAGCCGTGAAAGAGCAGAACAGCCGCCCGCTCGTTTTCGGCTCGGAAAACCTTGGCATGAAGCCGCAAGCCGTCGCCCGAGGTGATATATACATCCTCATACGGAAGCAAACGCACATAGGCTATTGCCGCGCTCAGCTCCTCACGATAGCCGTCAAACTGCTTGGCGGCAAGAAACTTGTCGATATTCGCTTCCCTTCCTCTTCGCGCCGCTTTGCGAAAGCAGAAATAAGCTGTCGCCATATATATCGCCGCGAGCAGAAAAAGCACGCCGAGTGCTGTGAAAAGATATCTCATTCTTCCTCCGAGAGCTTTTTTATATAGCAACGGCGGCGCTTATGACAGCGCGACTCGAAATTCTTTTCCCACATGGAATGAATCTGATAGTTATCCTCGAGCATAGGTCCTGTCTCGGCATATTTTACGCCGTATTTCTTCGCTCCGCGGAACATATGCGTGATAAGATTTGCATTCACAGCCTTGCCCATATATTCGGGTGCCGTGCCGATGAGCATCATTTCAAGCACATCGAATTTCTTCTGCGTGAAATAATGAAGCATAGGTATCCAGCCGAAGGGAAAAAGCCTTCCCTTCGCTTTTTGCACAGCCTCAAGCATACTCGGCATTATAACACCGAAGCATATCGGCTTATCGTTTTTATCCACGACAACAAGCAGAAAATCGGGCTTGACCATGGAGATAAACTGATTTTTATATAGCTGCACCTGCCTCTCCGTAAGAGGTATAACGCCATAGAGGTGCTTGTATGCATCAAAAAGCAGGTCGAATATCCCTGCGACATAAGGTACGACCTCTTTTGTCTTTTTCATTTCGACTACGCGAAGCCCATCGCGGCGGAGCGAATATTCGGCTATGCGCTCTATTCTCGGGTCAAGCTCATCAGGCACCTTTACCTCGCGCTCCACCCAGTCTACACACTTGCCATAGCCGAGTGCATCGAGATGGTCGGCATAATATTTATGATTATATGTGGTGATGAAAAGTCCCCTCTCGTCGAAGCCGTCGACAAGAAGTCCCTGATGGTCAAGGTCGCAAAAGCCCATCGGACCCTGAATATTATCCATGCCGAGTTCCCTTGCCCAGTTTTCCACCTCGGCGAGCAGTGCGCGCGAAACTTCGATATCGTCTATGACATCATATCTGGAAAAGCGCAGGCATTTCTGCCCCCAGACTTCATTGAAGCGCTTATTGAGTATCGCCGCAATTCTGCCTGCCGGCTCGCCGTTTTTATATGCCATAAAATATCGCGCCTCGCAATATTCAAAGGCAGGGTTTTTATCACGTCTCAGATTTTCCTCTTCATCGAGCATGAGATTCGGACAGTAACTGCTGTTGCCCTTATAGAGTCTGTCCGGAAAGCGGATGAAGCGGCGCAGATCGCCTCTTGTTTCCACCTCTTTGATAATAATGGTGTCGTTTCCCGATCTTATCTCGCGGATTTTTTTCATTTTCTCCCCCTGCAGTAAAAATTTTCCCCGATTATATTTATATAATTATACTACCTTTTTTCCGATTTATCAATAAAAATAAGGAAAAAATAAGGATAATATTTCAAAAAACGGCACAAAATAAAAAATGTGCCGCTTTTTGCGCACAAATGTATTGACAAATGGGATTTTTGTGGTATAATATTTAGGCACGAAAAAGAATATGATCCATTAGCTCAGAAGGTAGAGCACATGACTTTTAATCATGGTGTCCGGAGTTCGACTCTCCGATGGATCACCATCCCGCAAGCACTTCGAAAGAAGTGCTTTTTTCTTTTTCCCGCGAGGCAGTATATCGCTTGCATACGATACCGCAAGAGCCGAGGCTTTGCCTCGGCTCTTCTTTTTTATTTCAGTTTTTCTTTTGCCGCGGCGGCAAAGTATGTATCTCCGCCGTTTTTTGCCGCGAAATCAAAGTATTCGCGGGCTTTTTCCGTCTCGCCCAGCTTTTCATAGGCTACGGCGAGCGAATACTTTATTTTCACATCGCGCAGGGGCGATTCCTGTGACTTATCCTTTATCGGAACGGTCAGCTCATGCTCGAAATATTCTGTTGCGCCATCTTCTCCGCGTGCGAGCGCCAGATAATGCTTGCCCATATCCAGCTCGCGCATATATGCGAGCCGCAGAGAGGAGCCGAATGTGCCGAGGAGCAGTGCCTTTTCCTGCTCGGCGAGAGCTTGTCGAGGTCGCCTCTCTGAAGGCAAAGTTCTGTTTTTGCGCTGTTCCAGAGCGAGCGGAGCGCCGACTTTGACGCAGGCAGGAAGGTGAGGTCATATTTATCGAGATATTTCTGCGCTTCATCGGGCTTTCCGAGCGCCAGACAGCACGAGCAGATATAATAAGCGATAAGAATGGCATTATAGCTGTAATCCTTGCATTTCGCATAAAGCGCGCTGTATTTCGCAAGGCTCTCGTTTATCCGGCAATGCCTGAAAAGCACGCGTATTTTGCCGAATTTTGTATTTGCTATCGCAGTAAAAACCGCGGCGCAGACAAAAATCCAGACAAAAACCAAAAATATCAGGAGCACGCTTGAAGCGGGGTTTGTTCCGCGGAAAACGACACATAGCGCAATAAGCCCCGCAATAACCGTTATCATATATGCGGCAAAAACGCTCTTATACAGCTTCAGCATAAATTATCTCTCCGTAAGGTCTGTTTCGACGACTGTTTTTGTCGCGAGATTTATTTTCACCGTCTTGAATTCATATGCGCCGAGGGTAAATTCCTTTTCAAAGCCTATCGCGGGAAGCGTCAGCACTGTTTTGCGGGCTTCTGCCGTCGGATTGAAGAGGCGGATAACGGAATCGTCGCTCTTCTCTGCCTTTTTGAATACGGCAAGCGTAATAACATCATCGGAAAGCCTTGCAAATGCGGGGATAGTATCTTCTTTTTCCTTTTCGCAGCCTATCGGGAAGAACGAGAGAGCCATCGGCTTCTCGGCGAGAGCCATCGCTTCGCGCTCTGCCTTTGCATAGCGCTCCGCCTTTTCGCCGGCGCAGATAACGAATGTATAATCATGCTCGCCCTGATCTATGAAAGGCGAAAATCTGTCCTGCTCCATGATATACGGCTTGCGCACGGAGAAATCGCTCTTGCCCGCGGAATAGCCGGGACTGCGGAGCATTGTGATGCGGTATTCGCCATCGAGATAATCCGAGCCGTAGGTCGAGGAATTGATAATGGAAAGCGCATTTTCCCCGTTTGAGAGGATATTCCATTTCTGGCTGACCATCTCGTTCCCGTTTGTGAGGAGTTTTTCACTGCCGTATGCCTGCTGACCGATGAATGTATCGTATTTCTCTGTTTTCAGCGAAAGCTTGAGCATCGTCATCTTCTCATTCCAGTAAACCTTGTCATTTATCGTTATCGCCGTGCCGTGCTTGGGCAGGATATATCTGCGGCAGATGAATGAATCGTGATATTTATAGAGTGCTTCGATTATCGTGCGTACGGCACCGTCCTCGATGAGGCGGACGGCACGCGGCGTTTCCCCATTGATGATACCCGAAAAATCGGCGGCTTCCTTTGCATCCATGAGTGCAAATTCGCCCTTTATCTCGCGGAAAGCCTTTTCCTTATGTGCCCATGAGTTTTCATCATCCTTGATCGCAAGGGGCTTGAGCGACTCCGTAAGAAGTCCCGTTATGCCGTTTGCCGTGTAGCTGTCGATAAGACCTGTATTCATATTTATCACAACGCGCATCTCGCCGTTGTCAAAGGTAAATGTATCTCCCTCGGGCTGAGTGAGTGCGGCAGGCGTAGGGATAAGCTCAATCTTTATATCAAAGCGCTTCATCTGACCGGGAGCAAGAGTAGCGTCAAAAACACTGCGGATACGCCAGTCCACATTGAAGTTTGAAGACTCATGCTCGCGCTGAGAAGGAATCTCGACGCCGTTTTCATAAACATGAGGGAGAGCATAGAGCGCGGGGTTTTTATTCTGGTCGGGAAGCTGATATTCCACCTGAACCGTCTCTCTTACCTCAAAAGCATGCGGATTGTAGACGAAAACGGGAATTTCGCCGTCTGCCGCCTTTTTCTTGTCGGAGCAGAGCGCGAGGAACGCACGAATCTTGATATCGCGCAGCTCTTTGAGTCCGTGCCCCGCAACACCGAGCGAATATTCCTCTACGGCGGCAATAGCGGAGCCGGGGAGAATATCATGAAACTCTATGAGCATGAGGTCTTTTGTGGCGACCTTTATCTTCTCTGCGGGATAATCCATCACACCTGCCATGAAGGCATGTGCAGCCATTTTTTCTGTCATATAAAGCTCGTTTTCAAGCTTTCTGTGTATCGTTTTTATACGCATCTGCGTCGTATAACAGCCTGTATAGCGTGGATTCATCAGTCCCGAATATTCAGGCAGGCTCGGCTCCTTTTCGGCAAGCTCCGCAAAATATGCCTCGGGCGTGGAATGAATGAGCCGAAATTCCTTTTCCTTTTCGGCAAGTCCGGCTATCTTTTCATAGTCGATACGGGAGGGACCGCCGCCGTGATTTCCTATACCCCAGAGTACCATACCGACGGATTTGCCGCGGTTCTTTTCCATCCAGCCCTTTATCTTTTCGTCAGCCTCGCTGCGGTGCGATTCATATGAATTATAAGCGCGGTGGCAGGCAATCTTGGAACCGGAGAATCCGACCCATTCAAAATCCTCTGCGGGCAGATCTATCATATCGGGTTCGGGACGGCAGAAGATATATGAATCATAGCCTGCCTTTTTCATTATTTCGACAAGCCCGCGCGTATGACCGAAGGCATCAAAATTTATTGCCGTTTTCGGCTCTACGCCGAATTTATCAAGGAAATAATATTTTCCCGCGAGAATCTGGCGCACAAAGCTCTCGCCCGAGGGGAGATTGCAATCGGGCTGGAGATACCAGCCGCCCATGATATGCCATTTGCCCTCGCGTACAAGCTTCTGTATGCGGGAGAAAAGATGCGGGTCGTTTTCCTCTACCCATTCATAAAGCATGGCTTCATTATGGCAGAAAATAAACCCGTCATAATCATCGCAGAAATCTGCGGCAACGCGGAAGGTGGAAAGCGTCTCGGCTATGCCCTCCTCTATTTCCCAGAGCCATACGGGGTCGATATGTGCATTACAGATAAGATGAAGATTATTCATATCGGAATTACCTTTCAAAATATATTTTAACATAGTGATTGTACCATAATCCGCCGCCGCTTTCAAGAGAAAAATGAAATATATATAAATTTTTCAGCGCGGCTATGTACTTTTCATCGGTTTTGTGATAGAATAAAAGCATACCGAGGGAGGTGTGTAAAAATGGCATTACAGCTCAAAGAAAAAACCGATGTTAAAATTTTTATACTTTATCTTCTCATGAATATAGGCAAGCCGATAGATATCATCACACTCAATGACATAATAATGGAAGATGAATTTGTAAATCAGTTTGACTTCATGGACTGTCTGTGTGAACTTATAGACGCAGGTGCTGTCGATAAGATACATTTCGGCAGAAGTGAGCTTTACAATATCACACACGAGGGTATTATCGCCGCACGCACGCTCCAGAGTACACTTTTGCCGCAGATAAGAGAAAAAAGCTTTCGCAGTGCCGTTCAACTGCTCAGCTTCAAACGCAGAGGCAGCAAGCCCTCTTCTTATATAGAGGAAACAGGAGACGGGCGCTATCGCCTCGTCTGCAAAATAGCCGATTCCACCTGCGCATATATGGAAACATCGTTTGTTTTTGAAACACGGCGGCAGGCGGAAAGGCTAAAATATCATTTTGATGAAAATGCGGAGTTTATCTATCGCGGAATGCTCGGACTTTTCTCGGGAGAGGTAAATTATCTCGCGCCGGAAATCGACGAATAATAGGGAATAACAGTAAAAGGCAGGGGCTCCCCTGCCTTTTTGCATGCAATTTTACTCAATGCTGTGATTTTTTGCACCGAAATCAGCGCATTCACTTTCAATATGGTTTTCGTGCGCCTCCCCGAAAAGGCGGGCGAAAATCCGGACGCCAAAGAGAAAGAGACCACCCGAGGGTGGTCTCTTTCGGTATTCAGTTATTCAGGAATACTATTATTTAGCGAAGGAAGGAACGATTACATAGTATGTATCGTTGATATTCAGGTAAGTGAATGTGAGAGTCGGGTTAGCAACACCGTATGTGTACTTAGCGCTGTCAAGGTAACGCTTGATAGCGGAAGACTCAACAGTAGATGCGCTCCAGAACTGACCGTTCATCTTAGCGAGAGCTGCTTCCTTAGCTTCTTCGAGTGCAACAACTGCTGCATCGTAAGCTTCTTTGTACTTAGCAACTGTAGCTGCGGAGAGAACACCGCCGTCTCTTGCTGCTTCGTAAACCTTCTTAGCGAGAGCTGCTTCGTTGTACTTGGATTCAGTACCGCCAACGATTTCGTTGAATGCTGCTACGCCTACATTTGCGTTGTCTTCAGCAATGAAGAGCTTTGTAGCGTCGAGGTCTGTGTAGATGAACTTAACGTTCCAGCCTGTGATATCAACATTCTTCTCACCGTCAACTGTAGCAAGGATCTTACCGCCTGTTACGCCGGTAACAACTGCTGTACCGAAGAAGGACTTGTCGAGGTTGTTCTCAAACTTAGCGAGGTCATATGTGTAGTTGTATGTTGTTGTGCCAACGAGAACATTGGACTTGGAGACTGTTCTTGTACCGAACATGCTGCCGAGGTTAGCAAGGATCTTACCGTTCTTGTCAACCTTGTAGAATGAACCGGGTGTTACAATGAACTTGAGGTCTTCAGGCTTGAAGTTCTTGTCGGTTGTATCATACTCGTAGTAAACAGGACCGAATTCCGTGCCGTCGAGGGCATATGCGGGTCTGTCTGTCTTAACGATGTAAGATGTGCCTGTTTCATCTGCATTGAGTACTGTTGTAGCGTCGGAACCAACGTATACGATTGTACCTGTCTTTGTAGGTGTTACAGGCTGCTCACCCTTGAACTCACCGATAACTGTGATATTGGTGATAGTCTTAAGGTCAGCGGATACAGCGATCTGTACTCTTGTAGCGAAGAGTGCGCTACCGGAAGCAACGAGGTTCTTGAATGTTGTTGTGCTGCCGACAACTGTACCTGCAGCATTGCTGGGTGTCATAACGATAACATTTGTGGAACCTGCAACCTTGAGCTCTGTCTTAGGATCGCTTGCGAGAGTTACCATGTAGTAGCCGGGGATGAAGCCGGACTCGTTCTTATCCATAGCTCTGATGGACTTGAACATGCTCATGGAAGAAGTATCAGCCTTCGGGTAGTCAGAGAGCTTGTTGTTGTCGAGCTCTACCGATGCATTGACATTTTCTGTGCCGATGTAGTTTACAGTGCCGTCAGCCTTGATGTAGCTGAAGCTTGTAGCGGGTTCAAGCTCTGCGTAGATCACGCCATTGAATGAGTAGTATACCCAGTTCTTTGTTGTGCCTGCGATAGTCTTTGTGCCGCTTGTCTTTGTCATTGTTTCTGCTACGAGAGCGTCGCCCTTAACAACAGCGCCGTTTTCATCGTAAACCATTACGTACTTACCGTCGTTAGCCTTTACAGGGTACGGCTTGTAAGTTGTGGTTGAAGTAACTTCAGCAACTCTTGTGAATACAACTTCGAATGTGTACTTGCCATTGCTGTAGCTCTTTACCTTGTACTCGGGGTTGTAACCGTTTGTATCGGTCGAAACAACTATATAGGAGTACTTAGCTACGAACGCAGCCATAGCGTCGCTGCCTGCAGGAACGTTCTTAGCAGCTGCGATTTCAGCGCCTGTGAGGCCTACAGCCTTGTTAAGAACTCTCTCGTAATATGTTGAGAGACCGTCAACTGTCGGGTTAGCAACAACGGAGAATGTGCCGTTTTCTGCATTGTATTCATAGTATGTCTTGCCTTCTACGAAGAGCGAAGATTCGGAAACCTTAGCTACATAGAAAGGATCGGACTTTTTGGAATCGAGCTTGATAACGATGCCGGCATTCGGCCATGCAAGGTCAGAAGCTTCACCGGCGGATACGGAAACCTGCCAGTAGTAGTTCTTGTTTCTCCAAGAAGTGCTGAGCCAGTGAGATGGACCGCGGCTTACCCAGTTACCGTTTTCGTCCTTAGCGTCAGACCAGTAGAAGATAGTCTGAGTCTTAGCACCTGCTGTGCTGGACTGTGCGGTGTTACCTGTAGAGAGTCTCATTACGCTGTAAGAGCCTGTTTCCTTTGTCATTGTGACATAGTAGAAGTTCTTAGCTGTAACAAGTTCGCCGACTGTGAGGTCGTGAGCAACGCTACCACCGTAGATTGCACGGTATGTAGCTGCATTAGCGATATCCCAGATTGTAGAAGCGGAAGCTCTTACATTATATGTCTTAAGAGTTGTAGCGCCTTCATACTTCTGAACGTTGGAGCTGGATATGATCTTAGCAGCAGCCTCTGCAAGAGTCTTGCCCTTAAGAGCATCCTTAACACCGGGTTCGATCTGAGCGTAGTCGCTGATAGCGCAACCGGAGAGTCTCCAGATGTTTGCATTTCTGGGATTTGCATTGAATTTAGCCTGGAGCTGTGCATCTGTAGCAGTGCCGGAAATCATAGCTGCAATCTCTTCGATTGTTGTAGCTGTGGAGTAGTAAACGTTGTTTACAGACTTGTATGTGCCTGTAACTGCGAGGTTTACCTTGTATGTGTTGTTGTCAGCAGACTTTTCAACATTTACAACGAAGCCTCTGCCGTTATCTGCTGCAGCGGACTTAGCAAGGATAATCTTGCTTTCTGCATCGAGAACATAGTTGATGTACTTGTTGTTTACCCATGCGGATACCATTGCCAGAACGGAAGCGTCATCAGCAACCTTGTAGATACCTGCATCGTTGGGAGCGAGTACGATTATTTCGTAGCTGTAGCCCTGATCTGTGATAACCTTTGTATCGGTTGTGAAGCCTTCAACACCTGTGAGTGTCTTGAGAACGATAGGTGCGAATGCATCTTCAGCTTCCTGAGCCAGCTCATAGTACTTGCCGAGGTCTTCCTTAACAGGGTTTGTTACCTCATAGTATGTGTTTGTTTCAGCGTCTGCAAATACATAGTATGTCTTTACGTTGTACTCGTAGTAAGTACCGATATTAGCTACATCGGGTGCCTGAACTGCTGTGTAAGCAGCTGCGTCTGCATCCCATGTGTAGTATGTCTTACCTGCAACAAGCTCTGTATCAGTTGTCTTGCTGTAGTAGAGATCATTTACGTCTTTTGTCTTTACGTATGTGATCTTAGCAAGGATAGCAGCCTTTTCAGCAGCTGTTACAACCTTGCCGCCGTAAACAAATGCTTCACCTGCATTGTAGAGGGTAGCGCTTGTGTACTCAGTTGTGCCTGTAGCATCTGTGTAAACGAACTGCTTACCGTCAGCTGTCTTATAAGCATAACCGAAGTTCTTCTTATAGAAGTCTGTGATGAAGCTCATCCAAGACTTGGAAGCTACTGTGATATCAGCCTTAGCACCTGCGAGGGTGTAGGAAACCTTCTGAGTTGTGGGAACATAACCGAAGGAAGGCAGATATGCAACTGTGTATTCGATAGTTGTAGCGCCTGTTTCAGCGTCGGTCTTAGCTACAGGGATAGATACCTTGTAGTAGCCGCCTTCAGCTTTAGCGATAACATCCTGGATGTAGCCGCTTGCATAGCTGAGAACATCGATAGCGCCTGTACCGAGGTTAGGTGTAGCGCGGAAGCCCTGGTACCACTGATTAAGAAGGATACCGGATGCGCCGTGACGGTCGGATACGTTGAAGATAAGCTGAACCTTGTTTGTAGGCTTGCTTGCATCAAGTGTCCATGCGTCTGTATTGAATACGCCGTCGCTGCCGATTGTCTGGTTGATGATAACAGCACCTGCGCTGGGAACACCCTTTGCATAGTGGTTGGGATCACCGTCAGGCTTGCCTTCAGCACCGCCGCCTGCGATATTTTCACAGCCTTCTGCGATGAAGAATGCATCGTAGTTTGTTACAACAGCAACATCATACTTGCCGTCGCCGTCCATATCGGAGAATACAGCCTCAACTTCGCCCTGTGCGGCGTTGATGAGCTGAGCCTTAGCTTCAGCTGCCGTGAGCTGAACGAGGTTGCCTCTTTCGAGCCACTTGCCGAGGTTAGCGGCAGGTGTTTCACCGCGCTTAACCCAAACTACATCGCTGGCACCGATTGTATAGTACTTGTCGTATGTAACGCCGTTTTCAACCTTGGATACGCCGACCTTCTCGTAGCCGTATACCTTGATTTCATCGGAGATACCTGTGTAGTTGGAGCCCTTAGCACGGAGTGTGTAAGTTGTGCCCTGGAATACGAGCTTATTGCCGTTCCAAGAAGTTACGTCCTTCTCAGCATTGTAAGCTGTGGGAAGAGCAGCATTGTTGTTTGCTGTGCCGTAGCTGTTAGCAAGACCGTTGAGGTAGTAATCAAGTACTGTAGTACCAACGAGAACGCGGTATGTATCTACAACATGATTGTCTACGATAGAGAGAGACTTAACGGTGTTGCCGGAAACTGTGAGGTTCAGAACGGAGCCTTCACGAACATAGTCGAAGAGGTAGAATACTTCTTCGTTAGCTACGTCAACATTAGCGGGCTTGCCGAGAGCGTTTCTTACGAGCTGCTGGAATGTCTTGCCGGAAAGCTCAACTGTTGTGCCTGTGAAGTTTTCGCCGTCAAAGATCTGAAGCTCAACATTCTTGGATGTGTCGAGAATCTTGGAGTAAGGAGTTACAACCTGGCTGTAAACGTCATAGTTGCGCTCTCTCCAGTACTTCGACCAAGCGGACCATGTGAGGGACTTTGTAACCTGACCGTTAACAGCTTCGCCGTAACCGCCGGAAATCCAACCCTGGAGCTGCTTGTCGCTAAGCGGCTTTCTTGCAAGTGTCTTGACAACAGCCGTAACCTTGATGGAAGGAAGTGTTGCGCCGAGCTTGTAGCCCATGTCGTAACCGTTGTGTCTTACATTTGCGCCGTTTGTAGCGAGTGTGTAGAGCAGGTAAGCTGCCTGACCCTTTGTGAGCTTGTACTGGGGTACGAATCTACCAACATTAGCAACCCAAGTAGCATCGATTGCCTTGCAACGGAGCTCAGCAACTCTGATGTAGTTGTACTGCCAGTTAGCCTTGTACCACTCTTCGTATGTAGCATACTTTGTGCGGTCTGCACCGTAGTAAGCCTCGAAGAACTCATCATAGCCCATTACACGGGTGATGATAGCGCATGCTTCTGCGAATGAAATGGTGTCGTTGGGGCGGAAATTACCGTCGCCGTCACCCTGAATGAAACCACTCTCTTCTGCATATGCAATAGCTGCATAGTAGTGATCGCCGGGTTTAACATCAGCGAAAGAGGTGGAATCTGCTTTGTCGTCCCAAAGCTTGTCGTCTACGAATGTAGACTCAATCTTTGCGATCCACATAGCGAATGTGTTTCTGTCTATTTCCTTGTCGGCAGAAGAACCGATGGTATCGATGCCTGTGGATTCAATCCAGTTAACGGCTTTGCCATACCACTTCGTTGTGCCGGAGTAAGCAGACAGACTTGCGCATGAACCTACAATGAACATCAGTGTAAGAACAAGTGCAAGAATTCTCTTGAAGTTTTTCATAGTATTCCTCCTGAATATTTTTGGGCAAGTCCGCTGAGAAGAGCAGACCTGTCGACCTATTGTAATATTACAACAAGTAAAAGAAAATTGCAATACTTTTTCTTTTTTTGTAACAAAACTGTAACATTACTCGTGTTTATATTCGTATGCTTCCATTTTATTCATATATCCCCCGCTTGTCAATGCCTTTGCCGCTTTTGTAATATACCTGTAATCTGCCTGTAACAAAGTTGTAACATTGCCTATATATAATAGAAAGGAAGGTTTTTCGCAAAATAACAGGAAAGCCGGCTTTCTTTTCTTTCCGCCACCGCGCGCACGCAAGCCGTGTGCCGCGCCTCTGTCTCTGTCTTTCTCCGCCCATCATCTTCGCTCCGCTCGCTCTGTTGTCCTCGATTTTGTCATGTATGGTGCATTTTGTGAATGGAATCAATACGTTCTGCTGCTTTTCTGAATATTTTTTCGCCACGCCACGCACCGTCAGCCATGCGCCTTAGCCCATCGCCATTCCGTCAGCGCAAGCACTTTCCCCACGCCCGCGCCACCCATTTTTCAGCGGGCG
>ULMG01019208.1_pt1 | contig 13915 bp, 15 predicted proteins | sample 1951601 | NCBI WGS metagenome assembly ULMG01 (sample SAMEA4835545, study PRJEB28245) | human gut metagenome | biome: gut microbiome; material: fecal sample | place: Denmark | collected 2008
ATATTATCGCCATAAGTTCAACAAGGAGGGCGGCAATACGAACCGTACCGTCAGCAATTTGTGCTTTCTCGGCACGGGGCTGATATATTGGGGCGCGTTGCTCGACGGTGTATATAACTATAAGAAAGATACTTATCCTCAGGCCGGGAAGGCTACCCTGTATTCGGCGCTTCTTCCGGGACTCGGACAGGCGTACAACGGGGAATACTGGAAGATTCCGATTTACTATACGGGCTTGATGTGCTCGGCGCATTTCCTGGTTACGAACAATACCAATTACCTGAGATACAAGAGGATATATAATCAGGCTACTGCGGTGAATTCTACGTATGACGGACCTGTCTCCGCTTCTACGGCGAAGTATTACCGCGATGTGTTCAGGCGCTACAGGGACTATTCCGTGGTGGCGCTGTTGGGCTTCTATCTTCTGCAGATCATTGATGCCAATGTCTTTGCATATATGCAGGACTTTGAGTTGAGTGATGATATTTCCATGAATGTGTCGCCTACGGTCATCTCTCCGGATATGGGTTATGCCATAAATACAGGCGGAGGTTCCGGTGGTATCGGTTCTTATTACGGTGGAGGCCCGAATGCATTCGGTTTGAGTGTGGGATTCAGGTTCTGATGTGGTTGATGTCTTTTATTCTTTAGATGAAAATGAAAATATATAAAGTTCTGATTGCCGCGTTGGCAGTGTTTTCGGTGTGTCTTGATGGGGATTTGAATGCTCAGGAGAGGTCCGGGCGAAAATTGTTCGGAAGGAAGAATCCCACGAAAAAGGAGCTGGTTCAGGAGAATCAGAGGATGAGGTCAATGATAGATTCTCTTATGCTGGAGCTGCAGGCGCTGGAGGATACGGCTTACGTGGAAGAGGAATATGTGGAAGAGGGCAAGTCCTATTCGTTGCTTGACGGCGTGGCTCCTGAGACTTATTCTCAAGAAGTTACGGACAGCCTCCTGAATATCTGGTATCTTCACAGGCAGGCCAAGAACTGTGTGGAAGGCGTCTTCGATATGGATTCTGTCCATTTTACTTCCAATGTCCCGGACAAGGTGCTGCTGGAGCGTCTCTCCAAGATGAATTCGTATATCACATTGCCTTTCAATGAGACTGTGAAGAACTACATGCTTCTCTATGCGGAGAAGATGCCGACCAAGATGGCCCACATGCTGGCTCTGGCAAGTTACTATTTCCCGATATTTGAGGAGACATTGTCCAGGTACGGGATGCCGATTGAACTGAAATATATGGCGGTAATCGAGTCTGCGCTCAATCCTGTGGCGGTTTCAAGGGCCGGTGCGAAGGGTATGTGGCAGTTCATGTACACGACGGCAAGAAACTATGGTCTGGAGATAAATTCGTATGTGGACGAGCGTCTGGACCCGTTTAAGGCGGTGGATGCGGCTGCGAGGTATATGTATGATTCCTACAGGATATTCGGTGACTGGAATTTGGCCATTTCATCGTACAACTGCGGTGCGGGCAATGTGAACAAGGCGATAAAGCGTTGTGGTGGCAACAAGGATTTCTGGTCGGTGTATGAGTATCTTCCTCGTGAGACAAGGGGATATGTTCCGGCGTTCGTTGGTGCCATGTATGCGTTTACATATTACAAGGAGCATGGCATTACGCCTGACCCGGTGCAGATGCCGGCACATCTGGATACTTTCCAGATCAGCAGGATGCTTCATTTCCAGCAGATTCAGGACCTGACCGGCATTTCTGTCCAGGAACTCCGTGACCTGAATCCGCAGTATGTGCACGACATCATTCCTGGTAATATGAAGACCTATATTCTCCGTCTGCCTTTCAAGTATTCTGGGAAGTTCATCGAGGTTGAGGATTCTGTATATACCCACAGGGCCAAGGAACTGTTCAATCCTGTTACGCTTCAGAATATCGCTTCTTCAAGTAACGGCAACCGTATTACATACAGGGTGAAGAGCGGTGACTATTTGGGCAGGATCGCTTCAAGATATCACGTATCCGTAGCTCAGCTGAAGAGGTGGAACCATCTGAGGAGCAACAACCTGCGCGTCGGCCAGATTCTGGTGATCTACGGCAGAGGAGGCGGTCCTGTCTCAAATGCAGGTTCAGCGGCTGCGAAGTCGTCTGCCGGAACTTCAGCGAAGTCCGGCTCTGCGAGGACCAAGGCCGCATCATCTGCTGCCGCTGCGGGCTCCTACACCATCTACACGGTGAAGGCCGGTGATACGCTCTACAGCATCGCCAAGGCCTATCCTGGAGTGAGTGCGAACGACATCATGAAGTTCAATGGTATTTCGACCAATATCTGGCCTGGAATGAAGATAAAAATTCCTAAACTGTAGCATCTGCGTATCTTCTTGAAGTTCAATGTCTTTGATTTCGGATGAGGAGTTATTGTTGAAAAATAGGCCAAAAAGTGCAAAATAAATTTGCAGTGTAAGGAAAAATACCTATCTTTGTAATCCCAAACGAAACGAGCAGCACTTCAGTTGCCGATTTCAGAAAGGAAAAATAATGGTGCCATAGCTCAGTTGGTAGAGCAAAGGACTGAAAATCCTTGTGTCCCTAGTTCGATTCTCGGTGGCACCACACGAAAAACAGGGAGTTACAGAAATGTGACTCTCTTTTTCTTTTATATGGATTAAGGTTAAAATGGCTTGAAAATGGGGCTTTGTTTTCTCCAATGTTTTAACCAAGATGATAACAGTAGATGTGGTTTGCTATAAGTACAAACCATTGAAGAATGGAGAGTTACCTCTCAAAATCAAAGTATGCAAAGACAGAAAGACAAGGTATATCAACCTTGGTGTTTCTACCAAACCTGAACACTGGGACTTTGAGAACAACAGGCCAAAGGAAACCTGTCCTGACAAAGAAATGCTTGAAAGCCTTATATCTAAGAATATAAGTGAGGTCAGAAGCAAGATTGTGGAACTGAAGACTGAAAAAATGGACTTTACTGCAACCACTCTGATAGAGAAAGTCCAGAACAGGAAGAAGCCAGTGACTGTAGGAGCAGTATTCAGAGAAGAGATTGCAGCATTGAGGGATACTAGGAGGGATGGATATGCTGATTCTATGGAGCAGGTGTATAACTCCCTAATCAAGTTTAACAAGCACCTTGAACTGCCTTTTTCAGATATTGATATAATATGGCTGAAAAGATATGAAGCATGGCTCAAGAAGAAAAAACTGGCTGAAAATACCATTGGCATAAGGTTCAGGACTTTAAGGAGAATATACAATATTGCCTTGGAAAAGAAGATAGTCAAGCAAGAGTTCTATCCTTTCAAGGCATTTGGAGTGGCAAGGCTTCATCAGGAGACTCCAAAGAGGGCTATAAAAAAGGATGATGTATATAAAATCTTCAACTATCCAACTGAAAAGAAAGGCTATTACTATCAGTTAGCCATTGACTTGTTCAAGTTTTCCTACTTTATGGCTGGAATCAACTTTGCTGATATGGCATACCTGACCAAGATAAACATAATGGATGGTCAACTTGTCTATTATAGGAGAAAGACCAAGAAACTAATCAAACTCCCCTTGCAGGAAGAAGCAATTGAAATACTGAGCAAGTATGACAATAGCAGCAGCCCATACTTGTTTCCTATCTTCTCATCTTTCCATAAGACAGCCCAACAGCAGAAAAACAGAAGACATAAGGTCATTACAAAAGTAAATGACACCCTGAAAGCCATAGGCAAGGAAATAGGAGTGACAATAGATGTAACCACCTATGTTGCAAGACACTCCTATGCTACGGTCTTAAAGAGGGCTGGAGTAAGTGTTGAGCTTATTTCAGAAACACTTGGGCATTCAGACCTGAGTACCACCCAAATCTACCTTGACAGCTTTGAGAACAGCCAGATAGACAAGGCTATGGAAAGCCTCAAATGAATTGGCATATACATTAGCACATAATCCCTTGTAATCAAAGACAGATTATGGGGGATTTTCATTGTCATACGCGGCATAATGAGTATCTTAGATGCGGCATTAAAATATCATAGCATAATATAAATGAATTGTGGATATTGTATATGTTTGGATATGGGTAATTTATATCTTTTTGAAAAAAATAAATTTGCTTTTCTCAAATTTATTTTTGAATCTTTGTTGGTCAGATTTATCTGACATTACATATTGGAGAATTTTTTCTCACGGGCAACTGAGCTGCCTTTATAGCTTAATCCGTGTAGTGATTTCCAAATAGCAGTGCTTCAACGCAGTTGGAGCTATGTTTAACTTGAATATCAGAAAAAAACAGTGACTGGTATTCATAAAAAATGGATGTCTACTATATGGACTTTTTATTTTTATATAAACCACAAAAGGTTGTGTTTGATTTCAACTGCAAATATCTTATGATGCTTGCAGAGGCAGTAAAGGCAAAAGTTATAGTTGCTCGTGCAGTTTATTTTATTTCTCATGACATCCCCCATGAGGTTCTGCTACCTGCATTGTATAGGAGAAGATGCTCATCTACAGCTGCTTCCAAATACTTTATTCTTGCGTCAATAAAATTTCATACCATAATGGATAAATATAATAGGAGGATGATGTTATGATTTGGGGAATGTGTAAAAGATTGTTTGGAAAGAGGTCAAGTGATGTGAATTTGGCTTCTAATGATGATAGCTTTCCAAAGAAATTTAAGTCAAAGCTGTTTCTTGCAATAGCCAGAAAATATGCAGGAGATTTTGCCATGATTCCTGAAATTCTTGACTTTGATAAGCATTTTGCGCAGTTTCCTTTGACAGACTATAAGTTCCGGATGAAAAGAGAAACAGGTATTATAGTTTCCAAGAAAGGCATCAAGTTTGACAAAGACCGTATGGCTTATATCATAGGTCTTATAAGTTCTATTCCGGCATCAAATAAAGATTCCATTTCTGAGGATGGATATGTGCACATATACTCTAAATATATTCAAGATTTCTTCCCAGACTACAAGTGTTATCTTGATTATCTAATCAATACTTGGGTTGTTATTTCTGACGGATTTTATATTGAAGGTAAGAAATCCATTGGCTATAAGTTCGCTCCAGCTTATGAAAATGCAAAACTGGTAAAATATGTCTTTAATCGGAAGTACCAAGGAAAAGAGGCATCTTCATTGGCAGTTCCTGCACAAACTTATAATAAAGATACTGATAGACTGGAAGATAATCCGCTTGTGAATATGCCTTACCTGTCCTTTTGGTATAACAATAAGAAACTTACGATAAATTCAGGTGCAAGAGAATACGCATGGCAGGTCAAGGAGCAGAAATTTGCATCAGGGTATTCCAGTTGGGATGACAACCACGACAAATGGGATAAGAAAAACAAGAGATATTTCAAGAAATATCCGAAGTCTCAGTATAATGCCGCAATGCACAATATAGCAGCAATAGAAATAGGGGCATATAATGCAAAGATAGATTCAAATGTCCACAGGCTTCACTCTACAATAACCAACATGCAGAAAGATTTCAGGAATTTCCTTAAATATGATGATAAGGAATTGACAGCCATTGACATATCCAATAGTCAGCCATTCCTGTTGTGCATCCTGTTTAATCCGGAGTTTTGGGACAAGGATTCTGATACCTATATTAATATAAGACATCTTCCGGAAAATATTCAAAAGATGTTTACTCCAACTCTCCTCACAGAAATAAAAAGATATGTGGCATCAATACCAGCTGCAAACCTCCAGAATTATATTAGAGAAGCATCTGCCGGAAACTTATATGAGTTCATGCAGAGGAAGATTAATAATCCAGACATAGACAGGAGTAGAGTCAAGACAATGATACTCATTACATTCTTCTCTGACAACAAGTATATAAGCCAGCAGACAGAAGATGCAGCCCTCAAAAGGAAATTCAGGGAACTGTTTCCAGAGATATACGATTTGATAGCCAAGTGCAAAAGAAGCAGAACGAACAGGTTTGCCTGCCTTTTACAATCTGTAGAAAGTGACATCATCCTCAACAGGTGCTGCAAGAGAATCTGGGATGAGGGAGGACACAAAGTTCCAGTATTTACAATCCATGATTCCATAGCCACTACTGCGGAAAATGTTGGACTGGTGAGAAATATAATGGATGAAGAACTCTACAAGGCAGCTGGAGTTCATCCTCACTTTAAGGAAGAAACTTGGTCTGAGGCAAATCTGGAACTTACAGAAAGCATTATCTAAGATTTACATTTATATACAGATAAGCTTATCATTTGCAGTTCCCCTGTAATTTTGTTATATGGTAGGGGAATTTTTCATTTGGCAGCATAAACTATTCTATAACTATCTTGCATTGTTTCATAAGATATTAATTTCTAATTTTTTTTATTTTTTTTGAAAATTTTTCCATTTTTCAGACGGTTTATGCAAGTGCGACATAACCCAGACAGACCCTCCCCAGACTTCAGGAGTTGGGATATACCCCTCCGTCAATAAAGTTCAACAATAAAAACAAGTCAAGTTATGGAAAAGTTAAGATTTTTGCAGACCATGTCTGTAGAGGACTTCAAAAAGGGGATGGGTGTTTCTGAGATTGAAGTGAAGAAGAACCCTCACACCGGAAAATGCTTCTTTGTCTATGGAAGTGAGACAGGCGCAGTAAGCATCAGGTTTGAAAATGGAGGCATTACCAATCCTGTGGTCTCACAGGTGTGCTCAGATGCAACAGGTGAAATGTTCTTCATGCTCCACCAGAGAGGAGAAGGAGGATGTGCTCCCCTTGCAAGATTCTAAACAACAATATCTTAAATCAGGAAGCCAGGCTGAAGACAGTCTGGCTTTTCCTTTATTAAAAATTTTACAGTCAACAATTTGTGCTACAGCTAAAAAACTACATGAAATGAATACTACACTCAGACAATCATCAAAGAGGCAGGTCAAGATAAAGATGGCCCTGCAAGGATGTGCAGGCAGCGGGAAGACCTACTCTGCACTACTGTTGGCCTACGGGCTTACCAAGGACTGGAGTAAAATTGCAGTCATTGATTCAGAAAATGGTTCAGCTGATTTATATGCCAATCTGGGCAGCTATAATGTGCTGCCAATCACAGACTATTCTCCGGAGACCTACATTGAGGCAATCAATATATGTGAGAATGCCGGAATGGAGGTGATAATAATAGATTCAATCTCCCACTGCTGGGACTATCTTTTGGAGTATCATGCAGGTCTAATGGGTAACTCCTTTGTGAACTGGGCAAAGGTAACTCCAAGGCAGAACAACTTTATCCAGAGGATTCTTCAGAGCAAGTGTCATGTGATATGTACAATGAGGACTAAACAGGATTATGTCTTAAATGAGAAGAATGGCAAGATGGTTCCAGAGAAAGTAGGACTTAAAGCTGTTATGAGGGATGGTGTGGATTATGAATTTACAATAGTTCTTGACTTAGACCTAAAGCATCATGCAATGGCTTCAAAGGATAGAACAGGTTTATTCATGGGAAAACCAGAGTTTACAATATCTTCAGAAACAGGAGAAAACATCCTTAAATGGTGTAATTCAGAAAGCAGACCAGATGTAATCAATGGAGCAGATTTTCAGATGAGCCAGCCTACAGAAAACCAACCAAAGTACAATAACAACTATCAGAATCAGAAATATTATGGAAACAATGTATATGCACAGGGTAGGAACTGAACAGAGAGTTCTTCTGCCAGATGAAATAAGGGACATCAACAACAGGATGATAGGGATAAATCCTGATTCCCTTGCCCCCAAACTGCTCAGGCAGGCTGTAATGAATCAGAAGCAGAAAGATAATATAACACCTGTTTTAAGCTGCCTGCAGGGCATGGCTGGAGTAGAAAGAATTAGTGGTGTTCAATCTGTAGACTTACCAGTAGAGCCAAGCACAGATATAAAACCTGTCAGAAGACTGCCCTTTATAGAAGCCAATACCAAAGAGGTCTGTGTTGGGCATCTGAAGAATGACTGCATAATACCAGTTTTCTCAAAGGACAATGAGGTCACAATATCACATCTTAGGTTCATTGAGACAATCTATGATGCAGCAAATGAGGTATTCAGGGGTGAGAGGGTGGACAATCCTGATGTCAGGGTGAGCCATATAATAAAGGGAAGAATTCCGGAGGCAATCAACAAGCCTGTAAACCAACTTCTGGAGAGTGACAAGACCATCTATTATGAAAGGATGATGTTCTGCATTGAAATCCCCACCATCCATGAAGACATAGCAGGCAACAGGCTTAATCTGACCATTGGAGGTGTAAGGGCATACAATCAGGAGAACCTCTACAGCAGGAAGACATTTGAAAAGTTCAAGCTGTTCATAGGCTTCAAGAACATGGTATGCTGCAACCTATGTGTGTCAACTGACGGCTATAAATCAGAGATAAGGGTGATGAGCCTCGGAGAGCTCTACAGGGCAGCATTGGAACTGTTCAGAAACTACTCAATGGGCATCCATCTTGAACAGATGAAGAGGTTGCAGGACTACTCAGTCACAGAAGCGCAGTTTGCTCAGTTCCTTGGCAGGTCAAGGATGTACCAGTATCTTCCAAACAGTGAGAAGAAGATGCTTCCTGAAATGCTGATGACAGACACCCAAATCAATCTGGTCACCAAGGCTTATTATAACGATGATAACTTTGGCAGGAGTGGTGAAGACAAGGAACTGCCAATGTGGAAGATGTACAACCTGCTAACAGGGGCAAACAAGTCATCCTACATAGACAGCTTCTTAGACAGGAGCATCAATGCAGGAGAACTTTCAAATGGAATCTGCAAAGCTCTTTCTGGAGAGGATGAGTACTCCTGGTTCATCAGATAATCTCCTGCTTTCTTCCGGATATAGGATATCTATATTTATCCATTATGTTAGGATATTTTTTGAAAGGCATATTTGAGCAGTTAATTATAGGGAGTATTATAAAAGTGTATTATATAACTAAGTGCGCAGAATATGCCATAGGTAATGTAAAGACAGTGCATCTGATTCTCCTTATACAACAGAAACATAGGGAGTTGGATGCACATAATAAATCAAGATGATATATGATTGCGAAACTTCTAGAAGTGTTTGTGCCTTTCTTCCTACAGATTGTTTTAGGCTTGGCAGTCTTAGGCTGGATAGTCAGCAATGAAGAAAAGAATAAAGATATGTGGAAGAAATATGACAAGAAATGAATGCAGGGGCAGAAAATGTCCCCTGCCTGTTTTTATTGTTGTGAGCCTTGCCCATTTTTATGGTGGGTGAGGCTCTTTTGCTATTAATTGAGGTAACTTTGCAACTATAAGGACACACCCGTACCTTTATATGATGAGTATGGATATATCTTTGAAAAAACTTGCAACAATCTGATGTGTTTCTGATTCCAATCTGCTGAAAAGTTTATAACTTTGAAGCCTGACACAAATGACAAAGTTATGTAAAGTTTAACAAGGACATATCAAGAAGAAAAGTGTTTGCTTTTGCTTTGGAGTTCTGAAAAATCGCCAAATTTCTAAGAATGTAACCAAAAGGCAATTAGTGAATGCTTGCATCATATAATGGTGCGGGCTTCCTTATTGTATGGTTACAGGTGTTTGGCGATACCTTCAGGACAGACAATAGTGAACCTGCACCTTTCTTTTTGCATTGTTTGCAAAAAACATTCATATGAGGACTCTATTTTATGTAAATGGCAAAAGTGTTGATGCAAGTACCTATTTTGCAGCAGGTAGTGAAAATTATCGGAGAAAAAAATTATGGGAAGCATGTATATCTTACTATGAAAATCATCCATATGAATTCATGATTGAAACAAGGAACACTACAAAAGAAACCCTGCATATGTTTTTAATGAGCGCATATGAAAAAACAGAAGATTACAAAGAGCAAGTAAAAAAGATTGATAAAATGGTACAAAGAAATGAAAATAACCAATTAATTACTATTGCAATTGTCTTTGTAGTAATTATATCATTGTCTTTGATAATAACGTGCTGTTAACAAATTACTATTTAATTAGTTAAAATCATGAAAACAGTTCATTATTCTATTCTTTTATTATTAACATTTTGCTTGGCTGGATGCAAATTTGATGGTTCACTAAGATATGAGCAATATAGTTTAGATGCATCCAAGGCAAGTAAAGTATCTTTTGATATACCTTGGTCTCGCATTGATGAAAAAGTCCCATTGATTGAATGGGTGAAGATAGTTCCGGATGAATCTTCTTTATATATAAAACTAAAAGGCAATATGCCAAGGAAATATGCTTATTCAGAATACTCTGACAATTCAGGCAAGAAAATGCGGGATTTTTGGTCAGGGTACTCCCAATAGTGAAAAATACTTTACAACAAAATATCCGACAATGCTGATTCATATTGATACAGATTCTGAATATGACGGTTGGTATTTCTTTCCAATAAAGGAGCACAATACTTACTGGAATCCTCAGTTTCCTCCGGAAAAGAAGTCTTATTTTTAATTTATAGAATAAATGAAAACAACAACAAAAAAAATCCTACTTTCATTGGCAGGTATTGCTATGGCAATCCTCCTGCCAGCAATTCTTTCTGCATTCTTTTATATCCAGATGCCTGGCATTGTCCTCCTGTTCCTTGTGGCATGGATGATATGTCTCCTAATATATGTGTGGAGATTACCGGAGTATAAGTTTCTGAAAATTAATGTAAACAATTCCAATGATATGTTTGGGATGAAAACTGAACTGCTAAGGCTGGCTGTTCCTCAAAACTATATTCCCGAAGATTCTGCCAAAGCAGCCAAAGCAGTGGAACTTAACTCGCTTCTTGAATCAATAGATGCGGATGACTTGTCTGAATTGAAGAAAATAAGAATAGAAATAGAACAGAGCCTTGGAATTACTATAGATTCTGCAAAATTCAGCAGGCATCTGCTTGAAGTGTTCTCTCCTTCAAAATATAAGGGACAGCCTGAATATGTTGATGAAATGACACGGATTTGCTCTGACATAGCAAGGTGTGGCAGTAATATAGAGGCAATAGAGGATACTGTAATCAATGCACAGAAAAGGATAGACCACTGGAACAGTCTTGCACCATCCTATAAGAAAAGTATGATTCAGGCTTTCTTGTGGGGAGTAATAGGCTCTGCCGCATTGTGGCTTTTAGATGCCGGGATAAAACAATATATTGTGTTCTTTAATTAAATTTGCATATCTTATATATTTATAGATGAAAAGAATCTTACTCACAGCAATCTTAGTTGGAGCAATGCTCCTTCTTCTGTTCCTCATCACAGGCAACTCTGCACCAGGAGACCTTGATGAGAGGGCAGAGGAGGCATTGGAGTATTGCAAGGAGAATGGATATAGCACAGACTATTGTCTTCTTGTAGACTATGGCTGGCACTCCGGCAGAGTGAGGTTCTTCATTTGGGACTTTAATAAAGGTAAACCAGTTATGAAATGCCTCTGTGCTCATAGCTATGGTCAGGGTAGCACTGCAAGAAAACCAGTCTTCAGCAATGAGATTGGCAGTTTCTGCTCATCTTTGGGGCATTACAGGGTTGGCAGAGAGAAGACCATGAGCAAGCCAAAAGGAAGAAAGGCTCTTGTGCTGTATGGCAAGGACAAGACCAACAGCAATGCTTTGAAAAGAGGCATTTTGATTCGTCCTGTCAGTCTGCCCAACTTTCCAATCTACCCTCTTTTGATACCTGTAAAGGTCCACAAAGTATTTGGACACAAGATAAGACCAAAGAGTGAGGGTTGCATCACAATCCCTTTCAGGAAGTATTCAAGGGTAGTAGAAACAGTAAAATCAAGCAGCAAACCACTGATGCTGTGGGTTTATGAATAATGAACTTATGATTATGGAAATTATAATTTTTATAGCAATATTGGTATTGTTGTTTGTGCTGTCAATTACAGCAGTCTTTAAAGATGTTTCAGCCAAGATTTTATTTTGGCTATATACCACTATTGCATTAATATGCATAGGCTATTCAATATCAATAGTTTTTAAGGATGTCTTTTATTTTACATCATATGATATTTTGAGAATAGTCATGTCATTGATAGTGCTGATTGTCCCTGCCATATTGACTATAAAGCCAATTCGCAAGAAATGGATTAGAGGACTCTTATATGCTTTACAAATAGTGGTTATATATGTTGTTTTAGGCTGCATTTTTCTTACTATTGAGCCAAGACCATTGAGCAAGACTGCCATAGAGAAACAGGTGTTGATTCAAATGCCCAAATATAAGATAGTTAAGTTTAATTTTCATATCTATAGAATCTTTAAATCTGATTGTAACGGAGAGCAAATATTAAAACTTAAAGGCAGCCAGACTGAATTTTACAAAGACCTTGATTCATTATCAAGGACTAAAGGTACAGGTTGGGATTGGGATAAGGAATTAATGGATGATGAGCATTTTGATTATGAATTTTCAACCCATAGAATGGATGATGAGCACTTTGACAGGTCTGAATACGAATATCAATTTTTCACAATGAAAGTAAGTAAAACAGATAACAAAGTATATATAGAATTTTGGAACACTTAATAATTATAATATGCGCACTTAGGCATAGAATTCTTTATATTATCCATTATGTTGGGATATTTTCATTCCAACTGAATAGATAGGGCATTTTCAAGATTGGATGTATTCACTTCTTTAGAGATTATAATGGAGAAGTGAATACATTTTTCTTTTATGTGTCTTATTGATGCAAGGTTGAGTAAAAATAGTTATATTAGCAACATAAATTCTTTGAGTCATGAGAAGAGAGCATATAGTAAACCAGATAAGGGAAATAGTGCACAGGGTTGCTCCTGATGCAAAGACCATACTTTATGGGTCAGAGGCAAGAGGTGATGCCAGGAAGGACAGCGACATTGATTTGTTGGTTCTTCTTGATAAAGATAAACCTACTTATGATGAAGAAAATGAGGTCAGATGGCCTTTGTACGAACTGGAGATTAAGACAGGTGTTTCTATAAATCCTTACATAATTTCCAGAAAATCATGGGAAAACAGGCCATTCAAAACTCCTTTTTATGTAAATGTAGTAAATGAGGGGGTTGTATTATGAAAGAGAGTTTTGACCAAGAAAGCAGGGATTCATTGATTGCATATAGAATAGAAAGAGCTTATGGCAGTCTTGAAGAAGCAAAACTCATGACGCAGGGTGGATTCTATAATGCATCAATAAACAGGTTGTATTATGCTTGTTATTATATGGCTGTAGCCCTGCTTTTGAAAAATAATATTTCAGCCCAAACACATAGTGGGGTAAAAACAATGCTTGGGATGTATTTTACTTCCAAGGGTAAACTTTCAATATCAGCAAGCAAGATATTTACAACACTTTTTGAAAAAAGGCATAGCAGTGACTATGATGATTTTGTATATTGTGACCAGGAAATGTTTGATGAACTTTACCCAAAGGCAGAAGCATTCATAGAGGAGATAAAAAAGTTGATTGAAAGTAGTTGTAATACTACAGAAAAGGATATATAAGTTTAACCAAGAAGACACTCTCTGTTTTCTAAAAAGTTTTGACCAGTTCATGGTTTTGCTTGCATAAAGTAGTGAAACTTAAACTAATACTACTTTATCAGCAAAGGACTGAAAATCCTTGTGTCCCTAGTTCGATTCTCGGTGGCACCACACGAAAAGCAGGGAGTTACAGAAATGTAGCTCCCTGAATTTTTTGTCCGTCAAGCATATACTTTCTCTAAGAACAGCTCATAAACTGGTAGAAGATTATTGATTCAAGTCATTGTTTTAAGTTAAAATCGTTATATTAGCATCGATAATAGATTTCGACCATGAAAAGAGAGCACATAGTAAATCAGATAAAGGAGACATTGCATAGAGTTGCCCCTACTGCAAAGGTTATCCTTTATGGATCTGAAGCAAGAGGTGATGCCCGGAAGGACAGCGACATTGATTTGTTGGTTCTTC
>ULMG01045793.1_pt1 | contig 13757 bp, 10 predicted proteins | sample 1951601 | NCBI WGS metagenome assembly ULMG01 (sample SAMEA4835545, study PRJEB28245) | human gut metagenome | biome: gut microbiome; material: fecal sample | place: Denmark | collected 2008
TCTGTTTTTATAACAGTTTGGTCTCCGCCTCTACCTAATGCAATATCCATTGCATCTGTTGCTGATTGATATTTTTCATAATTTGTATTTCCCTCATTAGATATTGCTATACTTAATGTTATTTGTAAATTTTCTTCATTTCTTATTTCTTTTATCTTGTCTAGTATAGCAAATTTCTCTTCTTTCATTTTGTCTAGAAATTTTTGTTCAAATATAAATACAAATGTATCTCTTTCTTTTTTTATCATAATTCCTTGAACATCATTTGCCCAGTCATATAATTCTTTTTCTATTTTTGCCATTATTTGTGGTGTTTCTTCTGGTTGAACTCTTTGAATTACTTCTTCGTAATTATCCACCATAATAATACCAACACATAATTTTGATTGTTCATATTTTTTTAGTATTTCTTGCTTTTCTGTTACATCTACAAAATATAATATTGTCATATACTTGCTTGTTTTTTTAGTATTCTTTTGCTTTATCTTTACGAAGTTTCCTATTACATGATAAATTTTATCTTCTATGCTTATTTGTTTATCAATTTGAGTTGTATCTTGATTTTCTATATCCATCTTTATTTCTTTTGCTATATCATCTATATAAGAATTTATTCCAACATTTGCAAACTCTTTATTAAATTTTGAGCTTCTCCATATAACATTTCCATCTGTTTCTAGTATTATTATTGGAAATGGTGAATTTATTAATGTGTTTTTAGCTGCTGAGTCTACATTTATTGTTAAATCCGTTATATAATTTGATATTTCACTTTTTCTTCTTTTGTAAACCCATATTGTGTATATAATTATTAATGCATATCCAATTATACTTGGAATTATATATGCTATATTATTTATACATAATGCTATTAAAATAATTGCTATTATCGCTAAATATATTTTTGTTTTTGACTCTACATTTTTTAGCAATTTAACATTTAAATTTGACATATATTTTTATCTCTCCTTTAATTCAAAACACTATAATTGTACCTCAAAATGGCTATTTTGTCAATTTTTATGCCAAGAAAAAGGACCCTCTATTGATGGTCCTTAAATTATTTTTATTACTCTGGTATAACTTCTAATACAATGTTTGAAGTTTCGGATTTAGTTTTTACCATTTCTACTTTATTCTAAATCAGATTCCATAAAGTATATTTTTCATCTTCTGATTGATTTTCAGCTTTTTTTAATTCTTGTCCCTTTTTTAGCACAACTATTGGCCTAATGCCTAGCTCTGTTGCCGGAGTACTACCAAATTTTATTGTTGATGACCCACATATATACTTATTGTTAATTCTATTTCCGTTAAAAACAACCCAGTTACAAAATCCCATACTATTGTTTGCTGCATCACTACTTATAGTCCTTCTAACCGTTCTTGTTTTTAACCAATATGCTAAATTTGTTTCTTCATCCTTTGCTTTAAATATTAGGTTGAATTTTGCCTTTCCAACTTCCAATTCATTTACATCATATTTTTGAGTTGAAGAATATTCTAAATTCTTATCTGTCTTTTCTGTTGATCTTCCTAGGCTATCTCCTGACATTGTTGGATAATATATTGAGCCGATTGTTCCTAATAGAAATGTTGGATTTGAGCTAATAATATCTGTTAAATCCATGCTTCTTGCTCCTGTTCCTTCTATCGCTCCAGTAATCTTATCATCAAACGGTCCGCCTACTGTATATGCTGTGCTTTTAGAAGTATCAGCTCCATAACCATAACCATAAATAGCACATGCGCTTTCTATTTCTTGTTCTGAATATAAATAGCCAATTCCAGTATATAAAATAAAGTTGCTTTGTAATGTTCCTCCTCTTTTAGGCCCAATTACCTCTTCTGATATTAGAGTTATTACTCCTGTTTCTTTATTTATGTCATATACTCTCCATTTTATATCTGTTCTTGCTTCAAAGGTTTGTTCCTCATATCCATTTCCATGACTGCTTGCTGTTCCCACTGGAGAAACATATGTTAATTTACTTTTATTTTTCTCACTTACTCTTTGTGTTGGATTATAATCAACGTAGTCTCCTATTTTTATGGATTCAATATATGTTCTATCCCATGTATCTATGTCACCTATATCGTTATTTTTTATATCAAAACTAATTGTTCTACTGCCTATTGTTATTGTTTTGGTTTCACTTTCTTTTATCTCTTCAACTTCTTTTTCTGTAAGCAAGCCTTTATTTTTTAGTTCTTCCAGTATTTGGTCAAGTGTCTTTTCTTGATTTCCATTTTCTCTATCTTCTCTTACACTCATTTCCCACATTTCTTTTGCTTCTGCAACATCCATTCCTCTTGACTCTTCTTTTGCACTTTTTGTTGTATTTATTAATCCCCCATTAATTGATACCGTAACTGTAACTGTTGCAAGTATTAACATTACTACAATTGTTATAACTAAAGCAACAAGAGTTATACCTTTTTCTTTTTTCATTTGTTCCTCCTTATTCATATATTATCTTTTCTCTTCCATATAATCTGCAATTCTTGCAAAATCTTGTAAAGATAGTTTTTCTCCTCTTATTTTCAAATCTAAATTCAAATCAATAAGCATTTTTTCTACCTCTTCTTTGTTTGCTAGTTTTCCATTTGTAAGTGCATTTAAAAGTGTTTTTCTCTTTTGTGCAAATGCAAGTTTTATTACATTAAATAGCATTTTTTCACTTTCCACTTTAACAGATGGCTCTCTTAATATGTTTAGCTTTATAACACTAGAATTAACCTCTGGTGCTGGCATAAATGATGTGTTTGGAACTTCTAATACTTTCTCGGCATCTGCAAAATAGCTAATAGCGTATGTTATAGCTCCTGAATTCTTTTCTCCTGGTTTTGCAATTAGCCTATCCGCCACCTCTTTTTGAACCATAACAGTTATACTTTCTATTTCTAGTCTTTCCTCCAATAACTTCATTATTATTGGTGTTGTTATATAGTATGGCAAATTTGCAACTATTTTAACAGCTTTTATTTTATCTTTTTTGTTTTCTTTTATTAAACTTTTTAAATCTACTTTTAAAACATCATCATTTATTAATTCAAAGTTACTATACATAGAAAATCTATCTTGCAAGATTTGTATCATTCTGGTATCTAGTTCTATACATATAACCTTTCCTGCTGTTTCTAATAGTGGTTTTGTAAGAGTTCCGGAGTCCTGGCCCTATTTCTATAACTAAATCATGCTCGCATGTTTGTGCTCCTTCTATTGTCTTTTCTATTGCGTTTTCATCTATTAAAAAGTTCTGTCCTAGTTTTTTATTTGCCACGATATTGTATTTTTTTAAAATATATTTTGTTTCTTCATATAAATTCAATAAAATTCACCTTTTTAAATTATACACTATATACTTTTTTTATTCCATTGTTTTTTAGTAATTTTATTGATTTTTTTTGTTTGTTAATATACAATTTCCTTAATAAATAGTTATAGGTGATTATTTTATGAAAAAGAAAACAAAAATTATTAAAATAGATAATAAAGGTCAAAAGCGTTTGCGCATTTCCCTTTCTATTGGATTTGCTTTACTTATCCTATTAGTTTTGCGTTTATGCATTTTGCAATTTGTTCAAGGTGCTAGTTTAAAGGAAGAAGCTGTTCAAAGGCAACTTTCTAGTAAACTTATTAACCCTTCTAGAGGAACTATTTATGATTCTACTGGAAAAATACTTGCCAAAAGCACTAGTGTAGATACAGTATATATAAATCCTTTAGAGGTTAAATATAAAGATAAAACAGAAGTAAATAAAGAAATTTTAGCCCACAAATTTAGCGAAATTTTTGAACTTGATTATGCAGAAACTTTAGAAAAGCTTAATACAAAAACTTCATCTTTTAAAATAGTAGAAAAAGTTGATCATGAAAAAATTGTTTCACTTCAAAATTGGCTTTCTGATAACAAGATAGTTTCTGGAATCAGAATAGAAGACGATAATAAAAGAGCATACCCATACAATAATCTAGCATCAAACTTAATAGGTTTTACTCGTTCTGATGGTTCTGGTGCAATGGGATTAGAGTACAGCCTTGATAATCTTTTGTCTGGAACTGCTGGCAAGTTACTTGCAACAACTGATTCTATAAATGGCGAAATACCAAATGGTGAAATTTCTTACGTTCCAGCTCAAAATGGTAATGATGTTACTCTTACTCTTGATGTTAATATCCAATTAATTGTTGAAAAATACCTTTCTCAATCAGTTATTGATAATAAAGCTGATGGTGGAAATGTTATAGTTATGAACCCTTCTACTGGAGATGTTTTGGCAATGGCAACATATCCAGATTACAATCTAAACACACCATATACTATAAATTCTAATGAATTAAAAGAAAAATGGGATACTTTATCATCATCAGATAAAGATTCTGCTCTTTATAAAATGTGGAATAATAGTGCCGTTCAAAGTACATATGAACCAGGTTCTACTTTTAAAATAATTACTGCTGCTACCGGCTTAGAAGAAGGAATTGTTACGACAGACAACCGTGGAGATTTTTACTGTGCCGGTTCTGAGCAAGTTTCTAGTGTTACTATGAATTGCTGGAGACACAATAATCCTCATGGTTCAGAAAGTTTAAGAGATGCATTAGCAAACTCTTGTAACCCTGCTTTTATACAATTGGGCAGAAAAATTGGTGCAAAAACTTTATACAAGTATTATAGAGCTTTCGGACTATTTAATAGAACTAATCCATATTTTTATGGTGAATCAAATAGCGTATTCTTCCCAGAAAACAATATTAATGAATTTAACGTAGCTACAATGTCATTTGGTCAAAGATTTACAATTACACCTATTCAATTAATTACCGCTGTATCCTCTATTGCAAATGAAGGTGTTCTTATGCAACCACGTATAGTAAAAGAAATTAAAAATACAGATACTAATTCAGTAACCACTGTTGAACCAAAAGAAATAAGACAAGTCGTTTCAAAAGAAACTGCAGATAAGCTAATGGATATGTTGGAATATGTTGTTGCAGAAGGTACTGGTAAATATGCTAGAGTTCAAGGTTATTCTGTTGGTGGTAAAACTGGTACATCTGAGCCTCTTTCTGGAAGTGAAGATGAAGGTTATGTTGCATCTTTTATTGGGCTTGCTCCAACTGTAAATACACAAGTAGTAGTTTTAGTTACAATATATAATCCAAAAGGTGATAGCTATCAAGGTAGTCAAGTAGCTGGCCCTGTTGTATCTCAGATTTTATCAGAAGTATTGCCATACTTAGGTATACCTTCTAATAATGAAATTGCAAGTAGTTCTACAAATTCTACTTACACAACAACAACTCTTCCTGACGTTACAGGAAAAACAATTGCAGAAGCAAGACAAATTCTAAAAGATGCAGGTTTTTCTGTTAAAATTTCTAGTGATGAGGACGCTTCTACTACTGTTATAACAGATCAGCTACCAAAGCCAGGTGTGTCTTTAATAAAGAATTCTACAGTTCATTTATTTACAGAGAAGTCAAATGAAAGAACTGAAACCACAATACCTAACTTTAAGGGAATGTCTGCCGCAAGTGCAATCAACTCTGCTGAAGCCTCTAATTTAAATTTAGTAATTAATGGGTCTGGAATTGTAATTGCACAAGATGTTGCTTCTGGAAAAACTGTTGAACAAGGTACCGTTGTTACTTTAACACTACAACAAGAAACTGGTGGATATTAATAATAAATTATTATTGTAAAAAAAATAAAATTTAAATAAATTAATTGTTTTTACTAAAGAAAGGTGGTGATAATATATGGAAGAAAAGAAAGTTGTAAAAATAAGTTTATCAACATTATTTCTAATATTAGCAATAATCATAATTGTGATAATGACTGTTTTTATGTATAAGTTTTATAATGAAAAAATAGAAGCAAATGAAAAAACTGCTGAATTACAAACACAAGTAAGTAACTTAAATAAAACAGTAAGTAGCTTACAAGAAAAAGTAGATGAAATAAATTCTGATAAGTCTAATACAACTAATATTGATGATAAATATAATGATAACAAAAATTCTTCATCTCAACTTACAACAGAAGAGACTATAAAAAATTTATTTTTAGCTAAGCTAAAAACATTAGACAATAGTAATTCAGAAAAATTATTAGATTATAGAGTTGATAAAGTTGAAATTTTAAGTAATAGCAAAAAGCAATCACTTATAGACTTTGGTTATAATTCAACTGACATACTAGCATATGTTACATATTCTGTAAAACCCAAAAATGTAACTGCTACATCTTGGATAGCAGGAAATGGTAAAGTAGAAGGTGAATGGATAATTAACAAAATTGCTTGTGAATGTTTAAGAAACGGCAACCTAGTTGATAGCACAAATTTAAATACTGGTTGGTAATTTATAAACTGTTGCTAGGAACTACAATACATGAAAATTGTTAATAATTCTTGAAAACGTTCATAAAGATTTTAAATACCTGCCCTAAAAATCTAATTTTTAGGGTTAGTTTTTTTAGTCAGAATTTTATAGCAATTTTTAGATGTTTAATCATTTTAATTGGGTCGTTACAGCATTCTGATATAATAAAAATAGTTAATTGAATCTATCAGTTTTATATTATATAATCATAATATAAATTAGTGTTTTTTAGATCGGAGAGATATAAATGGCAACACATTAAGTGGTAGTGGTAAGCGTAAAACTCAAACATTGTGACAATGGGTGCCAATAGGGACGGGGAATTTTGACACACCTTACCTCACGAAAGAAAGTACTCTAGATTCTCTTCATAAAAAAGAAGTTCGCAAACTTTAATTAGTCTGTGAACTTCTTTTTTATGGAGCGGGTAGCGAGAATCGAACTCGCGCTATCAGGTCGGAAGCATGACATTCTACCACTAAATTATACCCGCATTACTTTTTTTATTTTAGCATATTCCAGATGTAAAATCAAGAATTTACCATCATAACGGAAACAAAAAAACTAGCCTGTTGGCTAGTTTTAAATCTGGAGCAGGTAGTGGGAATCGAACCCACGTCATCAGCTTGGAAGGCTGAGGTTCTACCATTGAACTACACCTGCATTTCCTTACTACGTTTATAAATTATAAACTAGGTTTTTTATTTTGTCAATACTATTTTTTAATTTTTTTAAATTATTTTTTAATTTATTGTTTACAAATGAATTCAACTAATATAAAATATGTTTGAAGATTTATGTAAGGGTGAAATAATGTTAAAATTCGTATCTCATAATGAAACTGAAACAAAAGAATTGGCAAAAAAACTTGCCTCACATTTAAATACAGGAGATATTATTGTTTTATCTCGGAGATTTAGGGTCTGGTAAAACTAAATTTACAGAAGGCTTTTTATCTTTTTGGGGATTAGAAAATGAGATTTCAAGCCCTACATTTACAATCGTTAATGAATATCATGCACCAAGTACTAATATTTATCATTTTGATGTTTATAGATTAGCAGATCTTCAAGAATTTTATGATATTGGTGGTTTAGAATATTTTTCTTCTGGGATTAGCCTTATAGAATGGGGCGAATTAATAGAAGATATTTTGCCACAAAATTATATAAAAATTGAATTTTCTAGAAATCCAGATGATATTAATACTAGATATTTAAATATTTCTACCAAAGATACTAGATTAAAAAATGTAATTAAGGAGCTTAAAGAATGTTAATTTTAGGTATATCAACATCTAGCAATATTGCATCTGTTGCACTTAGCAAAGACGCAGAATGTATAAAAGAATTAAATATTAATAATAACAAAACTCATTCAGAAACACTACTACCTTTAATTAATGAGCTTTTAAGTGAAACAAATATTAAATTGCAGGATATTAATTTAATTGCATGTGATAATGGTCCTGGTTCTTTTACAGGTATCAGAATTGGAATATCTACTGTAAAAGCAATTGCAGAAAGTCTTAATATTCCTGTAATTGCAGTAAGTTCCTTAGAAGGACTAGCATATAATATACATGATTCAGAATGTATTTGTTCTTTAATAGATGCTAAAAATAATCAAGTATATTGTGGATTATTTGATTCAAACCACACTTTAATAGGAAATTATATGGCAGATGATATAAATACTATTTTGCCAGTGATAAATCAAAACAAAGACATCTTATTTGTTGGAGATGGTGCTGTTGCTCACAAAGGTCTATTAAATATTAATAATTTTAGGTCTGATAATTTACTTCATGCTAAAAATATTAATTTATGCGCATTTAACAAATTTAGCAAAGGAGAAATTTTAAGTGCAGATTCAATTCTTCCAATGTATTTAAGAAAATCCCAAGCTGAAAGGATGAGAAATTTAAATGGATAATATTGAAATTTCTAATATGACTCTTCCCGACTTGGATTCAATTTGTAATATACTTACTTGTGAGTTTGATGATTTTTGGAATTACAATATTCTAAAAAATGAACTAGAAAATAAAAATTCGAAATATGTTGTAGCCAAATTAAATAACCAAATAGTCGGTTTTGGTGGAATTTGGTTTTCTGTTGATGATATACATATAACAAATATTGTTGTTAAAAAATGTTATAGAAATAAGAAAATAGGAACACTTATACTAAATTCTCTAGTAGAAATGTGCAAAAATCAACCGCAAAAAGCTATTACATTAGAAGTTAACTCAAATAATATTCCTGCACAAAAACTTTATGAAAATTTTGGTTTTAAAACAGTTGGAATAAGGAAAAAATATTATAATAATATAGATGATGCAATAATTATGACAAAAATATTAAATTAAAATTGTTGAAAATTTTATGGAGGTAAACAAATGAGAAAAAACGAATTAAGTTACAAAAGTTTAAAAAACATCTGCAACCCAAATAATTTTAAATTTGAAACAACAGATGATTTAGACAGCAAAGATTTAATTTATGGTCAAGACAGAGGAATTAAAGCTTTAGAATTCGGCTTGGATGTTGAAGCTAAAGGTTATAACTTATATGTAGAAGGTCCTTCTGGAGTTGGCAAAACAATGTATACAAAAAACTATGTAAATAAAATTGCTGCCAAAAAGAAGACCCCTGATGATTGGTGCTATATATATAATTTTGAAGAACCAAATGAACCTATTGCTGTTTCTTTACCTGCTGGAAAAGGCAAGGAATTTAGAGATGATATGAACTCTTTTATACAAGATATAAAAAGAGATATTAAATTAACATTTGGTAATGAAGATTTTGATAAACAAAAATCTTTAATGCAAAGTAGTTTTGAACAAAAGAAAAATGCTTTATTAGAAAAGTTAAATAAACAATCTATGAAAAGTGGTTTTCAAGTTAAAACTGCTCAAAATGGCGTATATATGATGCCTATTTTAAATGGTAAAACTATTGAAGAAGAAGAATTTGAAAAACTTGATGAAAAAACAAGAAAACAATTTGAAGAAAATTCTATAAAAGTTCAAGAGCAAATTATTGAAGCAATAAATCAAATTAAAGTTTTAGAGAAAGAAAACATAAAGAAAATCGAAGAATGGCAATCTAATATTGCATTAATAACAATTAATTCACATGTAAATCCATTAAAAGCAAAATATAAAAAGAATATCAAAATAGCTCATTTCTTTGATTGTATTAAATCTGACGTATTAAAAAATTTATCTTTATTTGTAAAAGATGAAGTTCCAGAAACAAAAGCACAAACATTAAAACAAGAAATAGTTAAACCTTGGTTAAATTATAGAGTAAATCTTTTTGTGGACAATAGCAATCTAACAGGTGGCCCTGTTATAATGGATTCTAATTATTTGTACCATAACTTATTTGGAAAACTAGAATATGAAAATCAATATGGAATGTTAAAAACTGACTTTACAATGTTAAAACCAGGACTTTTACACAAAGCAAATGGTGGATATATTATATTACAAGCTAGCGATTTACTTGCAAATCCAATATGTTATGATGCATTAAAAAAAGCTCTATTAGTTAAAGAATTAAATATAGAAAATAATATGGAGCAACGTTCATATATGGTAATGATTTCTTTAAAGCCAGAACCTATTCCTTTAAATGTTAAAGTTTTATTATTAGGAGATTCAAATATTTATCATACTTTGCTTTCATTGGATCCTGATTTTAAAAAGTTATTTAAAATTAAAGTTGAATTTGAAGAAACTGCACCGAGAACAGATGTTAATATAACAAAACTTGCTAAATTTGTTCACAGTTTTTCAGAAAAGGAAAACATGCTTCCATTAGATAAAGGTGCTATGGCCAAACTTGTTGAATACACTTCTAGATTATCAGATAGTCAAGATAAACTTTCTACTAGATTTAATGAAGTTGGAGAAATTGTTGCAGAAGCTTCAACTTGGGCAAGGCTTGCTAAAAAGAAACTTGTAACTAGTGAGTTTATTGAAAAAACTCTTGCAGAAAGAATTGAAAGAGTTAAAAAATATGATTCTTTATATATGGAAATGATTAAAGAAAATACACTTATTATAAACACAGATGGTGCTGAAGTTGGCGTAATAAATGGACTTACAGTATTATCTATTGGAGATTATACATTTGGAAAACCTGCAAAAATTACTGCAAATACTTATATGGGTAAAAATGGCATAATTGACATTGAACGTGAAATAGAAATGTCTGGAAGTTCACATTCAAAAGGTGTATTAATACTTTCTGGATATTTGGGAGAAACATTTGCACAAGATTTTCCACTATCACTTACTGCTAGTCTTTGTTTTGAGCAATTATATAATGGTGTTGATGGTGACAGTGCTTCTAGTACAGAATTATATGCAATTCTTTCTAGCTTGTCAGAAATACCAATTAAACAATCAATTGCAGTTACTGGTTCTGTTGATCAAAAAGGTCATATTCAACCAATTGGTGGAATAAATGAAAAAATAGAAGGATTTTACCAAGTTTGCAAACAAAGAGGATTAAATGGTGAGCACGGAGTTATAATGCCTATACAAAATGTCAAAAACTTGAATCTTTCTGATGAAGTAATTAATAGTGTTAAAGAGGGTAAATTTCATATATATGCTATTTCTTCTATTGATGAAGGTATAGAAATTTTAACAGGTGTGCCTGCTGGTAAGAAAAATAAAGAAGGAAAATTCCCTGCTGGTACAATTAAGTATTTAGCTTATGAAAAATTAAAACGTTATGCAGAAAACGCAAAAGAAAATAAGTAGAACTTACTAAAAAAAGAGATTACATCTAAAAAAATGTAATCTCTTATTTTTTAATGTTCTACTTGCCATTTTAATATTGGTAATCCATTGTTTATATTGTTTGTATCTGCTACAAATGCATTTCCTTCATTAATAGCTTGTCCCCAACTATTAGTAACTGGAGTATTAACCACTTCTAATATTGGTTTCATTAACACTTCAATTTCCTCTTGTGTTTTTGCATAACTATCATCTGCTTTTTGAACTCCATTTACATATACTTGCCCTGCTAAATAATATGAATCTGACAAGTTTCCACACACTGCATTTCCAACCGCTTCATTTTTTCCAGAAACCTTACCTTTATTAATTATTGTTCCTTGCTTATAATTCCCACTATATGCTGTGTAACTTCCTGTTGTTCCGTATGCAGAGCCAGTTTCTGAACTTACTTCACCACTATTATATATATTATAAAAATCTCCACCATAAACATATCTAGTAATACCATATGAAGATCCATTTTCGCTTGTTATATTTCCTAAATTGTATGAGTTTCTTATGCTAGAAGCTCCCCATTCACAAAATCCATTAATTCCACACGCATAGCCATCTTCATTTACAATAGCTCCATAATTATAGCAATTATAAACATAACTACGATGCGCAATTCCAATAGAATATGATGTTTCGTCTTCTACACCAGTTGAAGTTATATTTCCTATATTATAGCTATTTATTATTTTTGTTCCGTAGGCAGATATTCCAAAAGCCTCATAATTAGATGTAATATTTGTTTTGTTATAGCATCCATTTATTTCTTCAGCATTTATTGCAATTCCTGCTACTGTTGTTTTTTTTGCATTTAAACCTTTAATTTCGTCCAAATCTACAAAGCAATTCTTTATTGTTGCTTTTTTGTATCCATCATCTTCATCTTTACCAACAATTCCAGCAACATAGTTTGGCTTTGATGACATATTAGGATCACCACTGTTTGAATTTATTATTTTTCCTCTTTCTAATCCTAAGTTTTTTATTGTAGCATTTTCTGCTTTTGCAAATAACGCTAAATACACATTTTCGTTATTATATATATAAATATTTTTTATTTTATGATAATTTCCATTAAAAGTACCATTAAATGATTTTTGGCTTCCCTCATTTCCAACTCCTATTGGTGTAAAGCCTTTTCCATTTTCGTCTGTTAGTTCTTCTTGTATTCCTTTTACTGTTCCATCTCCATTTAAATCTCCAAATTGTGTACTGCTTGCATTTTTATATGAATTACTATCTTTAAAGTCTAAATCTATTGCAAGTTCTATGTATTTTCCTTCATAAGTATTTCCTTCATTTACTGAATTTGAAAATTCTACTAAATCTTCTATACTTGCTATTAAATATGGAGAATATTGTGAACCTGGTCTTTTCCCTCCATCTGTTATATCTCCTACTACTGGGTCCTGTGCAGCTTCCGATATTTCTTCTTCTGGTCCTATTATTTCTCCTGTTCCTAGTATTGTTACTTTTACTCCCCCATATCTTAATACTATTGCCCAATCATTAGTATATTTATATTTACTGTACCACTCATCATAAATAATATTGGTTCCAAATTCTTCTTTTTTAATTTCTTTATATTCTTCCATTATTGGTTCTAACTCTTTTAATAGTTTACCTCTATTAAGGTCATTAGTTTGCCAATCTTTTAGTTCATATCCCAATTCTCGTTTAGTTACATTTGCTCCGTCTGTAAGCATATCTGTAATATATTTTTTTGCCTCTTCTTCTGTTGTAATCCCCTCGTTTTCTTTAAGGCTTTGCATCAATTCAGACGTTGAACTACCATACAAAGTACAATATGCTTCAAGTATCTCATCTTTATCAAGATGTTCATCAACAGTTTGAATAGTATCACTATCAAATCCAAATAGTCTAAAATGTGCATATACTGGTTTATTTTGTTGCATTAATTCAATAAACTCTTTATGCATATTATAACTTTGCTCTTCAAAATTCCCTGAATTCTTTTTAGCACTTAATAAATCCAAAAGTTCTTCGTATTGAATTTCATTTTCAAATTTTTTAGATGCCACCACTGCTAATTGTATTTGCTCAAATATTTTTGCATTTTCTGTCTCCCTTGCTGCTTCTTTTGATTTTTTGAATAATCCTCCATTAATTGCTGATGTTACTGTTACACTTACTAGTATTAGCATTACAATTATTGTTATTATTAATGCTATCAAAGTTATTCCGTCTTTTGCTTTTTTTCATCTTTCTCCTCCTTTTTAAATTATAATTTGTTGGGGAGATTTCTGCGATGCATTACGGGTCGCCGAGGACGTCGACCCCTACAACGTTTGCAATAAATTTCCTCAAAAATTAAAATATTTACGAATTACAATTTATTTGTTTCTGGCACAAAAAATACGCCATATTTATATATTTTTTCCATGTGAAAAATACATAAATATAGCGCATATATTTATTTTTTTATTGTTCATTAGATTATCTTGCGTGTGTGCGTGTGTTACAGCCCCAATGGTTACATGGTTTATCATTTGTGTTTCTCCTTTTTTGTTTTTATGGCGGACAGAATCG